>Ga0172378_10007392_pt1 | contig 10223 bp, 9 predicted proteins | sample GrowelOW332metaG_FD_119755 | JGI IMG/M metagenome (GOLD analysis project Ga0172378, IMG submission 119755) | Groundwater microbial communities from an aquifer near a municipal landfill in Southern Ontario, Canada - Pumphouse #3_1 metaG | ecosystem: Environmental > Aquatic > Deep subsurface >... | reverse complement strand
CCGAGGTATATCAAAGGTAATTCTACGTTTTCAAATACATTAAGCTCATCAATCAGGTTGAAGTTTTGAAATACGAACCCGATATTCTTTTTCCTGAGGTTGGCCCTCATCTTTTCAGAGTAGCCTGATACCTGCTCTCCTAAAAAGTAGTAATTGCCTTCTGAAGGATTATCAAGCAGTCCCAAAATATTAAGCAAGGTTGATTTTCCACACCCTGAAGGGCCCATAATAGCCACAAACTCGCCGGTTTGCACTTCAAAGGTCACATGGTTCAGTGCGGTGGTTTCCACTTCGTCTGTTCTGAATATCTTAGTCAGATTTACAATCTTGAGCATCGTTGTGTTCATATGCAGTTATTTTATTGGTATGACTTTATAATAAGCTTTTCTTTCCCGCCAAAGGCATCATAAGAGGATACAATCACCTTCTCGCCGGCCGATAGTCCTTCGAGCACCTCGTAGGTATATATATTCTGGCGACCAATTTTAATCTTTCTCTTCTGTGCCATGGTTTCGTCCCGGTTCACCACATAAATCCAGTTACCACCGGTTTCCTGATAAAATCCTCCTCTCTTGATGGTGAGAGCTTCCGTTTCACCTGAGAACTTGATACGTAGTTGTAAGGTTTGTCCCCTCTTAATATTTTCAGGTTCCTCACCGGCAAACATCAGGTCCACCTGGAACGAACCGTTTGCCACATTAGTGTATATCTTATTAATGACCATTTGGTACACTTTACCTGAAAGGTCAAACTCAGCCTCTTGACCTTCAAATATTCTGGAAATATAACGTTCATCCACATTCGCCCTCACCTTAAAACCTCCCTGAATATCAATCTGCCCCAGGTGTTCACCGGCATTCTTGGTTGACCCAATTTCCACATTGAACGAGGAGAGCTTTCCGCTTCCGGGCGATTTGATGGTCATATTGTCCATATTACGTTTAAGAAGCTCCAGGTTGTTTTGCATCCTGGCCATAGAAGAGCTTATTTGTTGTGTTTGCCGTACTCCTGAAATAGAATCCAGTCTTTTCAGCTTCAGGGTAATCAACAACTGACTCGAGGCTTGTTTATAATCGCGGCTGGCATCCTCAAATTCCTTTTTCGAAATCAGCTTATCGCGATAAAAGCCTTCCTTACGGTCAAAGTCGGTTTTTAACCGATCAATATCATACGTAAGCTGTAGAATCTCTTTCTGCCGTGTATAGCGCAGTTGCTCAATACTGATAAGCGTATTCGACAGGTTATTGATAGCATCGTACATACGGGTTTCCTGGTCCATATAACTCAGCTCCATATTGGCATTGCTCAGTTTAAGGATGGGATCACCCGTCTTAAGGATATCGCCGTCCTCCACATATACGGCTTTCACCACTCCACCCTGTACCGCATCAATATAAACCGTGTTACGGGGCAACAACACGCCATCTACCGGTATAAACTCCTGAAACTTGCTCATAGATACCGGGGCAATGTTCAATTGTCGCCTGTCTACATTTAATTTACTCCGGTTATCACGAAAAAAAACCATCCAGAGAATGGTCATGAGGACAATAATCCCTCCTGCCAGTTCCAAAATGTGTGCGGTAGTCCAGGTTTTTTTCTCTATCGGGCGATCCATGTATACAATTTTTAGCCTATATTCTTAATGCGCCAAATTTTGTGCCAAGAAATATATTTCTTTGATTATCAATATGATTACGAGTTTATGAGGGCTAACAAAATAAATTATTGTTCATAGACGTTCCTACTATGTTCAATTCCGAACAATTCATTGTATCTTAGCCCATTCAATAATAAGGAAATTTCTTTTACGATAAGTATATAAAAATTAATATCACATGAGTAAGCTGGAAGCCAAAATTTTGATTGTTGATGATGATACTGATGTATTAATTGCAGCCAAGCTGTTTCTGAAGCAACATTTCACGGTAGTCCACACGGAAAAGAACCCTGAAAACATACCTGCTTTATTAAAAGGAGAGAGCTATGACCTGATCCTGCTTGATATGAACTTCAGCAGGGATGCCACCAGTGGCAAGGAAGGATTCCACTGGCTAACCAAAATCATTGAGATCGACCCCCTGGCAGTAGTCATTTTCATTACAGGTTATGGCGATATTGAGTTGGCGGTACAGGGCATCAAGGAAGGGGCCACTAATTTCATCCTGAAACCCTGGGACAACCAAAAGCTACTGGCCACCATTACCGCCAACCTGAAAGTAAGGCATTCCAATGAAGTGATTCAAGACCTAAAAAGCAAGCAAAAAGTACTCATTGCCAACCAGGAGCAGGGTTACGACACACTCATAGGCCAATCGGCTCCCATGAAAACGGTAATGGCAACCGTGAATAAAGTTGCAAAAACAGAAGCCAACGTGCTGATTCTGGGTGAAAACGGAACCGGCAAAGAGCTTATTGCACGCGCCATCCACAAGGCTTCGGCACGGTCAAACGAAGTATTCATTAGTGTTGACCTCGGCGCCATCAGTGAAACCCTGTTTGAAAGTGAACTGTTCGGCTTCAAAAAAGGTGCCTTTACCGATGCTAAAGAGGACAGAGCAGGTCGTTTTGAGGCTGCCAACCGGGGCACCATCTTCCTCGATGAAATCGGCAACCTGTCGTTCCAACTCCAGTCCAAACTACTCAGCGTAATCCAGAACCGAAAGGTAGTCCGCATAGGAACTAACCGGGAAATTCCCATCGACGTGCGCCTCATCTGCGCTACCAACATGCCCTTGTATGAAATGGTGGCTGACGGCAAATTTCGTCAGGATCTGCTTTACCGCATCAACACGGTTGAAATCCTTCTGCCCCCTCTCAGGGAAAGGCTTGACGACATCCAGTTACTGGTGGAATATTTTCTGGGCATCTATTGCAAAAAGTATAAAATGCCCCTCAAACGCATCAACCCTTCCACCATCCGCAGGCTTGAAAAACATAACTGGCCCGGGAACATTCGTGAGCTGCAACATTCGGTTGAAAGAGCTGTTATCATGAGTGAAAGCAATATTCTGCAACCGCAGGATTTCTTCCTTTCACAGATTGAGGATAATGGAAATAATGCTGAAATGGAGGATATCACCAACCTCGAAGAAAGAGAGAAACTGCTGATACGCAAAGTCATTGACAAGCATGGCGGCAATATCAGCAAAGCAGCTAAAGAACTTGGCCTCACCAGGGCTTCACTTTATAGAAGAATAGAGAAACATGGGCTTTAAAAAGTTCAGATTACGTATCATTATCAGGATACTCCTGATCACAGCCAACCTGTTGCTCCTGCTGATCTTGTTCCGGCAGAAGGAGTTGATAGTGGTAACATCCATCACCTGCGTGCTTGTAATCTTCCAGATAGTCAGCCTGATTGCCTTTGTGGAACGTACCAACCGCAAGCTTACCCAGTTCCTGGAGAGCATTCGCCATTCCGACTTCAGCACATCATTTAGCGACAAGGGACTCGGGCGCACTTTTGAAGGACTCAACAGGGCATTTAACGAAGTGATTGCCGAATTTCGCAAAAACCGCGCTGAAAAAGAGGAACATTACAACTACCTGCTCACGGTGGTGCAGCATATCAACATCGGCATACTCGCTTTCCAGAGGCATGGCAAAGTGGATATATTCAACAATGCCACCAAACGGCTGCTTAAAATCCATAACATCCAGTACGTACAGGAACTCGGCAGCATCAAGCCCGACTTGCCCGAAATGCTGCTGGCAATGAAGTCTGGCGATCGGCAACTGGTAAAAGTGGTAGTAGATGATGATCTGCTCCAGTTGTCAGTCTATGCCACAGAATTCAGAATGCGCGGTGAAGAGTATGTGCTCGTTTCCTTCCAGAATATCAGTTCTGAATTGGATGAAAAGGAAATAGAATCATGGCAGAACCTGATCAGGGTGCTCACTCATGAACTCATGAACTCCATCACCCCTATTTCATCCCTTGCCTCTACCGTTGCCGACATTCTTTTTGAACCTGACCAGCCCGCGGAGGAAGCCAGTTTCAGAGAACTCGACCACGAGGATATACAAAATGTGAATGAAGCTATTGTAACCATCCGCAACCGGAGCCATGGACTCCTGAACTTTGTGGAGAGCTACCGCAACCTTACCCGCATCCCCAGACCCAACTTCCGTTATTTCCCTGTAAAGGACCTTTATGATCGTGCGCAGGCACTCATGAAGACCAAGATGGAAGAATACGGTATTACCTGCACTAAAAAGCTGTTCCCTGAAGGACTCATGATTACCGCTGATCCTGATCTGATTGATCAGGTGTTTATCAACCTGTTGCTTAATGCCATGGAAGCTGTCAGGGAGGTGCCTGATCCACATATTGAAATCATCGCTTCCCTGAACGCCGGCGACAAAGTGACCATTGACTTCGTCGACAACGGACAAGGCATCAAACCTGATATCCTCGACAAGATATTTATGCCTTACTTCACTTCCCGAAAGGATGGATCGGGCATTGGCCTAAGCCTCTCCCGTCAGATCATGCACCTGCACAAAGGCACCATCACCGTCAAATCCAAACCCGGTGAAGGGGCAATCTTCAGACTAAACTTTTAACCCAAAGCGCAAAACCCGATACCTAAAGCCCGAAACCAAACCAGGTAAGCTCCTAAAATCCATAACCCCAAACACCAAACCAAGCCAAATGAGCTCCTGAAGCTTAAAACCCTAAACACGAAACATAACCAGGTGAGTTCCTGAAGCCTAAAACCCCAAACACGAAGCATAACCAGGTAAACTCCTGAAACCCATAATCCTAAACACGAAACCGAGCCAAGTGAGCTCCCAAAATATGAAATCCAAAACCCGAAATCTCACTAAGATGTACCTGAACAGCAACATGACCTTATTCCTGATAACCCTTGCACTGATTGCAAGCGTAACCGCATGTAATTCGGATAAGAAAACCGGCGGGCAACAAACCGGTACGGCAGATACCGCAAAAGCCGTAAATATACCCGCTTTCAATGCAGATAGCGCCTACGCATACATTGCAAAACAACTATCATTCGGTCCACGGGTTCCTAACACTAAAGCCCACCGGGACTGCGGCGACTGGCTGGTGAAAACCCTGAAACAGTACACCCCTGTGGTTATTGAGCAAAAGGCCACCCTGAGAGCCTTCAACGGAACCGCCCTCCAATCACGCAATATCATTGCCAGCTTCAACCCAGAGGCCAACGCACGCGTATTACTCTGCTCCCATTGGGACTCCCGCCCCTGGGCAGATCATGATCCGGATCCCGCCATGCAGAAGAAACCCGTTCCGGCAGCCAACGACGGGGCCAGCGGAGTAGGCGTATTGATAGAGATCGCACGCCAAATGCACCTTCAGAATCCCGGACTGGGTGTTGATATCGTACTATTTGATGCCGAGGACTATGGCGAACCCCAGGATCAGCAGGGTGCCAATGAGAACTCTTGGGCATTGGGTTCCCAATACTGGGCTGCCAATCCGCATGTACCCAACTATTCCGCCCTCTTCGGAATCCTCCTCGACATGGTAGGCGGCCAGGATGCCGTTTTTCCTAAAGAGCAAATCTCGATGTACTACGCTCCCAATATTGTGCAAACCGTTTGGTCAACCGCCGACAGGTTAGGCTACGGACAACTGTTCAGCAACGAGAAATCAGGTCCTGTCACCGACGATCACCAGTACGTGAACAAGATCATGAACATCCCCGTGATTGACATCATCGACTACCATGACACCCGCGAAAAAGGCTTCAATGACCAATGGCATACCACGCATGATGATCTTACCCATATCAGCAAAGAGACGCTCAAAGGTGTCGGGCAAACCGTGATCACGGTGGTGTATGAAGCGAAATAAAATGGAGAATGAGCTGCTAAAGCAGGTCATTGGCCAGATTAGCCAGCTCTGATCGCTCGCCTTTTTCAAGACGTACGTGTGCGTAAATGGCATGGTGCTTGACCTTGTCGATGAGGTACGACAAGCCGTTACTCTGTGCATCGAGGTATGGCGTGTCAATCTGGTAAATGTCGCCGGTGAAGATAATTTTGGTGCCCTGACCGGCCCGCGTAATGATAGTCTTGATTTCGTGAGGGGTCAGGTTTTGGGCTTCATCCACAATGAAACAGACATTCGAGATGCTCCTTCCCCTGATGTAAGCCAGTGGTTGCACTACAATCTTTTCATTTTCGAGTGAATCAATGATGTTCTTGAATTCCTTATCCTTTTCACTGTACTGGCTCTGAATGAATTTCAGGTTATCATTCAGCGGTTCCATATAAGGATTCATTTTCGACTTAATGTCGCCCGGGAGGAAACCAATATCCTTATTGCTTAGCGGAACGATGGGGCGGGCAAGGAACACCTGTTTGAAGTTCCGTTTCTGTTCCAAAGCAGCAGCCAGAGCAATTAGGGTCTTACCCGTACCGGCAACGCCCTGCAGGGTTACCAGTTTCACATCAGGATTCAGAATAGCATGCATGGCGAAAACCTGCTCCGCATTGCGGGGCATAATGCGGAAAGCCGAGCGTTTTTCAATCCGCTCAATCCGCTCCGTTCCGGGGTTATAGAATGCCAGCGCCGAAGTGTTGGTGTTGCGCAGCACGAAGTACATGTTGGGAACCGGATCAGTTACCCCTATATCTTTAGGTTTACAGTATCCATCCGTATACAGCTTGTCGATAATCTCACCCGGCAATCCGTTAATAGTGGATATCCCGGTGTACAGGCCTTCCACGTTTTTGACTTTTCCTGTAAGGTAATCCTCGGCATTCAGGTTAAGCGACTTGGCTTTCAACCTCAGGTTCACATCCTTGCTCACCAGAATGACCTTCCGGTCAGGATGCTCTTGTGCCAGAGAGAGTGCGGCATTCAATATGCGGTGGTCAGGTTTGTTGTCGTCAAAGATCACACGGGCATCCAGCATACTGCGTTCATTCATGACTACCTTGAACCGCCCGCCGTTAGTCTGCTTTAAGGGAATCCAGTCGGTGAGCGTTGCATGGTCCGACATCTTGTCGATAGTCCTGATAAACTCCCGGGCTTCGAAATTGATATTATCATTTCCTTTTTTGAAGTTATCCAGTTCCTCGAGCACTGTGATAGGCAAAGCCACATCATTATCATCAAAGGTCCTGATTGAATCATGATTGTACAGGATCACCGAAGTGTCGATCACAAATATTTTCCGCAGCGTCAATGGCTTAGGTTCATGAAACTCAACAACCGGTAATGTCTTTGATTTGGATTTAACAGGTTTCTTTTTAGGTTTGCCGGGCACGTTGAATGAGATGATCTGCTTAGGCGATTCGCTCTTTGAAGTAGTCTGCTTCTGGACTTCTGAAGGTTCCATATCCGCATCCCTTTTATGAGCATTTAATTTGTTGTTTGTCACGCTAGCTTTCCGAGGGGTTTTGCTTCCAGTCATAATCGGTTATTTTTAGTAATTAGATCACTCCGGCCCTATCCATTCCAATTCCTTCCATTCATCTTTACATAACAACCTGTATTTCAAAATAACTGCTTCACAGAATCTGCACTTAACCGAAAGAACTGCTTCCGTTGATTTGCACTATAAATATAACTAAAAAAGAGGCTTTTTCAGCAAGAATACAAAATAATATTAACAATTTATCAGCCTGCAGCCCCATATTTATCAAGGCTTTACGGAAGTTGTTAACAAAAAAGGCTACCGGTGTACAGCAAACTCCCTTTGAAACCCTCCCCGTTGTGATACGTAATCTTCCCTTCTACCCCTATTTTCTTACCATTTGTCAGGTATTGCCGGCAGAGATCACACAGACTTGAGACTTCTCAATTACCACCCCAACACTTCCTTGGTCAGGTATTGCTTGCAGAGATCACACAGACTGTTACTCCAGACCGCCAGACTATGCCTTATAACCGATTCAACATGGGTTCTACGCTACTTTTTCCAACCCTGACCGGGTATGCTTGAACGATGAAGGACTATATGATGACCGGTCAGGGCGAGTCAGGTAATAATCTATTACCATCAAATGCTGTTGCTTATATTCGCATACAAAGATCATCCGGGGTCATACCGGTCCATATCAAATTTAGACTTAACACGGACTATATACGGACTTAACACGGACTATATACGCATATTTTCGTGTATAGTCCGTTTTTGGCACGGTTTATGTTAGTGTTTATATTAACGGGGCTTGAACTACTACTATAAAACTCCCACAGAATCGAACGACTCGTTAAGACAAAGTATGACTTTAAATACAATCGTACAGAATAAAGCCTCAGGACTTATTGTTTTTTACTTACAACCAATAAAAAGGTGCCATGATATGAGCGTTAGCGATTTGGCCGGCAGCTAATGGTTCAGGGTTCAAAGCTCATGGATAATGGTTCATAATAAATAAACCTCAAAAAAATATTGATTTTAAGTAGAGTTTGAAAATAATCTTTATATATTTACAGTCTGATAGATGGAACAAGCATACTATTTTATTACTCTATATACGCATATCATTTTCCCTTCCTGCTTCTGTTCCGGTTGATAGCATTAAACATTAAGCCATAATTATGACCATTTATTCGGGCTGTTTGCGTTTAAGTGAATCTAAAAATTAAGGATATAGACTCGATGCGCATGCAGATCAGTTTTAAACAACGTAAGGTACAGGAAGATCATTATACGCTATTATCGACTAAAACGCTCCATATTTACCCGGATATAGCAGATACAAACCTAACCAATGGCTTTTTGAAGGGCAAAACGGTTATCAATATCCCGTGTTTGCCGGGACAAGGAAACAGCAAAAACAATGAAACAAAAATATCATTCAACACTTGCAAATAAAGGTCATTGTATTGTATTTCTGCATATTAGCAATTACAAATAGTGGCTAAATACCCGCATTTGTCGGGGATACAGACGTTAGCAATCACAATAAATTACATAACCCAAACTTTTATATATATTGAATTATGAAAACAAGAAGTATAATTTTTTTTGCATTAATTGCAGTTTCCTTGGCATCATGTGTGTCAGCATCTTTCTATCAGGTTTACAAGGTAACACCCTTTGAAAACTTGATCACTACAGATAACTACATGGTCTATGAAGATGAAAATTGCAAAGTTTCGTACAATTTGTGGGAAGAAGGCGGAAATATAGGATTTCGTTTTTATAATAAAACTGATAAGAATATATATCTTAATTTGAATGAGAGTTTCTTTATTCTTAATGGCATATCCAACAATTATTATAAAAACAGAGTTTATGAAAATTCAACAAGTTCGGGAGTAACATCTTCGCACATAGCAACTGCATCAAAGGCTGTAATAGGTATAAATTATGAGGATTTACTTCAAACGAATAGGATACAAGCAACAAGCGGCATTGGATTAATAACTTCTTCTGGAAATTCTATTTCCTACATTGAAGAAAAGGTGATTTGTATACCATCAAAGGCTTCAAAGATAATTACAGAATACAATATTAATAAATCACTTTATAGAGACTGTGACCTATATAAATTTCCGACAAATAATAAAATTAGATCAAAGTCTTTCTCAAAGTCAGAAAGCCCAATAGTATTTAGTAATAGAATAGCTTATACAGTTGGACAATCTGATAATTTAATAAACTTTGAAAATATATTTTATGTAACAGAAATTACTAATTATCCTGAAAGCGAAATGATATATTTAAAATATGATGATTTTTGTGGTGAGAGAAGTATGATAATGACTAAATATTTTAAAAATGTTTCCCCTGACAAGTTTTACATAAGATATACTAAAGAACAAAATTCATTAAAACACTAAGAATTATGATTTCTAATCGAGTAAACTGCCCCGCTCCCGAAGTTTCGGAAACGTGGAAAGCCTCTCACATCACCGTAGTGCGAAAAGAAGTCGCTTAGTATAACTATTTAATGTTCATTGAAGGAATGATTTAACTTTGTATTCCATCACAAGTAGCCTACGGACAGTAGATCCGAAACATTATGGACAACTTGGGATACAACTCATTCAGCATGATGTTTGACAGTCTGCGAGATGGGGCAGTTGTGAATGTAACGTATAATATAATATCAGATCTATGGATTTCTCAGAACTAGTAAAACTCCGCCAGAGCGACCGGAAATATTCAGACAGGCCGGTTGAAAAGGAAAAGATTCAGCAGTGCATTGAAACTGCGCGGCTGTCGCCATCGGCCAATAACTCACAACCCTGGAAATTTGTAATTGTAGAT
>Ga0172378_10007391_pt1 | contig 10223 bp, 8 predicted proteins | sample GrowelOW332metaG_FD_119755 | JGI IMG/M metagenome (GOLD analysis project Ga0172378, IMG submission 119755) | Groundwater microbial communities from an aquifer near a municipal landfill in Southern Ontario, Canada - Pumphouse #3_1 metaG | ecosystem: Environmental > Aquatic > Deep subsurface >... | reverse complement strand
CCCCTACCCAGTAAATGTCTTTTTTTACTTCTATTGCTTTCATTTTTACTTCTATTATTTATGTTTCAATTTTACTATTTATTATTATAAATTTGTTGAATTGCGTCTTCATATTCTTGAGCAGCTTTTTTATTTCCAGCCTTTTTATAGTGCTCTGCAAGAGTTGAATAGAGTTTAACATATGAATTTCTTTCATCAAGTCCATATGCTTGATAAATTGATAATAGTTGCTGCATAATTTGTTGATCAAACCTATCAATATCTATTAATCCATTAAGATACCCCTCAGCTGCATAGAGGTCATTTTGTTTTAGTTTTATGTTTGCCGCCAATGAGTAAGATCCCTGATACTTATAATTATCTTTAATTATCTTTTCGCAAATAGTTAAGGCCTCATTATCTTTGTTTTGAGCAAATAATGCATAAGCTTTAAAATAGTTAGCATTTTCAGATTTTGGATTAAATTTTAAAATCTGGTTGGTAAGAAATTCAACACTATCAGAAATATTCTTTCTTAAGTATATTTCACTTAAATTTATTAGAGCTGTTTCATTTTTTGGATCCTTTTGAATGGCCGTTTGGAAAAATGGTACCGCTTCATCTAATTTTCCTTTACTTTTTAGTTCAAATCCCATCAAATCAGATTTATCTTCCCTTTTTAGAACAATGCAAATTGGCTTACCATCAACCTTTATTTCAAAAACAGTGTTCTTAGGAGGGAATGTTCCATTTTGAATCTGTTCAGGAGATATTCCAGTATTACAAACAATTGCATAATCCCAATCTGATTCACCTCTTTCAGAATATCGGATGAATGAAGTTTGAAATTTGCTTGTATCATGTCTAAAATAATAGTTTATTGGTTTTAAATGCCAGCATCCAACCACAATCTTATCTCCTTTTGTCAATTCATCTTTCTTCGCATTTTCTTTTACCCATTCTGAGGCTTCACGAAGAGAATGGTAGTAGTAATCTAATTCATAATTACCATAAGCCTTATCCATTCCTCCTGACAGAGTATTGAAATAAACATATTCATATGGATGGTTTCTTATGTAATGAGCAATTGGATTAATACAAAGAATTCCAAAGGCGGCAATAACAACAATCTTGATATATTTATTATTAATACTTTCAACTAAGGCATTAATTCCTAAAGCAGAAAGAGCAACTAATGGAGGATATGTGAAGATTGCATGTCTCCATCCACCATATACATTTGATTTGTTTATTACTATCCAAAATATTGGGAATATAAATGTAAAAATAAGAACAAAATAATAAAACCAATCCTTTTTGTTGCGAAACATCATAATAATTCCCAAAATCCCTCCAGCAATTACAACCAAAGGTATAGTCATAAGAATAAATTTTGGAGTATAGTACCAAGGTAAAGTATCAGACCACTGGGCTTGTCCTTCAAAAATTTGACGTAAAGAGACATTGAAATTAGTCATTCCTTTAAGAGTAGAAATTGGATTATCTATAGGAGCCACTAAGGCATAAGGCCAAAATAGAACAGATAAAAAATAACCAACTAAAACAATCCCAATACTCCACAATAAAACTTTACTAAATTCTTTTTTTAAGGTCTTATATTTCCATATATAATAGACTAAAGCAAAAAAGGCAAAATAGGCAACAACGATAAGTCCTCCAACTCTAACATCAATTGCAAAAGTAATTGAAAGAGCAAGCATAATCATTGTTGAATACTTTCTTTTGGGAAGTTGGTCAAGAAACTTAACGATGTAGTAAATTGACATCATTGATGCTGCTGCAAAAGGCACATCCTTTAAATTATTGAATGAATGACCAATAAAACGAGGAGATACAATCATAATTATAATTGCAAAAACTCCTGCTCTCCACCCTGCAACTCTTTTTGCAAACAATCCAACAAATAAAATTGCCAACCAACCAACAATAGAATTGATAGCATGACGTAAAGCCATATAATCATCAACATTAAAAATAATAGTTAGTCCATAAGCAATGTTATCAATCAATTGACCATAAAGAGGCAGGTTGTAATTATCAGTAACAACTGCAGCAGTTGAGTCTTGCCCACCAGTTGAATAGAAGTTAAAAACATTTTTTGCATGTTCGGTATGAAAAAACTCATCTCCCGAAATACCTGCATCTTGACTGGCAACTATCATCAAAATTAGAGATAGTCCGGCTAAAACATAAAAAATATATTTCCAAATGTTTTTTTTATTTTCAATAGTTATACTCTGATTCATAATTATATTATTTTATCACCATTATATGACCTGGCAAAATATGTTGGTCTATTTTTTGTTTCAATAAAAATTCTTGCAATATATTCTCCCATTATTCCCAATGAGAGTAATTGTATTCCACCAAGGAAAAGAATAATCACTAAAAGAGAAGGATAACCCTTAACATCATTGCCATAGATGAAAGTGTCATATAGCATATAAATTGCATAAAGAAAAGAGAAAAAAGAAATAATCCCTCCAAACACTGTAGAAATCCTTAATGGCCTGGTTGTGAAAGAAGTTATGCCCTCAATTGCTAATGAAAATAATTTTAAATAATTCCATTTTGTTTCTCCAGCAGCACGAGGATCTCTGTCAAATAGGATCTCTTTCTTGTTATAACCTATCCAGCTAAACATCCCTTTTGTATATCTGTTTGATTCTCTAATTTGTTTTAAAGCTTCAACACATTTTCTGTCAAGTAATCGAAAATCACCAGTATTTAACTGAATTGGAATCTTCGTACTTTTTTGTAATATTTTGTAAAACCATTGAGATGTTTTTTTCTTGAAAAAGGTTTCTCCCTTCCTTGAGTTTCTTTTAGCATAAACATCATCGTATCCTTGCTCCCAAAAGTTTAACATCTGAGGTATCAATTCAGGAGGATCTTGAAGGTCTGCGTCTAAAATAATAACACCATCTCCTCTAACATAATCAAATCCAGCAAGCATAGCTACTTCCTTCCCATAATTTCTTGAAAGATCAAGTATATTAATTCTTTCGTCTTGATTTCTAAGACTGTTTAATACTGCCAAAGTATTATCCTTACTACCATCATTAATAAATAATATTTCCCAGTCGTACTGACTAAGGCTATCAATAATTGCCTTTATCCTTTGGTATAAAAGAACAAGGACTTTTTCTTCATTATATGCAGGGATAAGTAAACTAACCTTTGTCATTATGTTTCGAATATTTTTCAATTTACAAATGTACAAATAATATTCAAAATGCGTACATTTGCAAATAATTCATTTAAATTTTTGTATGATAAGTTCATCTTTATGAAAGATAAAACAACTAAAATAATTGACAAAATGATAATATCTGCAATTATCTTTATTTGTCTTTCTATTTATCTCCCTCCACAATTCAAAACCTTGTCTATATTACTATTAGCCTTAATTTTAATTATTATTTTCTTCTCAAAAGTTTATATATTAAAACCAAATCCCAATAAACTCATACTATTGCCAATTCTATTCTATTCGCTTCATATAATAGGATTATTTTATTCAGAAAATACAAAAGAAGCACTATTCGATTTAGAAGTAAAGCTACCAATAATAATATTACCAATTCTATTTTTATTCATCCCACCAAAATTTCTCACCAAAGAAAACTTTTGGAAATACACAATTGCAATTATAATAGGACTAATTTTAAATATATTATTTTGTTTTACAGAGGGAATAATTAGGTCTGTTTCAAATTCTTCACCACTAATTTCAGAAATAACTTACACAAATTTAACAGGAAACCTTCATCCATCATATTTATCATTATTTGCATCAGTTGCTTTAATCCTAAATTATGAAATTCCACTTAAAGATAATTTCCAAATCAAAGAAACTACGAGCGCAATAATTAAAATCATATTATCTTCAATAATAACTTTCTTTATTCTAATGCTTAATTCAAAAACAGGTATAATCATAATGGCTATTTCCTATATCTGGATAATTCATAATATGTTTTATGTTCAGAAAAAGAGAATTAAATCTATAATAATATTTCTTTTAGTATTAATATCCTTCACAACAATTTATAGCCTCGACACTCTAAGTAAAAGACATAACACAGCAATAGAAAATATAACTACAAGTCAGAGTTCTAAGCCTGAAACAAGTAGTATTACTCAGAGAAAGTTCATATATAAAAATAGTATTAAATTAATTTTAGAGGAGCCATTATTTGGTCAAGGAATTGGAGATGTGAGAAAAAGTTTAAATAAACTATATGAACAAAGCAACGTCCATTTCTATTCCTATCTTAATGCACATAACCAATTTATTCAAACCACAATAGCATTAGGGTTGTTAGGATTAATGATTATGCTTCTAATATTCATAATTCCATCAATAATAATAATCAAGCATAAACAATATTTTCTATTAACAATTTATATTATTATAGGGATAAGTTTTCTATTTGAATCAATGCTTGATAGGAATATGGGCTCATACTTTTTCTCACTCATCTATATCTTATCAATTATTTACATTGACAATCTAAAGAACAAGCGCTACGAATTAAAAAATAAGGACGAGTTAGTTTTCAAAACACTAAGCTAATTCGAGATAGCTAATTTATAAGTATCGATTAATTTTAGAGAGGGTGTGGGAATATGTTTTTGTATCAGAGCGAAAGATTCCTTTTTCATCAATTTTATCTATCCTTACTTGACCTGAGGAATGTATAATTTCATTGTTTCCAATATATATCCCTACATGAGTTATTTTCCCTTCTTTATTTGAGAAAAAGCATAAATCTCCTTTTAGGGCTAATTCTAAATTTTTCACATCTTCTCCTTGTGTGGCTTGTTCTGAAGCATCCCTAAGAAGGCGAACTCCAATTTGTTTATAGCATATTTGGACAAAGCCAGAACAATCTATCCCAAAAAGACTTTTCCCTCCCCAAAGATATGGAGCAGAAAGGAATTTAAGAGAAATTGTCATAAGATGTTGCACTGTAGTGTTTATATTCTTGGTTAATGAACTTTCAGAGATTTCAAAAATAATGCCACCTAATTGAAACTTTTGAGATACAACTTGAGACCCTAAATAGATTGGATAAATTATCTTTTCTTTAGTTTTGATATTTGTTTGGAAAACATATGCAATTGCATCTTTAACAAATTGTTTAGATGATTTATTATACGAATCATATTGATCGAACTCTATCTCTATTACTTGTTTTTTATCAACCCAACCTCTATAATTATCGTCAAAGTTTTCAATTAATACTCTTTCTCCTTTTTGATCTAAAACCGAAAACGTATCGCCAAATAATAGCTGAGTAACCATCTCAGATGTTTCATTGGCTTCTTTTCTGACTGGAACAATCCCAAGATGACAAAATCCGTATTGCATTATTTTCTTATATGGTTTTAGTTTCTATTCCGTAGATAATTTTTTCAATTATTTTATCTTCTTCGTTGTATTGAGGGTTGTATCTTGAGTGTAGATTATATCCAAAAAGTTTTCCAAGTGATTGGTAGAAGAAAGCCCTAAAACTTCCTCTAAGTTCTTTTACAATTGAGTAGGAATCGCTTCCTGTTTCTCTGTCAACTAAACGGATTAATACCTTGCCTTGACTTTTGGATAATTTTTTTAGAGTTGATGAAAACTTAAGATTTATTTCGTCTTCAGCTTGCTTCATTAATTTTTTCTTCTGTTTCTCTGGCATGTCCTTCATTGCAATACTATAAGATTCAAGGAGCTTCCCTGCTTGTTTTGCAAAGGGGTATGTTTTTTTTACGTTGCGTATTAGTTTGGCGTATTTAATTTTTTCTGAGTCAGTTAGAGGGGCAATATATCCAGAAATGGTTACTTCTTTCAAGTAACTCATAGGTATTGTGTCGCCATTGCTTATGGTAGCAAATGTTATTATTCTTTTTTGTTGTGCATTAACAACAAAAGGGATTGAAAATAATAATATTATTAAACTAATCTTTTTCATAACTCTTTTATATATATTGTTAGTTTAACAATAATTGTGCCAAAGTTTATTTCTCTATGTTATTAAACTTACCTGCAAATCTTTCAAATTGATCCTTTGCAAATTTTTGACTTATTGTTATCTCTTTTTTGTTCGATTCAGGAGTCTCATACATTAGGTCTGTCATAACATTTTCAATTAAACCTCTTAATCCTCTTGCACCAAGTTGGTATTCTATTGCTTTTCCCGCAAAGTAATCTAAGGCTTCTGAGGAGAATCGGAGTTTTACACCGTCTATTTCAAACAATTTTTTATATTGTTTTATGATAGCATTCTTTGGTTCCGTAAGAATTCTTATTAAGGCCTCTTTGTTTAGAGGGTCAAGATGTGTTAGAACAGGAAATCTACCGACAAGTTCAGGAATTAATCCAAACTTTTTAATGTCTTGAGGTTGTATGTATTTTAGTAAGTTTTCTTTGTCTATATCTTCAGATTTTTTTATTCCTTTAAACCCGATGGAATTTGATTTTAGTCTTCCTGCAATAGTTCTTTCTATGTTGTTGAAGGCTCCGGCTGAAATAAAGAGAATATTTTTTGTGTTAATTGCAGTTAGCTTTTGTTCTGGATGCTTTCTCCCTCCTTGTGGTGGAACATGAACTATGCTCCCTTCAAGAAGTTTGAGCAGGGCTTGCTGAACTCCTTCACCACTAACATCTCTTGTTATTGATGGATTGTCACTTTTTCTTGCAATCTTGTCTATTTCGTCAATAAACACTATTCCTCTTTCTGCCTTTTCAACATCATAATCTGCTGCCTGCAAGAGTCTGGTTAGTATGGTTTCAACGTCTTCCCCAACATATCCTGCTTCTGTTAGAACAGTTGCATCTGCAATTGCAAACGGAACATTTAACATTCTGGCAATTGTTCTTGCTAATAGGGTTTTCCCTGTGCCTGTTTGTCCAACAATTATTATATTTGATTTGTCAAGTTCAATTTCTTCGGAATTGTTCAACACGTTAATTGTATGGTTAAGCCTTTTGTAGTGATTGTAGACAGCAACCGAAAGCACTTTTTTTGCTTCCTCTTGCCCAATAACATATTGGTCAAGATATTCTTTTATTTCTTTTGGTTTTTTTACTTCAAGTTTTGCAATAGAATGAGAAGCTCTTTCTTTTTTTTCATCTTTTTTCATCTGATGAACTTTCTCAATACAATTTTCGCATATATTTGCTTCGTGGGAATTTACCATAAACTCAACTTCATTTTCTGTTCTCCCACAAAACGAGCAGCTATTTTTGACTTTTGCCATTATTCGTATATTATTTTTAAATTTTCTTTCCTATTTTATGACCTCTAATTGAATAAAATGCTATAAAAAGATAGCATGGTATTAATATTAAATAAGGTAAATGTCTATCATTGATTGCTGTTGCCCATGCCCCATAAATTAGAGGCATAACGGCTCCACCCGAAATTGCCATTATAAGGAGTGCTGATGCAACAGGAGTATGTTTTCCAAGCTTGTCAATTGCCAAAGGCCAAATTCCTGGCCACATTAAAGCATGAGAAAAGCTTAAAAGAATTATAAAAACAATTGAAACAATTCCTTGAGTGGAAATTGCAGCAATTGAAAACACTAAGCCTAAACCAGAACATATTGTTAGTGCCTTGCTTTGGGAAATAAACTTAGGAACAAAAATAATACCTAAAATATATCCAAAAGTTAAGGCAATTAAGCTAAAGGTTCCAAGCATGGGAGCAATATCTTTCGCAATTCCTTGACTTTGGGCATAGAGTCCAAGGGTGTCAATTGCAATAACTTCAGCTCCAACATAAAGGAATAGAGAAATAACCCCCAACCAAAGATAAGGGAAACTAAATATACTTCTTCCTTTATGAGTATTTTTATCTAATTCTTCATCTCCATCATTAGTAACCTCAGGCAGTTTAGCCAAAAGAACCATTGAGGCAAGCAAAACTAAGCCAATAGATATTCCAATATATGGAGTAATAATTCTTTGAGTTAATAAGTTAAGTTCTAAAATTCTTGCATCCCCTGTTAGAGTTTGAATTTTCTCACTAAGAGAAGTCATATCGGCAAACAGAACTTTTGAAAGCCAGAAAATTCCAACCATTCCAGCAATTTTATTGAAAAGCCCCATAATACTCATACGCTTTGCAGCAGATTCAATTGGTCCAAGAATAGTGACATAAGGATTGACAGCAGTTTGAAGAAGAGCAAGCCCAGTTCCTTGAAGGAAAAGACCAATTAGAAACAATATGTAATTTCTTCCATTAGCAGCTGGAATAAAAACCAAAGAGCCGGTTGCCATAACAATTAATCCAAGAGCCATTCCTTTGGCAAAACCAGTCTTTTTCAAAACCCATGATGAAGGCAAAGCCATAACAAAATAAGAAATATAGAAAGCAAAAGTAACCAAGTAAGCTTGAGAATCACTAAGCTCACAAGCCTCACGAAGAAATGGGATTAAAACACTGTTTAGCCAAGTGATGAATCCAAAAATAAAATAAAGAACTCCAATAATGGATAAGCTAAAAACTAAACTTTTTTTTCTCTCTGCCATAAGAATTATGTATTTTTGAAGCTACAAAGATAGGAAAAACAATGATGTCTAATATAATTTTCTTACTTTTGCCTTCAATAAAAGTCACCAAATAAGTTAAAATACTAATATATGATAAAGCAAATAAGCCTAATTACACTAACCCTAATATCAATTATTTCAACAAATATTCTTAATGCCCAAACCCACAATAAAGAAGATAAAGAGCTTAGAGAAAAGATATCACAAATGCTGATTGTAGGATTTAGAGCAATGGAATTAGAAACCTCAAATGAAATATATGACCTTATAACAAAAGAAAAAATTGGTGGAGTAATACTCTTTGACTATGATGTCCCTTCCAAAAAATCAATACGTAATATAGAAAGTCCAGACCAATTACGAACTCTTTGCACAGAACTACAAAAAGCAGGAAATAACAGACTATTTATATCCATAGACCAAGAAGGAGGAAGGGTTAGTCGTTTGAAAGAAAAATACGGATTTCCTCCAACAGTTTCCCAACAATATTTAGGAGATAATAACAATAAATCACTAACAACTCAGTGGTCTGCAAGAGCAGCCTCAACACTTAAATCATTGGGAATAAATCTTAATTTTACTCCATCAGTAGATTTAAATGTAAATCCAGATTGCCCAATAATTGGAAAATTGGAAAGAAGTTTTTCCTCAAACCCAAAAGTAATTGTTGAGAATGCAAAAATTGTTATACAAGAACACAAAAAACAAGGTATAGCAACAGCAATTAAGCATTTCCCAGGTCATGGCTCTTCAACTTCCGACACACATGAAGGAATAGTAGATGTAACCAAAACCTATACAGAAGAAGAACTTATACCATTCAGAGAGTTAATAGACGAAGGAGTAGTAGATATGGTTATGACATCACATGTTTTTAATGCTAATTTTGACTCCCTCTACCCAGCAACAATGTCCTACAACACCCTAACCAACAAACTAAAATTGCAAATGGAATATAAAGGAATAATAATATCCGATGATATGGCAATGGGAGCTATATCAAAACAATACGACCTTGAAACCTGTTTAGAAAAAGCCATAAACGCAGGAGTAGATATGTTTATATTTTCTAATAATGGGGAAAAATACGATAAAGAAATAGGATATAAAGCCATTGATACCATCTTCCAATTAGTAAAACAAGGAAAAGTTAAGGAATCATCAATCAACAACTCCTTCTCAAAAATTTCAAAACTCAAATCAGAAATGGGATTAAGATAAAATTAATTATTACCTTCCTTTTATCAGATTTGGAGTTGACAAATCCCACATGGCGGAAAATAATCCTGAATAAAAACTCCTCAAATCAAACAAAAAACTCCCTAAACCCTATATCAAACTTTTTTCCCTTGATTTAAATGTCAACATCATGCCATGATATGTCCAATATCATGCCATGAAATAACTAACATCATGGCATGAAAAGATCAACATCATGCCATGATATATACATCTAAATCAAGTTTAAATAGTTCTAAGTCTAATAAAAACACTTCTATTCTTTAGTTTTCAAGATTTATATCAAGATTTATTTTATAGATAACAATTCCCCTCGTGTGGGTTTGATTGCCAAGAAATATTCTTGTATAACTATCTTCAACAGAAATTAAATTACATTCATAATAACCCTGTTAAAGAAGAATTTGTATATTTGCCAGAAGAATATAAATAT
>Ga0172378_10007390_pt1 | contig 10224 bp, 6 predicted proteins | sample GrowelOW332metaG_FD_119755 | JGI IMG/M metagenome (GOLD analysis project Ga0172378, IMG submission 119755) | Groundwater microbial communities from an aquifer near a municipal landfill in Southern Ontario, Canada - Pumphouse #3_1 metaG | ecosystem: Environmental > Aquatic > Deep subsurface >... | reverse complement strand
TAAGATATAATATTTCAGGAAATAGCAATTTCTGTGATTGTCCTTTGTGATTTTTTTGTAAAGTGAGATATTTCTCATAAAGAATTCTTACATGTGCACGATGCTGGTCGATTATCATCAAACCAGATTTGACGGCTGTCATAATGTATTTCCCTTTATATTGATAATGTACAGGTGATTTCTCGTCTATGATATTATGACTATAAACTGATTTTGACTCAAATATTTCAATTTCCTTATCATTTTTCTGCTTCAATCCTTCATATAAATCGTTCCATCTCTCAGGGATTCTCGATGAATTAATAGATTTTTCCTTAAACGGATTATATTGTGGATTCACATTCACCTTAGGAGCTGATACAGGAGGATGACTGGGGTTATAAACGGGAATCTCTGGTTTCCCCTGCACATCAAAGTCGATGGAAGGAATTTCATTGAAAACTCCAATAGTTTCTTTTACTGCAGCTGAGAGAATTTGCCAAATTCCCTGTTCATTTTCAAATTTTATTTCTGTCTTAGTTGGATGAATATTCACATCGATGTCTTCAGGTTCAACTTCAAAGTAAATGAAATAAGGCACTTGTTCTCCCATAGGAATTAATCGCTCGAAAGAAGCCATCACTGCTTTGTTAAAATAAGGATGCTTCATATATCTTCCATTTACAAAGAAATACTGATGAGCCCCTTTCTTTCTAGAAGACTCCGGCTTTCCCACAAAACCTTTTATCTTGCACATCGTCGTATCTATGTCCATCGGCATCAGATCTTGATTCAACTTCTTGCCAAAGATGTCTATAATACGTTGGCGTAATCCCCCTGCTTTCAGGTTGAATATTTCTACCCCATTACTATGCAAAGTAAATGAAATCTGAGGATAGACCAACACTATGCGCTCAAAGGCTGTGAGTATATTATTAAGTTCTGTAGAATTTGACTTCAGAAATTTTCTCCTTGCCGGGACATTGAAAAATAGATTCTCCACCTTGAGATTACTGCCAACGGAGCAAGAACAAGGTTCCTGCCCTGCAAACTTAGAACCAGCCAAAGACAAGTGGGTACCTATCTCATCACTTTCTTGCCTTGTAATCAATTCGAGTTGTGCAACTGCAGCTATCGAAGCCAAAGCTTCACCCCGAAAGCCCATCGTATGCAATGCAAAAAGATCCGTTGCTTGACGAATCTTTGATGTAGCATGTCGTTCAAAGGCCAAACGAGCATCCGTCTCAGACATTCCCTTTCCGTCATCAATAACCTGTATTGATGTTCTTCCAGCATCAACTACGAGGACATTAATATTTAGAGCTCCTGCATCAACAGAATTCTCCACCAATTCCTTAATGACACTTGCAGGTCTTTGAATCACTTCTCCAGCGGCAATCTGATTGGCCACCGAATCTGGTAAAAGTTGTATGATATCACTCATTTCCTTAACTGATCAAACAATAGCAAATAAACACCAATAATAGAATAATAAGAGGAAAGAACACATTCAAGAATGCAACCGCCTGAACATGGTTGCATTTCTGTCTCTTCTGCTGTGTCCACTGAGGAAATTTCCCACGTGGCCCTTCAGATGGAATTTGTAGACAGTTCTCCATGCCAAACACCCTGCGAGCAGACTCTTCTATCCTGCCAACAGTATTTTTATATTCATCCACATAGAGGTATGTATGATGAAAGCCTTTGGATTGCCTGCTGCTAAAATACTTCATTGTGAATTCAGATGTTGCAATGGGGCTTCATGCCTTTTGACAACCTTTAAAGTTTGACCTTTACCTTTACCTCGCCAATTGAAGATGTCGTATTTGTCTATAGGTCTAATATAATCAAACCATGCAAAGACATCCAATTTTTCCTTGGCGGGTGGAATCTGAGGCATCGGATACAAAGTTGAAGCAAATTTGCAAGTCCATATATGATCAAGTTTACGGTCTTGATTAAGAAACATCCTCATCGTATCGGTTTCAAGATAATTCAACCCAATCATACTGCTGTCTTTATCATCAACAGGATAATAAATCGACCTCACATTACCAATCGACTCTACTTCTTTTATTTTTCCTTTCACAAAATAAGCATTCATATTCTTTGAGGAAATCTGATTGTAATGAATAGAGTCTGGCATTTGCTCAATAGAGAGGGCCTGCCCGATTATTTCGGCTTTTCGTATAGTAGAATCGTTTGAATATACTTTGATTACTTCCCCCAATATCTGCCGGCCACCATTCCATACGATAGGATCTTTATACATGGTCATGCAGGAATCTTTCGAATTGAAGACCAGTGAATCACAGACTGCTTGAATATCTGTCCTATACACGCGTACCTTATTAAAACAATGCACCTTACGATAGACAGAATCTGTATTAACATTAAATGTATACAATTTTATTGAATCGGCATGCGCAAAGAGCGTATCAGGCCCTTGCGAATAGTCCTTAAGAAGTGCATGCTTAGTCGCATAGCCTCTTCCCGTCTTCTCATTATATTTAAGCTTATTACAAATAAGTGAATTCTTGTTTTCCTTATCTATATATATCACATTCCCATAACCATAACTATCCCCATTCTTAGCATAAAGAAGAGTGTCCCCTGTTACCTGCTTTTTCTTATCTATCAATGTCGAACGCCCATAAAGCCTTGCCTTGTCTGTTTTGGTATCATAATAAGCATCCGAGGTGTGCACGACGCTCTCCTTGGTAGTGATCTTCGAATTTGGGCCTACCACATGAGCCATAGACTTTCTGGTGTCATAATATAAGGTATCGGTTGTGATCAAGCGATCAGCTGTTTTCATTCTGACTTTAAAATAGAATACGGCCTGTCGCGTATCCATATGATACTCGCCCCAGTCAGAGACAAGTTTATCCTTGTCATCTGTCAGAGTTCCTCCCTCGAAAAAATAGGCATAGTTGTAAAGTCGGTCATAATTCAAACTGTCAGTATGAAGAACCTGGCGTCTGTGCTTCAACACCACATTCTTACGTGCTGCCATCTTCTGCTCAAGACCATCATAATCAGCATAGTCGCAAGTAAGAGAAAGCGTATCTCCTTGCTTGAACCGTACATGACCGAAAGCCTTTACAGAGTTAGCTTCTTGATAAAAATAAGCACTGTCACACCACAGATGTGCTCCTTGATGGCTGAACTGGACATGGCCCTTAACTATTTGGGCTTCTGGATTATTTCCAAATTGGTTATATCTCAATTCATCTGAATGAATCAGATACACTCTTTCATCAGATTTCGGGCGTTTTCTTGGCACTATACTCGATTGAATGCACAGGCCAAAAAGGCACAGAACCACTATCAGAGAAATTCTATGCCCAAGGATATATTGCTTTATTTTACCTTCTGATGTCATTTAACCCATCCTTGATACTCATAATTACAATTCTTATATCTTGGATTCATCCAGACATAAGTGTGCTTAATCTTGTTTGCTACCCAGTCGTGTAAGACTTTCTCCCGTTCTTTATTGAGAACGACATTCTTCATTACTTGGTAGTCTTCTGTCATATTCGCTTTATGACCATCGATCCGGCTTCTCAATTTAATGATTGCACAAACCGTTTTACCTTTCTCATTTATCATCTGAAAAGCTTTAGAGACATCCCCCACTTTCATCGTTTCCACCTGGCGTGCTATTTCAGTAGGAAGATTTTTCATTTCAAACTTTGAGGTTCTGGTTTGACTTTCCTGATCATTGTATGCCATCAAGCCATGGTTGTTCTTAGTTTCTTTATCATCAGACAAATAGGTAGCTGCGCTTTCAAATGTATATTTCCCTGATTTGATCTCATTGTCTATGGAGTCCAAGCGGGCTTTAGTTTCATCAATAGCTGATTGTGAAACGTGAGGTTTGAGAAGAATATGACGCACCTTGATCTTGTCTCCGCGCTTATCAATCAGTTGTATGATATGATAACCAAATTCTGTCTCCACAATCTTCGAAATTTTCTTGGGGTCCGTCAGATTGAATGCGACATTGGCAAAATTAGGATCAAGCATACCTCTGCCCACATAGTCCATCTCACCTCCTTGACGAGCAGACCCATCTTCCGAATAGAGGCGCGCCAAAGCAGCAAACGAAGTTTCTCCATTCATTACCCGAGTGGTATAACTGCGCAACTGATCTTTTACTCTGTTAATTTCTTCCTGTGATATTTTTGGCTGATGAGTGATAATCTCCACTTCAACCTCTGTTGGAACAAATGGGATACTGTCTGCCTGAACATTTTCAAAATACTTACGCACATCACCTGGCGTAACGGAGATATCCTTTACCAAATTCTGGCGCATCTTCTCTATTATCTGTTGGTTCTTAAAATCATCATGCAACTGCTGGCGCATCTGAGATACAGTTTGACCACGCCATTCCTCCAACTTTTCCTTTGATCCTGCCATGGAAATCCAGTAGTTTATCTGCTGATCCAGCCTGCTTGCCACATCCGATTCTGACACTTCAACAGAGTCAATGGCTGCCTGATGAAGATAAAGTTTCTGAACTGCAATATGTTCAGGAATAGTACAGTCAGGATCTCCCGCCCACTTGACATTTTCCGTCTCAGATTGGAGACGTAAGGCCTCAACCTCTGATTTCAAGATAGGTTCATCTCCAACGACCCAAATCACCTCATCTACAATGGAAGATTCAGGTATTTCTGACCCTTTCACGACCTTTACAGTGTCACTTTTTACTGGAGAAGACAAGCTTCTGAAAGCCTTTGCATTTCCTCCAATGAGCAACAGGAAAGCCACGAAACCAAAAAATATTTTATAGCCTTTATTCATTTTTCTAATGTTTATTTACGGTTTTCAATATATCTTCATTTACTTTCACAGAATACTGTTTGCGAAGTTTTTCCACCCACTCTTTTTCCAAAGCCTCCTGATAATCGGACAGCACTTGTGAACGCACGTCTTCCATTTCCTTCGGGGCAGTAAGTTTCTTGCCATAAACAGCATCTATCGGATAATCTTTTAACGGCTTCACGCCTGTATCGGCCTTGAAGATTTCTCTGTCAACCAATGCATTGTCACCTTTCTTAAAGAGTCCTTTTTCTACACGAACTCGAAGCACACTGTCATTATTGAATGTCTTGCGAAGCTTCTCAGCCCATTGATCAAATGGGAGATTTTTCACAGCTTTCTTCACAGCTTTTGCATCAGCCTTATACTTCACATGATAAGCAATGCCTTTGAAACGAGGCTCATCCCAACGATATTTCTTCTTATTCTTTTTGAAATAATTTTCAAGTCCGGCCTCATCCTTAGCCGCCTTGTCCCAAACAGTACGATTGCTGATTTCATAAAGCAACAGTCCATCGTGATATTCCTGTATGAGATATTTCAAGTTAGAATCTTTAGCCTCCATTTCCTCCTTTTTTGCATTGAGGATCTCTTCCGGCGTTGTCCCTACAGAGCCCTTCTTTGCCAGAGAATCTAATTTATTATCGATAATTCGCTCACGAAGCCCACGCTGGTCGATAAACTTCATAATATCAGCACGCAACGAATCATAAGGGAAGAAGTTACGTTTTGCTTTCAACAGTACGATATGCCATCCGGCCGGTGATTCAAAAGGCTTGCTCATTTCACCGGGTTTCAAAGCAAAGGCCTGAACTTCAAACTCCTTCAGGGTCTGGCCTTTTTCTATCCAAGGCAATTCTCCTCCCTTGGATGCAGAAGCTTTGTCATCTGAGCACTTCTTGGCAAGCTCGGCAAAATCCGCACCTTTCTGGAGTGCCTCATAAATGGAATCTATACGCAGTTTGGCTGCCCTCATTTCGTCGCCGGTAATTTTCTGCTTCATCAGCACAAAAATATGTGCGACCTTCACAAGTCCGCCTTCTTTGTTAACACGTTCCTGAGTTTCCTTATAAATCTTCTGCGCCTCCTTCTCAAGGTCGCCATCTGCAATCATGGCAGGGCGTATCTGCTGGTCGCGATATGTGGCAAATTCTTTCTGAAACGACTTCATTGTGTCGAGATGTGCATCCTCGGCAGCCTCAACTTTCAACTTGTAATTAATAAAAAGGTCTACATACTCATTGATGCTCTTTTTATCAATGACACTTTCAGTGTTGTTCTTATTATAAGAATACTCGAATTCCGAGCGACTGACCGGTTTCCCGTTGATCGTCATAATCGTCGGATCATTCTGAGCATAAGCCACGCTGCCGAAGATGAGCATGGCAGACAACAACATAGTCGACTTCATTCTTCTCTTCTTTGTTTATTCAGGGCGACTGTAGTTGGGAGCCTCACTTGTGATAGTAATATCATGAGGATGGCTCTCCAGTACACCTGCATTTGTAATACGGGTAAACCTGGCATCATGAAGTTTCACTATCGAAGCTGCACCGCAATAGCCCATTCCTGAGCGCAAGCCGCCAGTCAACTGATAAATCACTTCCTGTACAAGACCCTTATAAGGTACTCTTCCCGCAATACCTTCCGGTACCAACTTCTTGGCATCTCTTATATCACTTTGAAAATAACGGTCACGAGAGCCGTTTTTCTGCTCCATTGCCTCCAGAGAGCCCATTCCGCGATACGCCTTAAACTTACGGCCATTGAAGATAATGGTGTCTCCTGGACTTTCTTCTGTACCAGCTACGAGAGAACCTATCATGACACAACTGCCGCCAGCAGCCAATGCTTTCACAACATCTCCTGAGTAGCGGAGACCGCCATCTGCTATCAATGGAACGCCTGTTCCTTTCAAAGCTGAATACACACTATAGATGGCAGTCAACTGGGGAACGCCAACACCTGCAACAACACGTGTCGTACAGATTGATCCAGGGCCGATACCCACTTTCACGGCATCTGCTCCATTTTCCACAAGCAACTTGGCTGCCTCGCCCGTTGCCACGTTTCCGACCACAATATCCACATTAGGAAAAGCGGCCTTCACTTCCTTCAATTTCTCAATGACGCCCTTGGAATGACCATGGGCCGTATCGATAACGATGGCATCTACGCCTGCATTTACCAGTGCCTGAGCACGATCGAGAGTGTCGGCTGTTACGCCTACACCGGCAGCTACACGCAAACGGCCTTTTTTATCCTTGCAAGCCATCGGCTTATCCTTGGCTTTCGTGATATCCTTATAAGTAATCAGTCCTACCAGATGGTTTTCCGAATCCACCACCGGCAATTTCTCTATCTTGTGCTCCTGCAAGATCTGTGCTGCACCAGCAAGGTCAGTCTGCTGATGGGTAGTAACAAGATTCTCTTTGGTCATCACCTCATCAATCTTCTTGTCGAATCTGCGCTCAAAACGAAGATCACGGTTGGTAACGATACCCACCAAATAGTTCTCCTCATCGACTACAGGTATACCCCCGATATGGTAGTCGTGCATCATAGCCAATGCGTCTTTTACCGTGCGACCTTTAAGAATGGTAACAGGGTCATAAATCATTCCGTTTTCGGCTCTTTTCACAATTGCCACTTGACGGGCCTGTTCTTCGATTGGCATGTTCTTGTGAATTACGCCAATGCCTCCTTCTCTTGCTATGGCTATTGCCATACTCGACTCCGTAACGGTATCCATTGCGGCGGTTACAAAAGGAACATTCAACTCGATATGACGAGAGAACATGGTTTTCAACTCTACTTCCTTGGGTAAAACCTCTGAATAAGCAGGGATTAACAGGACGTCGTCAAAAGTGAGTCCGTCCATCACAATTTTATCTGCAACAAATGATGACATATTGTATTTTTAGAAATTTATTGCGTGCAAATTTAGTAATAAAAATTCACATCTGAATGGCTTTTAGACTTTTTCTGAAGCATTTAATTGTATTTAACGCGCATTAATGGGTTTTCTTAGCATTTAAAACAGGATGTGCTGATAATATAGCTGAATTCTGCAGAAGCTCGGCAAATGACAAGAATCCAGGCGTTAAGCAAACTGCGATAAAAGCAAAACAATCGCAAGAGTAAAAACGATAAGACTGACAAAAGCTATGCTCCAAAAATGATTCTATTATCCGAAGCTGTTTGTTTTCCATAGAAAGACGGGCCGTCTTCCATAGAAAAACAAGCCGTTTCTCATAGAAAGACAAAAGCAAATAGCTGTCTATCAAGATGCGTCAGATGTTCGACACGGTTGTCACTGGCCAAAAAGAGTTAGACCCAGAGATGCTTGCGAGCTCATAGTCACTTATTTTTTATTCAAGATCTTGCATTTTCTGAAAACACTGAAATTCGACTGAATCAGGGGAAAAACACAGGGGAACCCTGTCGGCAATATTAAAAAAATGTAATTAAATAATAAAAATATTGCGTGGGAAATATTTTTTCCTTATTTTTGTAAATGATTTCGAACGAGCAACTTTAATCTTACGCATTATGAACATGATAGCTGATAGCAGTTCTACTAAAACTGACTGGGCCATAGTTGAGCACCAAAACGTTATTGCCAAAGCAACGACTTCTGGCATCAACCCATTCTTCCAGACACGCCGTGAAATAAGTCGCGTCATCAGACTTGGCTTACCAGAGGACTATTTTAAACAAAAATACGAAAGGATCTATTATTATGGCGCTGGCTGCAACAACGAAACAAAGAGCGACATTGTCAAGGCTTCGCTCATCGCGCAATTCCGTTCACACACTGTTGTAGAGAGCGATTTGCTTGCAGCTGCCAGATCTCTGTTCAACAATGAGGCCGGTATTGCCTGTATCCTTGGGACGGGTTCCAACTCGTGCTTTTACGACGGCAAGGACATAAAAAAGAATGTGAGGGCCGGCGGCTATATTCTTGGCGATGAAGGTAGCGCCGCGGCACTGGGAAGAATGTTTCTTTCTGACTATGTAAAGGGGCTCGTACCTGAAGATTTGGCTGAAATGTTTTTACAACAAACATCGATCGGACCTGACGACGCACTCACAGAGGTGTATAATAAGCCAATGCCTAACAGCCTCCTTGCCAAGGCTGGGTATTTTTTAACTGATTACATTTCAAATCCTTATGTAGAACAGCTTATAGAAGATAACCTTCGGCAGTTTTTTACACGCAATGTCTGCCAATATGAATGTAAAACCTGCAAAGTACGCTTTGTAGGTTTGGCCGCTTCAAAGTTTTCTGTCGAATTGTGCCGCGTGGCTAAAAGTTTTGACATTGAAGTAGACGAAATCCGCGACCGTTCAATGGAGGGTCTTATCCAATACCACGCATCCGTTTTTTAACACACCAAGCTTTTCAGTTTGAGTTTGACCTACATGCCAAACTTATAATGGCGATATAATCAACATCTTGGATTATATCGCCAAACTGTTTATTATAAATTTATGTTTATAATACATAAAAAGGATAAAAAATAGTATACAATTCGAAAAATGTTATTATATTTGCAGCTGTTATCTTTAACACTATAAAATTATGCAAACAATTAACTTTTTAGATCTGATGTCCGATAAATCCCTTTAGACAAAAAAAATCCATAATGGAAATCCATTAATTGCCTTAAAATTTTCTCACGTAACCTAAATAAATTTATACACCAAATTATTAAAAAAAACAAAGCTTATGAAGAAACAATTAGTTTTCCTGTGCATGCTTTCCTTAACATGTGCCATGAGTACAGAAGCCTATGCTACTGGCGTGCTGCAGGAAGTGAAATCTTCTGAGAACTTAGCAAAGGGTATTGTTGTCGACGAGAACGGCGAGCCAATGGTTGGCGTCTCCGTTCTAGAATTGGGTACTACCAGAGGCACAATAACAGATGCGAATGGCTCTTTCTCTTTGCAAGTTAGCAGTAATGCAAAACTCCAATTCTCTTTCTTGGGCTACAAGACTGTAACCGCTAAATCAGAAAAAAGCATGCGAATTGTCTTGAAAGAAGATAATACGCAACTTAATGAGGTAGTCGTTGTGGGCTATGGTTCACAAAAGAAAGCCAACCTTACAGGTGCCGTGGCTTCTATTGATGTCAATAGAACACTGGGCAGCCGTCCAATCGCTGATATTGGACGTGGTTTACAAGGCAGTACACCTGGACTTTCAATAGTTATTCCAGATGCCGAGATTGGCTCCGATCCAACAATAAAAATCCGTGGTCAGATAGCATCCTTAAACGGATCTTCAAGTCCATTGATTCTGTTAGATAATGTCGAGATACCAAGTATCACGATGGTTAACCCGGATGATATAGAATCGATAACTGTCTTGAAAGATGCTGCAGCTTCTTCTATTTATGGTGCAAAGGC
>Ga0172378_10007389_pt1 | contig 10225 bp, 6 predicted proteins | sample GrowelOW332metaG_FD_119755 | JGI IMG/M metagenome (GOLD analysis project Ga0172378, IMG submission 119755) | Groundwater microbial communities from an aquifer near a municipal landfill in Southern Ontario, Canada - Pumphouse #3_1 metaG | ecosystem: Environmental > Aquatic > Deep subsurface >... | reverse complement strand
GGAAAATATCAACTGGGAATTTACAAAGTTGGATATAAATCGAATGATGCATATGCAACTTATCTGGCTATGGGCAGACCAAATCAGTTGACAAAACAGCAAGTGGAGCAAATCAAAAAACAAAATGATGGTTCGCCAACTACTACTGAAACGATAACTGTAAAATCAAATGAACCCTTTGTAAAGGAACTTGAACTTCGGGAGAATGATGTCTTCTTTTTGAATCTTATTAAGCAATAAAGAAAATTATCTTATAAATGAAAAGATCTATAATTATTACTTTGCTCATTCAATTGAGCTTTTTAGCAAATGCACAGTATCAAACTAATACGAATAATAAAGGTGATGGGTATTTTTTGAATCCGATTTTTGCAGGTGATTACCCGGATCCAAGTATATTGCGTGATGGCAAAGATTACTATATAGTTCATTCCTCATTCGAATATTATCCCGGTTTACTTATCTGGCATTCGAAAGATTTGATTAACTGGACACCTGTAACAAATGCATTGCACAAATATGTAGGTTCGGTTTGGGCTCCCGATCTGGTAAAATACAGGCACAAATTTTATATCTATTTTCCGGCAAATAATAAAAACTACGTCATAACTGCCGATTCAATGAATGGTACATGGAGTGATCCGGTAGATTTGAAAATTGGTAATATTGATCCCGGTCATTTTACAGATCCAGAAGGAAAAAGGTATTTATATTTTAGTAACGGTGATTATGTTCCTTTGTCAGAAGATGGACTATCCATTATTGGTGAACCGAAACATGTTTACGATGGATGGGCAATTCCCCGCGACTGGACAATAGAATGTTTTTGTATGGAAGGGCCGAAGCTTGTTAAACATGGTGATTATTATTATCTGACAACTGCCGAAGGTGGAACTGCCGGTCCTGCAACAAGTCACATGGTTATTTCTGCACGTTCAAAATCTCCTTTCGGTCCATGGGAAAATTCACCTTACAATCCAATTATCAGAACAAAATACAGTTCTGAAAAATGGTGGTCAAAAGGGCATAGTACGATTTTCGAAGACGCAAAAGGAAATTGGTGGACAGTTTTTCATGGTTATGAAAACGGACACTATAATATGGGTCGTCAAACCTTGCTTCAACCCATTGAATGGACAAATGACGGTTGGTTTAAAACCCCTGACAGTATTAAAACAGATGAGCCGATCAAAAGGCCAATGGGAATAGTTTCATCTGTTTCATTCAATTTAAATGATAATTTTGACGGTAATGACTTAAAACCTCAATGGAAATTTTTTGGGGAATATGACACCACCCGGTTTCATATTGATGAAAGTGGTTTGACAATAGAGGCCAAAGGCAATTCAGTAGGGAATTGTTCTCCTTTGCTTTGCATTCCGTCGAACCATTCGTACATAGCACAGGTAGAGATGTTTATCAAAGGCGATGCAACGGGTGGATTGGTGCTTTTCTATAACAAAGTTGCACATTCTGGTATATTGGTTGACAAGGAAAATATTTTAGCTGATCTTCGTGGCTGGCAGTTCATAACGGAGAAAGAAAAAATTAAAAACCATGTATTTCTCCGCCTAAAAGACATCAATAATACAGTAGATATGTATTACAGCATCGATGGAGTGAAGTGGAATAAAATAGAAAATTCAGTTGAAGTTTCTTCTTATAATCATAATGTACTGAGTGGCTTTTTAAGTTTACGACTTGGACTTTGCTCTATGGGAAATGGGATCGTAAAATTTAAGAATTTCGAGTATAAACCGATAAAATAAACCGACAGAATAATGAATTACATATGAATAATTTCAAAACCCTTTTTCACTTCGAATCTGAAATTTTTTCGCTTATCGAAATAAAACGGTTGCTTCCGAATGAAACAGAAAAATCAAAGCTTTACTTTTGGTTGTTGTTTGATAAAGCTGTATTAAAACTTCAAAAGCTCGTTTTTGTGTCGATGAGTTCGGACGGAGAACTTGAATTTCGTGTCTTTGAAAACTTACGTTTATCTTTCGATAAACAAAAAGCCCTTTTGGTTTCAAATAATATCGAATTCCAATTGAAAGCCGTTCCGACTGATGTGAATTTGACCGGTAATCTTCAATTAGCTATTGGTGAATTTATGGATAAGATGTGTTAAGCTCTACTATATAAAACCTTTGAAGTGTTATGTATAAAAATAAAATCATGCAAAAAAAAACATACATGTTTCTTCTTCTGTCCATTCTTCTGTTGGGCGGTTGTTCCGATAAAATCCTTCGGGTAGCTTGTGTTGGTGATAGTATCACCGAAGGTTACGGTCTGAAAGTGCAAAGTAAAACCGCATATCCTGTCATGCTCGACAGTATCCTTGGACCGGAATATGCTGTTTTAAACAGCGGAAGAAGTGCAACAACCTTGCAAAAGAAAGGTGATTTTCCGTATTGGATTTGCAAAGAGTTTTCAAATACTTTCGTGTACAAGCCCAATATTATTGTCATTAAATTAGGAACAAACGATACCAAACCCCAAAACTGGCATGCCGATAAGTACGAAAAAGACTATCAGGCATTGATTGATACCTTCCAAACGATTTTAACCCATCCGAAGATTTATTTATGTCTGCCGGTTCCTGTCTTTAAAACCAAATGGGGAATCAATGATTCTACTGTCGTGCATGGTGTTATTCCGATTGTAGAAAGCCTGGCGCAAAAGAATAAGCTGCCGGTGATTGATTTATATCATGGTATGAGTGGGCAGGGAGCTGATTTCCCAGACAGCATTCACCCCAACGAAAGAGCCGTGAAAGTGATGGCGGGAATTATTGCAAGGAAAATTACAAGAAAATAGACTTATGAAACTCAAATTATATAACCTATTATTTCTTACTCTGAGTATTGCTGCTTCGGCCCAGGTGTCCATGCCCAAAGTCTTCAGTAGTCACATGGTTTTACAACGTGATATGGAAATCCCTGTTTGGGGAAATGCAGCGGCTGGGACGGAAATCACAGCACAGTTTGCTAACACAGTAAATAAAGGAGTCACCGCTGAAAACGGAAAATGGATGCTTCATTTCCCGAAATTTAAAGCAGGCGGCCCGTATAAACTTGTGGTTTATCAATCAGAGAAACCGGAACAAAAAATTGAATTTGTTGATGTTTTGGTAGGCGATGTTTGGCTGGCATCCGGTCAATCGAATATGGAATTGCAGGTTCAGCAAGCGAAAGACGCAAAGAAAGAAATTAAACAAGCCGATTATCCCAATATCCGGTTCTTTTTTGTTACACATAATAAAAGCGTAAAACCTGAAGAGGACATTTTAGGAGGTTCATGGAAAGTGTGTGATTCTACTTCAATAAAAACAGCTTCGGCAGTTGCATATTATTTCGCTAGGAAAATTCATACGGATGAAAATGTACCGATTGGTATTTTACAAGCTACGTGGGGTGGAACTCCTGTTGAAGCATGGACAAGTAAAGAAATGTTGTTGTCATCAACTATTACAAAGGATAAAGTCATTGCGAACGATTCTGTAACCTCTAATGACTTTGTAAAAGACAGCCTGGATTTAATCCGCTTTTGGGATATTGTTTATCATCCGAAAAACGAAATGGATAAAGCTATTACCAAGTCTTCTTATGATGATTCAAAGTGGATGGAAGTCAATATGCCTTCCATTTTGAAGACTTCGGATATTCCATATTATGAAGGAATGATCTGGTTGCGAAAATTAATTGAGATTCCTGATAATTTTTCGACAAAGAACGTGAAGGTGAATTTGGGTCATCCGGAGATGAATTATTCGGTTTATCTGAATGGAAACGAGATTTGCAAAACGGCTTGGAATGCAAATCCAACCCATATTTATACAATCCCTGCAAAATTTATTCATAAAGGGAAGAACTTACTTTCTGTCCGCATGGCTTATCTGTGGGGTGGTGGAGGCTTCAATCCGCCTGCTGAAGAAATGTATATTTCGGATGGAAATACAAAAATAAGTATTGCCGGCAAATGGAAATTTAAGAAAGATTTAGAACCATCAATTCCCAAAATTCGAAATTACCAGTACTATCCAACCTTCTTGTACAACGCCATGATTTATCCGATATTACCTTATGGGCTGAAAGGAATTTTATGGTATCAGGGTGAAGCAAACGATACATTGGCGTACAATTACCGGACATTATTCCCATTAATGATAACCGACTGGAGAATTCGTTGGAAACAGGGTTATTTGCCGTTTTTATATGTTCAGTTACCAAATTATAAAAAGAGACAAGTCGAACGCATGGAAAGTGAATGGGCCGAATTACGCGAAGCTCAGGCAATGGCTTTAGTACAACCAAACACCGGCATGGTTTGTACCATCGATTTAGGCGAAGCTGAAAGTATTCATCCCAAGGACAAACAGGATGTTGGATATAGATTGGCTTTACAAGCTGAAAAAATGGTTTATGGAAAACCGGGTACGGTTTCCGGACCCATGTTCAGCAGTTTCAAAATTGAAGGAAACTCTATCAGAATAAGTTTTTCGGATATTGGTTCGGGGCTTAAAACTACAGACCAATTATCACCACGTGAATTTACAATCGCCGGTGCGGATCATAAATTCTATAATGCTACGGCACTAATCCAAAAGAATGAAATAATTGTAAGTTCCGTTAATGTGTCCAATTCGGTTGCCGTGCGATATGCATGGAGCGATAATCCTGATTGTAACCTGATAAATGTAGAAGGTTTTCCTGCTGTACCTTTCCGTATGGATAGCTGGAAAGGAATTACAGAAAAATAAACTGTGATTTAAAACATCTTTCTGTTGGGTAAATTAACACAAAACAAGTAGCTTTATGAGATTTAAAAAGGATAATTTGATATTGAAATTCCTGACAATTGGAGTCTTTGGGTTTGTATGCTTAGGTTTCAACGTGCCAAAAAATAGGAACATAATTGACTCTAACAAATTGGCTTCGCAGTATTTTAATGAAGATGCACAATGGTATATCGAGAATATCCCTTTTTTTGAATGTTCTGATAAAAAGATTCAAGAAGTTTATTATTATCGGTGGAAGCTATATAAAGCGCATATTCGAAACGTTGGAGAAAGTAGATATGTGATTACCGAGTTTCTCGACAATGTGACTTGGGATAAAGATCCCTATAGTTCACTAAACGATGCTACTGGGTTTCATATATACGAAGGTCGTTGGCTAAAAAACAGTAAATTTATAAATGGTTATATCGACTATATGTTTAGAGGGGGCGGCAACGACCTCCATTTTAGCGAGGCAATTACTTATGCTTCTTTTGCCAACTATCTTGTAAATGCCGATTCTGCTTTCATTACCAATCAGTTGGGCATTATGCAGCATATCTATAACTTATGGTTAGATTATTATGACCTGAACAAAAATCTATATTATATTGAGCCACTGGCTGATGCAACTGAATATACCATTTCCTCCATTGATGCTTCTGGAGGCAAGGATGGATTTACAGGAGGCGATTCCTTTAGACCAACCATTAATAGTTATATGTATGGAAATGCATTAGCCATTTCCCAAATAGCTATAATGAAAGGAGACACTACTCTGAGCCGGTTATATTTAAACAGAGCAGCCGATATAAAAGCAAATGTACAACACAGTTTATGGAACGATTCGTTGCAACATTTTATCGACAGGTATAAAGTGAATAATAAATTTGTTCATTATTGGGATTTTATCAGAGGCAGAGAATTAGCAGGATTTGTTCCATGGTGTTATAATTTGCCTGAAAACACATCGAAATATAGTGCTGCCTGGAGTCATTTAATGGATTCGACTGAATTGTTAGGAAAATATGGATTACGTACTGTTGAACCCACATATCAGTATTATATGAAGCAATATCGCTACGAGGGGGTTCATCCTGAATGTCAATGGAATGGACCCAATTGGCCTTTCCAAACCACCCAAGCCTTTGTTGGCATGGCCAATCTGCTTAATAATTATTCTCAAAACATAGTCAAGACATCGGATTATTTAAAAATATTGAGACTATACACAAAGCAGCATTATACTGCAAATGGTCAGCTAGATCTTCAGGAAGATTATAATCCGGATACCGGAAAACCAATTGTAGGTTTATCAAGAAGCCATCATTACAACCATTCAGGCTATAATGATTTAATAATAACAGGTCTTTGCGGAATTCGACCATCCGAAGGAAATACGCTTATTATAAATCCTTTAGTGGACAATTCAATTCAATATTTTTGTTTAGAGGATATTATTTACCATGGACATAAAATGACAGTAGTTTATGATAAAGATGGAAGCAAATACAAGCTTGGAAAAGGATTAACTGTATTTATTGATGGAGAAAAAGCTTTTGTAAAAAAAGATAATAATAAATATGAGGTTGAAATAGGTAAACCGATAATAAATAAATCAAAACCCTCAATAAATTTTGCTTTGAATATTTTCAGGAAAGGTTATCCGGCTCCATCTGCATCTGTAAACTCAATCCCCGATTCACTTTATCAGGCAATTGATGGACGTTGCTGGTATTTTCAGGAGATTAAGAACAGATGGACAACGTATGGCTCTACGTCTATAAACGATTGGTATGCAGTTGATTTTGGGTGTATTCGTTCTGTTTCAACTGTCAAGATTTACATTTATGCAGATAACGTGACTTATAAAAAACCGGATAATTACAATATCGAATATTGGAGCGGTGGAAAATGGTTGCCTGTAAACAATGTAATTAAAACACCCTCTTTGACAATAGAAAATACAGTTAATACCGTGTCCTTCGATAAGATTGCAACTACTCAACTCCGGATTAATTTAAAACAAGAAGCGCAGAAATCCGTCATTGCTTTATCTGAAATTGAGATGTATTGATATAAGTTGTCCGTAAATTTTGTCAAGAATAAAAAGATAGCCTCTGAAAAGTCTTTAAATTAAAATATCGAATGAATTTAAAAAAACAGTTTTGTTTACTTGTAGTAACAATTATATTTGCTAGTTCTCAAGCCGCCGATTGGACGTATTATTTTAATTCTCCGGCAACGATCTGGGAAGAAACTTTACCTTTGGGTAACGGTCGCATTGGAATGATGCCCTGGGGTGGAGTGAATCATGAACAGGTTGTGCTGAACGAAATAAGCTTATGGTCGGGACAAAAGCAAGATGCTGATAATCCTGAAGCACGCCAATATTTAGCAGAAATTCGCCGGTTATTGTTCGCCGGAAAAAATGTCGAAGCGCAGGCATTGATGTATAAAACCTTTACCTGTAAAGGCGCAGGCTCAGCAGGAGCTGCATACGGAAATTATCAGGTATTTGGAAATTTATTTCTTGATTTCCAATATCCGGATTCTACAGCTAAAGTTACAAATTACAGGCGTGAGTTGGATCTTAGCAAGGCGCTGGCTACAACATCCTTTCAAAAAGGAAATGTCAATTATAAAAGGGAATATTTCAGTTCATTTAACAATGATGTTGGCGTTATCAAACTTACAGCGGATAAAAAGTCAGCGATAAGTTTTGTGCTTTCATTGCAGCGTGACGAAAAATACAAAGTGGAATTGGATGGTAAAACACTTGTTATTCATGGACAGCTTTCGGGCGATGGTATTTCGGATAATGGAATGAAATATTACGGGGCTGTAAAAGTGCAATTAAAAGGTGGTAATGTTCAATATAAAAACAATCGGATAGTAGTTGAAAAAGCCGACGAAGCAGAGGTTTTAGTAAGCATGGCAACAAATTATTTTCAACCCGATCCTGAAAATGTTGCGCTGGACTTACTCGCGAAAGCTGAAAAAATCAGATACGCGGAACTGAAAAAAAATCATATCAATGCGTTTGGAAGACTCTTCAATCGGGTTAATCTATCGTTACCTAAGAATGCCAATTCTGGGTTGCCCATCAATAAACGGCTGAAAGCATTTGTGTCTGATTCTACCGATGCCGATCTGGCTGCTTTGTATCTTCAAAACGGACGTTATCTCTTGATTTCGTCAACTTGCAAGGGTTCTTTGCCTCCAAATCTTCAGGGACTTTGGGCGAATCAAATTCGCACGCCGTGGAATGGAGATTATCATTTGAATATCAATTTGCAAATGAACCTTTGGCCGGCGGAAGTCGGAAATTTATCCGAATTACAACTGCCCCTGGTCGATTATGTAAAAAGGCTGGTGAAACCGGGAGAAAATACGGCAAAAGTGTATTATAACAGTCGTGGTTGGGTAGTTCATATGATCTCGAATGTGTGGGGCTTTACTTCGCCTTCCGAAGATCCCTCGTGGGGAGCAACCAATACTTCGGGCGCATGGCTTTGTCAGCACTTGTGGGAGCATTATGAATTTACGTTGGATAAAAGCTATCTGGCGTCTGTTTACCCTGTTCTGAAAGGTGCATCGGAATTTTTTTCCGATATGTTGGTTGAAGATCCGCGCAATGGATATTTGGTTACAGCTCCGACAACTTCACCGGAAAATGCTTATTGGTATGAAGGTAAAAAACTAAATATTTGTGCCGGCTCCACTATGGACAATCAAATTGTCCGTGAATTGTTTAGCAATACCATTGCAGCTGCGAAATTATTGAGAAAAGACAAAGAATTGATTCGGGAACTTATAGCAAAACGGAATAAGCTTGCACCGGACAGTATTGGAAAAGAGGGACAAATAATGGAATGGATGGAAGATTATAAAGAAGTTGATGTCCATCACCGACATGTATCCCAGCTTTATGGTTTGTACCCGGCCAATGAAATGACTTTCGAAAAGACTCCCAAACTAATGGAAGCCGCCAAAACCACTTTGGAACGACGGGGTGATGAATCAACAGGTTGGTCAATGGCCTGGAAAATTAGTTTTTGGGCGCGATTGAAAGATGGAAATCATGCATACAAACTGCTAAAAGATTTATTAGAACCTGTGAGTGAAAAAAACGGTCATCGGGGAACATATCCGAATTTGTTCAGTTCCTGTCCACCGCTGCAAATTGATGCAAACTTTGGTGGATCAGCAGGTATTGCCGAAATGCTGGTTCAAAGTCATGCCGGATATATTGAATTGCTCCCTGCTTTGCCTGATGCATGGAAAACTGGACATTTTGAAGGGTTGAAAGTTCGTGGAGGTGGTGAGGTTTCATCCCAATGGGAACGAGGAGTTTTAAAGGCCATAGTATTGAAAGCATCAGTTCCCAATACATTCAGAATAAAAATTCCCGCAAACTGGGATAAAAACAAGTTGAAACAGAAATTTAGTAACTTTGATCTCGAAAACAATCTATTGATAATCTCTTTAAAAGCGAATCAAAAAGTTGTGATTAATATTCCCGAATAAAATAAATGAAACAACCATTAGCTATTCAGTAGTCACATTTTATTCGTTTCTATGTATTCTACTTAAATCAAATCCCTGTTAACACTAAAGAGAAGACATGTTGCTGTATTTTGAAAAATTATGAATAAAGAATTGAAATATTAAATTATTAGTTTCTATTTGTGAATAATTTAATAGACTTTGAATAGTTGTAATTGATACTTCCCCAAATCTAATTCATTTTCTGAGTTCAGAAAATTAATATATCTAACAGTTAGCCAGTTGTGTAATTCTATTAATCAATTGATTTATTCAGGTCAATGACTTAATGCCGATGCAGCTATTGTAGCAATACAAATAGTCTTAAACAACTATCCGAAAAATAACTTTTAATTTGCAAACAAAATTTATTAACAGGAAAAGAAAATTCATTAAAATTTCACTTATATTAATTGCGAGTGTGTTATTCCAGTTTACAGATTATTAAAAAGAAGTATCAGAGCCGGCAATTGTTACTACTCAACAAACTGTTACAAAAATTAAAACAACCAGCGCACTGAGTGGAGGTGATGTCACAGATTATGGTGGTCCGGATATTATTATGAAAGGAGTCTGTTAGAGTAAAAAAGCAGAACCAACAATAGCGGACAGTATAACAAAGAATGGCTCCGGGGCTGGAAGTTATACCAGTCTTCTAAGAAATTTAACTCCAAATACTAGCTGTTATATACGTGCTTATGGCACAAATTCGGTTGGTACTGCATACGGTCTATCTGAGATGTCATCCATTGATGGATATTATAGAAGTATGAATTATTTAAATGCGAACCTTATGTCTTCTACTTTTGATAAACGAACAGGATATTCTGTACGATGTGTTAAGGATTAGTTTTTAAAAAAAGAGACAAGTGCTCTCTCACTTTTTAATAACAG
>Ga0172378_10007388_pt1 | contig 10226 bp, 5 predicted proteins | sample GrowelOW332metaG_FD_119755 | JGI IMG/M metagenome (GOLD analysis project Ga0172378, IMG submission 119755) | Groundwater microbial communities from an aquifer near a municipal landfill in Southern Ontario, Canada - Pumphouse #3_1 metaG | ecosystem: Environmental > Aquatic > Deep subsurface >... | reverse complement strand
TTTAGAAAGTTTGTTTAAAGGAACTGATGTAAAATATTTCGTTGATGGATCTTATGTTTTATTATCTACAAACGATGCTATAACTAAATCTCCATTGTCTTTTGAAACTGTTGCTCAACAAAAACGTACCATAACAGGCAAAGTAGTGGATGAAAAGGGAGAACCAATTATTGGAGCAAATGTGGTTGATAAGAACTCATCTTCAAATGGTACTATTACTGATATGTATGGTAAATTTGAGTTGTCAATTTTAAATAATACTACATTATTAGTTTCATATATAGGTTATAATTCTCAAGAGATAACGACTAATGGTAAAACAACGTTTTCAATTATTTTAAAAGAAGATACGAAAACATTGGAAGAGGTTGTTGTTGTTGGATACGGTGTTCAGAAAAAGGCAACCATAACAGGAGCTGTATCGGCATTAAAAGGGGATATTATTAAACAATCCGGTTCTATGAATATAACGAATTCATTTGCTGGTCAAATACCCGGTGTTATAGCTACTAACCGTTCTGGAGAACCGGGTAGTGACTATTCTTCATTACTTATTCGTGGTAAAGGCTCTTTAAATGATAATTCTCCGTTAATTGTTATTGATGGGGTTGCAAATAGGAGCGGACTTGAACGTTTAAATCCTAATGATATAGAATCTATTTCTGTCTTAAAGGATGCTTCTGCTGCTATTTATGGGGCCCAAGCTGCAAATGGTGTTATTTTAGTAACAACAAAAAATGGCATACTTTCTAAACCAACTATTGAGTATACAGGTACTTTTAGTCTTTCTCAACATACGCGGACTCCTAAGTTGTTAAATGCTTATAATTGGATGGTTTTCGATGATGAAATTAATATGCATGAAGGATCTACACAATTGTGGAAAAATATTAAGGATGGCTATATTGATGGAACAATTAATTCCAAAAAATATGGTGATACAGATTGGATGAAAGCTATGTTTCGTACTTTTGCTCCTCAAACTCGTCATTCTGCATCATTGAGTGGTGGAAGCGAAAATGTGAAGTATTATATGGCAGGTGATTATTCTTATCAAGAACCAGCCTATAGAAAAACAGTGTATAATTTTAAGACATATCAATTCCGCGCTAATATTGAGGCGAAAGTAACGAATGATTTATCAGTTGGGATTAATGCTTCCGCACGTAATGAAAATAGAAAGAATAGTCCAATATCAACTGGATCTATGTTTTGGGAAGCTTTTCAGGCTTATCCATATTTATATGATTATTATCCTAATGGACTTCCTGGACCGGGTATAGCTTGGGGTAATAACCTAGCTGTATTAGCAAATGGTAGAAATGTTGGATACGATAAAACAGATGATTTTTATGTCGATTCTAAATTTAGTTTCAATTTAAAGTTGGACAAAATTACTAAAGGACTTGCTTTAAGTGGTTATGCTGCTTTTGATCGCCATGATCGCCATAATAAAAACTTTCAGAAACTTTGGGATACTTATATATATGATGAACAGACGGATGAATATGTAAAGCAGTCAACTAATGCTAATGGAAATATTATTACTTTAAATCAAGATAATAGTAAATACCATACAACAACTCTTCATGCACGTCTTTCTTATGATCGGCATTTTGGAAATCATGGAATAAGTGCTTTTGCTGCATATGAACAGAGTAAAACAGAAGGAGATTATTTTTCTGCTTGGCGTGGTTATTATTTGAGCGCTCAATTAGATTATTTAGATTATGGTGGAGACAAAGAAAAAACTAATGGAGGTTATGGCTATATTTCTGCCAGACAGAATTTGTTTGGTCGGTTTAACTACGACTATAAAAATCGCTATATGCTTGAATTTACATTACGTCACGATGGCTCTATGAATTTTGCAAAAGGACATCGTTGGGGAACTTTCCCAGGATTGTCTGTTGGTTGGAGAATAAGCGAAGAAAAGTTTATGAGTAATTTTACGTGGCTAAATGATTTGAAGTTAAGGGCCTCATGGGGCAAATTGGGTAATGATCGTGTAAGTCAATTTCAGTATCTTACAACGTTTTCAATGTTAAATGGTGCTATTTTAGGCGATGCGCCTGTGATGAATAATGCGTTTCAAGAAGCTCGCATTGGTAATCCGAATATTACTTGGGAAAAAGTAGATACTAAGAATATTGCGTTAGAAGGTCGACTTTGGAATGGATTATTAGGATTTACAACTGAATATTTCCATCAGAATAGAAAAGATATTTTAACCCCGAAAAATGCTTCCGTGCCAAGTTATACAGGATTGTCATTGCCAGATCAGAATATAGGTGAAGTGAATAATACAGGTGTAGAATTTTCTCTTACACACCTCAATAAGGTTGGTGAGATTCAATATAATTTAGGAGCTAATTTTACTTTTGCAAAGAATAAAATTGTTTTCTTTGATGAAGCAGCAAATGTACCAGAATGGCAGAAACGAACGGGATATTCTATCGATTCTTGGTTGATGTATAAAACAGCAGGCATTTATCAAACAAAAGAAGAAATTGCAGCTCCTCCACATTTTGCCAATGCACGTCCAGGTGATATTATCTACGTGGACATAGATGGTGATGGAAAATTAACTAGTAATGACCAATATAGAGATTATATTAGTAATATACCTCAGATAGTATTTGGTTTTAATATGGGAATGTCATGGAAAGGTTTTGATTTGAATGTTCTTTGGAGTGGGCAGGCTAGAGCGAAACAGATGATAATCCCATATTCATTTAATACTTATCAGGAATTTTTCGATAAACGTTGGATATCTGCGGATTTGACTCCTAATGCTAAATATCCTCGTGCATTCAATAAAGATAATGGGATGAATACCAAATATTCTGACTTTTGGTTGAAAGATGCTTCGTTCATTCGTTTGAAGAATGTTGAGCTATCATATACGATACCTTCTAAAGTTATTGAAATGCTACATATGCAAAAGGTCCGCTTTTTCTTAACAGGTAATAACTTGTTCACTATTGATCATATAGGATTCCAAGATCCTGAATCTAGTTCCGTTAATGCGGGTCAATATTATCCACAGCAACGAACTTATACAATAGGTGTAGATTTATCTTTTTAATTTTAAATTTTAATTTGTGAGAATTATGAAAATAAATATAGTAAAAAGTTTGGTTTTAGGTCTAATGGTTACTGGTTTAACGTCTTGTGACTTTTTAGATGTGGAACCTCTTGATTCATATACAGAGTCAAATGTCTTTTCTGATATAGCTTTGGCTGATGCCTATTTGACTCGTCATTATACATTACCTGTAAATGGGTTTGATGAGACAGCTTTACGATTCGTTTGTGATGAATCGCGTAATAATTTTAGTTGGGGAAGTTCATATACTTTAACTCGTGGTGAAATGACGCCAGATCAATATGGTAGTTTTGGTATTTGGGATTCTTATTATGCTAATATACGTAGTTGTAACATATTTTTTAATAATATTGAGAAACTTGATGCTGATGAGAATGAAAAGAATAGTATGATCGGTGAAATGACATTTATACGGGCCTTTTATTATATGGATTTGGTGCGTCGTTATGGTGGGGTCCCATTAATTACAAAGACATTCAAATTGGATGATGAGGAAATGATGATTGCTCGTAATACATTTGAAGAGTGTGTAAATTTTGTTGTAAGCGAATTTGATAAGGCTGCTGCTTTACTCCCATTGCAGCAAACTGGCAGCAAATTTGGACGTGCTACAAAAGGTGCAGCATTAGCGATGAAAGCGAGAATGCTTCTTTATGCTGCTAGTCCATTATGGAATACAGGAAATGATATTAGTAAATGGAAAGCAGCTGCAGATGCTGCTAAAGAGGTAATTGACTTGGGAGTATATTCGTTGGACCCAGATTATAAAGGATTATTCTTAAATTCAAAAAGTCCTGAGATAATTTTTCAACGTTTATATACATCTGAATATGATAATGGTTTTGATTGGCCTAATACACCTAATGGTTGGACTGGTTGGTCTGCTACTTGTGTGTTACAAGAGATGGTGGATAGTTATGAAATGGAAGATGGATCTATGCCTGATGTCTCGGTATATTCAAAAGCAACTGGAAATCCATGGAAAGGGCGTGAGCCTCGATTCTATGCTTCTATTGTTTGTGATGGTCAAACTTTCAGAAATAATGTGGTTGACTTTTGGGTCAATGAAGATGGTCAAACAGGGGGAAAGGATAGTGAGTATGGAACAGATAATTGGAATAAGTCGGATACACACTACACAATTAGAAAGTTTATGAATGAATCGTTACTTTCTCCTTGGGAAGATAAGGGCTCTCAACCATGGATTTATTGTCGCTTAGCAGAAGTCTATTTGAATTATGCTGAGGCTTTATTTGAAACAGGAAATGAAGAGTTAGCTAGAAAATATGTAAATATGATACGTGAAAGAGCGCGTGGAGGAAATCCAAATGTTTTACCTAATATAACAGCTACCGGTAATCAATTACGAGAAGCTATCAGGCATGAACGCAAAATTGAATTAGCTTTTGAAGAGTCACGATGGTATGACGTCCGCCGTTGGAAAATTGCAGAGAAGACGGATAATGGTCCAGAGAATGGAATTAAGATTATTAAAAAGGCAGATGGAACAAAAAGTTATAAGATCGAGCAGATAGACACTCGCAAATTTATTGCTCCAAACCATTATTTGTTTCCAATTCCTAATAATGAAATTAGAAAAAGTAGTAAATTGGAACAAAATCCGGGATATGATAAAATTTAGCTGTTTATAAATATGAAGAGAGAGGTGGGGAAAATATAATGTATGTTACTCACTTCTCTTTTTTTAAGAAAATATATGACTATCCCTTTATTTTTAGGAAAGTTGATATGACTTTTGTTAGTCAGTTTGAGTCTTTTTATTCCATATTAATGAATTTATTTATTTTAAATATAAAAATATGTATAGAAAATATTTGTTGATATTTGCCACTATTTTGGTCAGTATTGTATCAATTGCTCAATCAAGAAAAGATATTTTATTCGACTCTTCAGATAACGAATTAAAAGAAACTTTTGATTGGGCAAAATCTATGGCATTAAGTTTTTCTCATGATGGTTCAGATGCTGTGGGATACTGGTATGAATCTGCTTTACCTAATAGAGAAGCTTTCTGCATGAGAGATATATCACATCAATGTTTAGGTGCTGAAATATTAGGTCTATCTAATCATAATTATAATATGATGTATAGATTTGCTGAAAATATTTCAGAAGCAAAGGATTGGTGTACTTATTGGGAAATAAATAGATACAACAAACCAGCTCCAGCCGATTATGTAAGTGATATTCAATTTTGGTATAATCTACCTGCTAATTTTGACGTTTTACAAGCATGTTTAAAGCTGTATGATTGGACAGGAAATAAACAATATTTATATAATCCTGTATTGGTGAATTTTTATGAGAAGACGTTGGATCAATATATAACTCGATGGAAGTTAGAACCAAATGATTTATTTATTCGTCCAAGGTTATTAAATACAGAACTTCCTATTTCAGAAAAGATGCAATTTAGTGGTGCCCGAGGCATTCCGTCGTATGTTGAAGATGAAGGAGGTTTTAGTGTGGCTGGCGATTTAATAGCTTCATTATATGCAGCTTTTAAAGCATATAGTGAGATGTTAAATATGAAAAATGAGCCAATAAAGGCTCTTTATTATAAACGTAAAGCAGAAGAATATAAAAATATTATAAATGAAAAGTTCTGGAATCAGAAAGAAAAACGATACGAATTTTTTTGGTCTTGTGTGAATGGTGATTTTTCAAATGTGGAGACGCCAGGTATTACATATTTTTTATGGTTTAATGCCATTTCTACTCCTGAACGTTCTCGTTTAACGATAAATCGCTTATTGCAAATGAAATGTAATGTTGAGAATCAGTCGCATTATCCAACATTATTTTATCGTTATCATATGCCAGAAGAAGCTTATAACAATATGATGTCTTTAAAAAAGTCAGTAAGGAATAATTATCCTGAAGTCTCTTATGGAGTTGTTGAGGGTTTGATAGGAGGATTAATGGGTATACATCCAATTGCATCTGATGGCGTTATTGAAACGTTACCTCAACTTACCACAAAAACGGAATGGGCTAAAATTTCAGATTTAAAAGTTTTTAATTCCTATATTTGTGTAAAACATGAAAGTATGAAAAGAACAATATTTACTAATCATGGTGATAAAGCTTTGGTTTGGAGAGCTGCTTTTTGGGGTGAACGTCAATTTATTTATTTGAATGCAAAACAGATTAAAAGTAAATATTGTGAGGATATCATGGGTAATGGATATTCTTATATAGATGTGATTGTGGAGCCTGGAAAAACGAATGTTGTTTATGTTTTGTAACTGAATTTATTATGCGAAAAATTTGTATATTTTTAGGTATGTTGTTTCTCAATGTATTGATTGTGTCGTCTGCACCACAGTTCTATATCAGTAAAATGGATACAACTTACGCTGATTTTCGGAAAGAATTTAAAATGTATGTAACGCCTCGTCATGATTATACGAAAACCTATGTAACGAAGTTGTTTATGTGCTCTTCCGGTTTTGATGGGAAATACAAACGGAGAGATGATGGGACCCAAAAGTTATATATGACTTGTGAACAGGCCCTTGAGATTATTAAAGGCATTGACAATATTACTTTAGGAATACCTAAAATTGTATATTTGGTTGGGTGGCAATATTTAGGTCATGATTCAAAATATCCTGCTTTTTTTGAAGGCAATAAGGCCATTAAACGTCCTCAAGATTCAGATGCTTTGGAAAGCCTTCGTTGGTTGATGAAAGAAGCTAAGAAATATAACACATCAGTTAGTGTACATATTAATATGTTTGATGCATATGAAGACAGTCCATTGTGGAATAAATATGTTGCTAATGATGTAATTGCTAGGACGGAAACTGGTGCACTTCGAGGAGGTGAGTGGGGATATCCAATTTGCTATGCACAAGAATGGAAATTGGGTTTCACTCAAGAAAGAATTGATAAATTATGTAGTATTTTGCCAATACAAGATGCTGGAACAATTCATGTTGATGCCTTCCATACACAAGTTCCACAACCTGTAAAAAAGGCAAATGGTGAATGGGGCATTGAAATGCAATCTCCTATAAGCCCTTATTTGGGCTTTACCACTGAAGACGAAATAAAAGCTCAACAAAATATTTTTAAGTATTTTGATTCAAAAGGCATTGATGTTACTTGCGAAGGAGCTTCTCCGAAAGAATGGGAAGGTGTTTTTGATGGTTATCAAACAATGGCTTGGTGGTTTGTTGGCGACAAGTTATATTTGAAGTATAAGGCAAATCAAATTTGTGGTGGAGACGATGCATATAGTGATTGGGGGCGTTTATTTGGAACAAATTTAAATGGAGAGCAGATTTTTATGGAGGATCGACCATTAAAAGATTCATTTGAAGATTTTAAGGGACAGTTTTGTACCATGAGTGCTATATTCAATTTTTTGAATCGTTTCGACCGTAAATATCGGGTACAAGGTGAGAAGTATAAGGCAGTTCAGTTTTCAGACGGGGTACATACAGAACTAAATGATGGACATTTTATTCTAAAACAAGGTAAATCAGTATTAGCTGATAATGATGATGTGTGTATACCTGCAAAATGGCTGGATCAAGACAAATATCTGATCGCATATAGTAAAACCGGTTATAAGAATCGGATATGGAATCTGCCAAATGGATTTCCTAAATCGGGAAAAGTCTCTCTTTTCATAATATCAGAAACGGGTAAGAAAAAAATAGGCACAAGAAATATTGAAAATGGCAAACTTAAACTAACTCTTAATGTAAATGAGATGATTCTGGTGAAATTTTAGTTGTGAGTTTATTTTAAATGGAGAGAAAATGAATATATTCTCATTTATTCAAAGGAGTATCTTGCTGCCATTGCTTATAGCATTGTCAATACAGGCTTGCAGTAAAGATACTCCCTCTTCTTCTATACAAGGAGAGGAAAAGCCGGATACACCGACTGTTTTAGAAACGTATCAGACAGATGCTCTTGATTGGACTGTTATTTCAGGTAAGGATCAAGTTACTTTATTGGTGAAACGCAGTTTTTATGATAAATTGAAGAATTCTATTATACAGTATAAAAATGATGTAGAAAATAATTTCCCTGTCCAATTGAATATTGTAAGTGGAACCTGGACTAAAGCGTTTGAAGTACGTGAAACGATTAAGGAAATTGCAGATACAAAAGGTTTGTCTGGAGTTGTATTAGTTGGTGATATGCCCATGCATAAATTTTATATGCATGATTTTGCTAATCCAAATCCTCTTTATTATGAGGATTTTACATTAAAGTTCAGTAATGATAATGTGGCTTCACATTATGATGGAAAGCCTGATTTGAAAATATGGGTTGCTAATTTGAGAGCGGTTTCTTCTCCGGATATGCAAGGAATTTCCGAATTTGAAGCTTTCTTTAAAAAGACTCATTTGTATTATTCGGGTGGACAGAAAATCAGACATCATGCGTTGTTCGCCGCAGGATGGGAATGGCCTGACGGGGCTAAAGAAGCAGCTAAATCAATGTCTCCGATTTTTTCTAAACTTGAAACAGAAATACTTATTAATGAGACAGGAAGGGGTAGTAAAAATGAATCTTTAGGAGTAACACGGACAAATATTCTGAATGCTTTTTCTGAAAACTATCTTATGTTTTATATCCAAGTACATTCTTATGAAAAAGGGCATGACCTAGAGAATGGAGGCCAATTGTTGGCTACAGATATAATAAAATGGCCGACAGGAGCATTGTTTGTGGTTAATCATGGATGTTCTGCTGGAAACTGGTTGAAGGCATCACCTGAATTGAATGTTTCACAGGCTTATGTTTTCGGTTCAAGTATCGGAGAGGCTGTCGTTTGTCAAGTGAGAACGGGTATGGTTTATGGACATGAAAAAATGTATGAACGTTTAGTCGCTGGAGATTATGTCGGTAAAGCATATTTGGCAGCTAAAAAATCTGCTGAAAAAGAAATGAATGATGAATATCCAAAAGGTGATACTGTTAGTGGTGTAATATTAATAGGAAATCCATTTATCTATATAAAGTAAATAAGTAAGAATAGATGGTAAAATGAAGAACGTATTTAATAATTACTGGATTATGTTATGATTAGAAGAGCATCTTTTATTACTGTGATATTATTAGGATTGATTCCTATGATTTTTTACTCTTGTAAAGCAAAAAATCTGTCAAAGAATTTAGTGCCTGAAAGAGCTGGGAATGCTCCTGATTATTTTTGTACATGGAATCTGCAAGGTTATGTTTGCAGCAATTCAACCAATGAAGCATTTAGATATGCGATGAACGAGAAGTCTCTTTTTGGTAAAGGTAAATATGAAAATTGGGTTGATGCATATCCGGAAATAAGGAAAGACCTGTATTTCGTTGTTGATGATTCATGGGATATTCCGTTGAATGCTAATAACACCAAAGACAATCCGTATTTGGGTTCGGTTGAATTGGATACTTCCCGTTTCCCTTCTTTTAAGGGTCAACCGGTAGAAAGACTACATAAATTTGTAAATGCGATAAAGGCAAAAGGTTGGAAAGGAGCAGGCGGTTGGATATGTGCTCAGGAGTCATCAATAAAACCGGTAAGTGATACTTTAGCTTATTGGAAGAAGAGACTTGTTGATGCTGAAAAAGCTGGGTTTAGCTATTGGAAAGTGGATTGGGGCAAGGAATCTGTTAATGGTAGGTGGCGTAAGCAATTGACAGAATTAGGTTGGAAGTATGCACCAGATGTTGTAATAGAACATGCATTAGATAATGATTTTATATCTTTTAGTGATGTCTATCGGACTTATGATGTTGAGAATGTAATTAGCCAACCAACAACTATACAACGAATAGCGTCTTTGTTAGACAAGCATACTAATGGGAAAGCGAAGGGCCTTATTAATTGTGAAGATGAACCTTATATCGCTGCTGCTCTGGGTTGTGCTATTGGGATTATGAGGCATCAGTTTGTAGGCAATTTTCCGGATGGAAAGCAAGACTGGTGTTTCCCTCCTGTTGGAAGAGACATTAAACAAAGAAGAGATGAAGTAATCAGAGGCGTTCGGTGGCATAGAATTGCAGAACCATTTGGGGTTGGAAAGACAATGTATTCAATAGATACATTAAAAAGAGAAGATTATTGGGTTTTTAAACA
>Ga0172378_10007384_pt1 | contig 10229 bp, 6 predicted proteins | sample GrowelOW332metaG_FD_119755 | JGI IMG/M metagenome (GOLD analysis project Ga0172378, IMG submission 119755) | Groundwater microbial communities from an aquifer near a municipal landfill in Southern Ontario, Canada - Pumphouse #3_1 metaG | ecosystem: Environmental > Aquatic > Deep subsurface >... | reverse complement strand
TCTTTAAATATAGTAAACTTTATTATGAATATTGATGTTTACTAGAAGTTTTTTTAATTAATGATAATAATAAAAATAATTTGGTAATAATATAATTTTAATATATTTCAATTGGGAGATTTCTATGAGTAACAAAATAAAAGGAAGCAGTTTTAACGAAAATGTTGGGATAATTAGACTGCTATATTTTATATATTTTACGGGACTATGTGCTTTACTGTTTTTACCGTCTTTATTTGATTCTTCAAGCGGAATGAATTTTACTGGCGGTGAACCTTTAATAAAATATTTTACACTGCTTACAAATAAAATTTTACACTCTAGTACTGAACTTTCAGCAACATTCCCTTTACTTGAAAGTATCAATTGGATATTTTATTTATTTGCAGGTACTATAGTTTTAAATTTAATTAGTGCTTTAATAATAGCATTTTTCAAAAATGAGAAAAAAATATTATCAATTTTATTAGTAATATTAATGATTTCTACTATTTCATTTTCTGTTGTATTTTTAGTTTATAACTTTAAAATGGATGTAGCTGCTAAATATTCTGTAAAAACTATATTTTCGATTTATGTTTGTTTAACAGTTATTTTTACTTTTCTAATTTCTTTAAATAGCACTAAAAATTTTGTTAAGAGTATTAATTATCTTTTTAGTTTTAGTATTTTAGCTTTATTATTATTCGCAACTTTTAAAATAGGAACTAATAACATAGTAGGTCTTGATTCTTTATACTTACCTTCAATTTTAAGTTCTAACTATACTAATTGGTTAAATGAAAATTTATTAATAACCGTAAATGCTACTACAACAAAAATTATAGTATATGCTTTTACTGCAACTGTAGTTTTAGCTGTAATAAATTTTATTATAAATACAATAGCCCTTAGATGTAACAAAATAAGAGTTTTTGATATTTTTAAATCGTTACTATTATTTTTATTAGCGGTTGCCGTATTAATAATACTTAAAATAAAAGCAGATACTTTTATTTTTAAACAATCGTATGGCTTAATTGCAATTGTTGGCTTAAGTTTAATTATTCATGTTTTTTCACTTGTAATAAAAATAATTCAACATAAAAATAAAGATGTGTGTTCTAATACAAATAATTCATCATCAAATAATAAAAACTATTCAATTATAGTAAAACAAGCACCAAAAATTAAAACACCTAATTTAACAACAAATAAAACTGTTGAAAATTTAGAAAATAAACCAAAAATTGAAAATGTAATTGAAGAAAATATAGTTGATGAAAATACAGAAATTGACTCTGAAAATCAAGATGAACCTTATGAAAATGAAGTTGAGCCTTTAACAGAAAAACCTGAACAAATAAACATAGATGTTATTCCTCAATCTCCTATCGAACAAAAAACTATAAAAATAACTAAACAAGAAAAAGAAGATAAAGGTCAACAGTTAGATTTTGAAAGTTTGAAAAAAGAAATTCTTGCGGATTTATATTTAAAAGAAAAATCATCAACATTAACTGAAGATAAGCCTAATATAAAACCTTCATATGAGATTAATGAAGAGCCTGTTTATAAGCCTTATTCTAATCCTTATAATTATAATAACGATACAACAAATACAAATAAAAAAGTACCTGTTAATCCTTATAATAAACCTGTACAAACAAATCAAAATAATTATTCAGATAGATTTTTTGAAAGCCTTACAAATTCTGAAAAAGAAGAGTTTGATAATATCTTTATAAAAACTATTTATGGCGAAAATAAACGCTTACCAGTATATGTAATAGGCGGAGACAATAAAGAATTTTTCAATAAGGTCTTCATATTTATTGGTAGATATCGAAGTATTATTTCAGAAAGTCTGTTATCTAAAATTTATTTATATTCTACATCAAACTAAAATTTAAGCTCCCTTTTTAAAAAGGGAGCTTTTTTTTATAAATCGAATGCTAAAGCTGTCATATCATCATCATATTCTTTTATAAATAATTTAATAGCTTCTTGTATTTTAATTGTAAAGTCTTTACTGTTTTTTGAATTGTGTAAAATATTTTTTACTCTTTTTAATCCGAACCGCTCACCTTTTTCATTTTTTGCTTCAGTTATTCCATCAGTTAAAAGCACTAATATATCACCTTCAGAATAACTTTCTTTTAAATCAATATAACTAAAATAATCAAACCAATTTGATATTGGCGGTGAATTTGTGTTTAATTCTTTAATACTATCACCTTTTTTTATTAACAATGGCACATTATGACCAGCTACAGAATACACAACCTTTTTATTCTCTTCATCAATACTTACAGCAAGTACTGTTATATATTCCTGTTCATCAGTTTTTAAATCTTTATATTTATTATTTATTTTATTTAATGCTTTAGAAAGTGAAGTTGCCTTTTTATCAAATGCGGCTTTTAAAAAAGATGCAAGCATTGCCGCTGCTATTCCTTTACCGCTTACATCAGCAACATAACCACTAGCTAAATTATTAAAAGAAAAGACATCTAATAAATCGCCACCAATTTCCCCACAAGGATAATAAAAATAAGAAAAATAACTACCCGCAATACTACTACCCTTTGGTAACATATTTTGTTGTATATTTTTAGCCGCTAGCATTTGATTGTATAAATTTAATTCTAATGTGTCTTCAATAACGCCCATATACAATACTTTAGTAATTGGTTTTACTGTTAAATTAAATGATATTTTTTTTACTATATTTTTAACTATTATATTCTTTGATATTCTTTTTAAATAAACAGGTTTGTTTTTTAATATTGCATCTGAAAATGCTTTTCGTATTTCACAAAGTCTGCAATTTTGATTTTGTCCACATTTGGAAATATTATTTTCGCAATTAATTGTTGAGCCTATCGATAAATTTTTGCATTCAGTTTCAAAAACCTTTGCAAACGCTTTATTAAAATATTTTACTTTAAAATTACGGTCACATAAAAAAACTGCCTGAGGTAACTTATCTAATAGCCTTTTATAACGGAATATCATTATATAGCCTCCATTCTTGAGTATGTCGTTGAATAAAATATGTAAAATCGATTTTTTGAAATAAATAGATTGATTTACTTTTATATGTTATCATATGTTTATGATAAAATCTACAATAATTTTATAATAAAGTTACAAAAAAATAAAGTTTTAAGCATTTACTTGACATAACACCTTATATATTATACAATTATACAAATATATTACTTATTAAAGGTGATAAAAAACTAAAATTTGTAAATCTGAAAGTTTTTATAACCTTCAGATTTTTTTTAAAAAAAGGAGAGACAATGAAACATAACGGTGCTGAAATATTAATGAATTGCCTCATTGAGCAAAAAGTTGATACAGTATTTGGATATCCAGGCGGCACTGTCCTAGACATTTATGATGCATTATATAAATACAGTGACAAAATAAAGCATTATATAACTAGCCACGAACAAGGCGCATGTCATGCCGCTGATGGTTATGCAAGGGCTACTGGTAAAACTGGTGTAGTTATAGCAACTTCAGGCCCTGGTGCTACAAACCTTGTTACAGGAATTGCTACTGCTTATATGGATTCTGTTCCTCTTATCGCAATTACAGGAAATGTTATTGCTGCAAATCTTGGTCGTGACAGTTTTCAAGAAATAGATATTACCGGCGTTACTATGCCGATAACTAAACATAATTACATTGTTAAAAATATTGATGAATTAGCGGATACTATACGTGAGGCTTTTTATATAGCAAATTCTGGCAGAAAGGGCCCTGTACTTATTGATATTACAAAAAATATTCAAGTAGCAATTACAGATTATGAATTTAAAGAACCAAAAAAATATATAGCAAAAACAGTAAAAGCTGAAGATGTTAAAAATATAATTAAAATTATTCAAGAAAGTAAAAAACCATTAATTATATCAGGCGGAGGAATTATAAGTTCTGAGGCTACAGCAAACTTAATTAAGTTCGCCGATTTAGTTGATGCTCCTGTTACATCTACTCTTTTAGGGCTTGGTGGATTCCCTGCCTCTTCTAAAAGATTTTTAGGTATGATTGGTATGCATGGCACTTATGCTAGTGCTAAATCTTATAATGAAGCTGATTTAATTATAGCAATTGGAATGAGGTTTTCTGACCGAGTTGCAACTAACAGAGATAATTTTAGTAAAAATAAAACTATTATTCATATTGATATTGATACAGCAGAAATTAATAAAAATATTCCTGCAACATCATCTTTAACTGCTGATGCTAACGAATTTTTTAAGACAATAAACCCTTTACTAGTTAAAAAAGATAACAAAGAATGGATGGAAAAAATATCCCAATTTAAACTTAAAGATATTAAAACTGACAGCATAATGGCTTATAAAATATTAACAACAATAGCTAAAATGACTGATGATAATCAAGTTATAACTACTGATGTAGGACAACACCAAATGTGGACTGCACAGCATTATAGTTTTGAAAAACCGCGTACATTATTAACAAGTGGCGGACTTGGAACTATGGGTTATGGTTTAGGCGCTGCAATAGGTGCAAGTATAGGAAAAGGCGAACGCAATATTTTAATTACTGGCGATGGTTGTTTCCATATGAACTTAAATGAACTTGCAACAGCTGCAAAATATAATATTCCTGTTATAGTATTTATTATGAATAATAATACTTTAGGAATGGTTCGTCAATGGCAAAAAATGTTTTATGGTTGCAGATACTCACAAACAACTCTTGACAAAAAAACAGACTATGTAGCTTTAGCTAAAGCTTTTGGTTGTGAAGGATTAACTATTGCAAAAGATGAAGATATTGAGCCTATTATTAAAAAAGCACTTTCAATAAATGGTCCTGTTGTTATTGACTGTAAAATATTTATTGATGACAATGTTTTACCTATGGTTCCATCAGGTAAAAACTTTGAAGATATTATTACTAAGTATTAAGGAGTAACAAAATGGAAAAAAAACATACAATATCGGCGCTTGTTGCTAACCGCTCAGGTGTACTTACCAGAATATCGGGGCTTTTTTCAAGGCGTGGCTACAATATTGAAAGTTTATCTGTTTGTGCTACTGAAGATGATCATTTATCTCGAATGACAATAGTAATTATTGGAGATAACTATATATTAGAACAAATAGTAAAACAACTAGATAAATTAATAGATGTTAAAAAAATATCTTTAATTGAAGAATTTAACGCTATATACAGAGAACTTTTATTAATTAAAGTTTCTGCATTACCAGAAATTAGAACACAAATTGTAGAAATTTCTAATATTTATAAAGCTAAAATTGTTGATCTTTCATTAAATACTATAACTATTGAAAATACAGGCGAACCTAACAAGTTAGATGCATTTATAAAAGTTTTAGAACCATATGGTATAATGGAAATGGCAAGGACAGGTGTTACCGCATTAATGAGAGGCGATAGCTGTATTAAAGATTTACTTGATTATAACGATTTAATATAAATTTAAAAGAAGGTATTAAATGTCTAATTTATTTTCAACAGGGGTACAAATGTCCCCTCATCGTTCATTACTAAAAGCACTAGGCTGGACAAATAGTGAAATCAACAAACCAATTATTGGTATAATATCTGCTAAAAGCGATATAATTCCTGGTCATACTCAACTCGATTTAATTGCAAACGCAGTTAAAGAGGGCGTAATTGCTAAAGGTGGTATGCCTGTTATTGTGCCTTCAATAGGTGTTTGTGACGGAATAGCTATGGGTCATCAAGGAATGAGATATTCCCTTCCTTCAAGAGAAATTATAGCTGACAGTGCAGAACTTTTAGCTTATGCACATAGTTTTGCAGGGCTAGTATTTGTAGGAAGTTGTGATAAAATAGTTCCTGGTATGCTTATGGCGGCGGCAAGAGTAAATATTCCTTCAATATTTATAACAAACGGACCTATGCTTGCTGGAAGAATTGGAAATAAGCGTTTAAGTTTAACTTCTGTTTTTGAAGCAGTTGGTTCTTATAATGCTGGACTTATGGAAGAAAAAGAATTAAATGATATAGAATGTAATGCTTGCCCTACTTGCGGTTCATGTTCGGGTATGTTTACTGCTAATAGTATTAACTGTTTAACTGAAGCTTTAGGAATGGCTCTTCCTGGTAATGGAACAATACCTGCAGTATTTAGTGATAGAATAAGACTTGCCAAAGAAACTGGCGAAGAAATAATGAATGCTGTAAATAATAACATACGCCCACGCGATATTATGACTTATAAAGCAATTAAAAATGCATTAGCTTTAGATATGGCACTTGGCTGTTCTACAAACAGTGTTTTACATTTACTTGCAATTGCAAACGAACTAGAATTAAATTTTGAAACAGAAATTAATTTAGATATAATGAATGAAGTTAGTAAAAAAACTCCTAACCTTTGTAAATTAGCCCCTGCAGGAAATCATTTTATTGAGGACTTAAATTTAGCAGGCGGAATTTCTGCTGTTTTAAATGAACTGCTTAAAGGCGGTTTTATTGATGCATCAGCTAAAACTATAACTAGCAAAACTTTAAAAGAAGTTATAGAAAATTCTACAATAAAAGATAATACAGTAATAAGAAGCCTTGATAATCCATATTCTAAATCAGGTGGTATTGCTATACTTAAAGGCAATTTAGCACCAGAAGGCTGTGTTGTTAAAAAGAGTGCAGTTGATGAAAGAATGCTTGTTCATAGTGGAAAAGCAAGAACATTTAATAGTGAAGAAGATTGCATAAAAGCAATATTTGACGGCAAAATAGAAAAAGGTGATGTTTTAGTTATCAGATACGAAGGACCAAAAGGTGGCCCTGGTATGAGAGAAATGCTTTCTCCTACTTCAGCAATTATAGGAGCAGGACTAGGTGCTGATGTTGCTTTAATTACAGACGGAAGATTTAGCGGTGCCACTCGTGGTGCGGCTATAGGTCACGTTGCTCCAGAAGCAGCAGTAGGCGGTACTATAGCCATAGTTGAAGATGGCGATATTATTGATATAGATATGATTAAAGGCATTCTTTCGTTACGAATTAGTAACGAAATTATTGAACTAAGAAAAAAGAACCTCATACCTATTATTAAAAACGTAAACGGCTATTTAAAAAGATATTCAAATATGGTCACAACTGCATCGCAGGGTGCGATTTTAAAAAAATAACAAGGCAAAATATTTTTAATTATTTTATTTGCGGCGGTCTTGTTAAAGACCGCTTTTTGTATTTAACAATAAAAATAAACAGGAGAATTAAATTTTGAGAAAAATAAAAATTTTTGACACAACTTTGAGAGATGGCGAACAATCCCCCGGCTGTAGTATGCATTTTGATGAAAAAATTGCTATAGCACTTCAACTTGAAAAGCTTGGAGTCGATATTATGGAAGCGGGCTTTGCGGCAGCATCACAAGGCGACTTAAATTCCATAAAAGAAATTTCCCGAAAAATAAAAAATTGCACTGTTGCATCTCTTGCAAGGGCAGTAAAAAGTGATATTGATGCAGCTTATGAGGCAGTTAAAGATGCAGTTTCACCTAGAATTCATACTTTTATTGCTACTTCCCCTATTCATCTTGAATACAAGCTTAAAATGACTGAAGATGAAGTTATAGAAAGAATTAAAGATATGGTAACATATTCTAAAAATTATCTAAGCGACATTGAATTTTCAGCTGAAGATGCTAGTAGAACACCATTGCCTTTTTTAGCTAAAGCAATTGAAACAGCTATTAAATATGGTGCTACTACTGTTAATATTCCTGATACTGTTGGTTATTCTACACCTACCGAAATGTTTAACATTATTAAATACTTAACCGAAAATGTAAAGGGTATTGATAAAGTTGATATTTCTTCTCATGTTCATGACGATTTAGGACTTGGTGTTGCTAACTCGTTAGCTTGCGTTCTTGCAGGTGCATCTCAAGTAGAATGTACAATAAGTGGTATTGGTGAAAGGGCAGGTAATGCTTGTCTTGAAGAAATTGTAATGGGTATTAAAATTAGACCTGATATTTATAATGCTTATACTGATATTAAAACAACCGAAATTTATAATTCAGCAAAATTATTAAACTCTATAATAGGTTCAAGAATACCTGCAAATAAAGCAATTATAGGTGCTAATGCTTTTGCTCACGAATCGGGTATTCATCAGCACGGTGTTCTTGCAAATAAAAGCACTTACGAGATAATGTCGCCTGAAGATGTTGGCGTTCCTGAAAATAAAATTGTACTTGGTAAACATTCTGGCAAACACGCATTTGAATCGCACTTAAAAGAAATGGGTATCGATTTAACACCAGATGAAATTGTTAAAGCTTTTGCAAGCTTTAAAAGCCTATGCGATAAGAAAAAATATGTTTCAAGAAAAGATATCGAATCGATTGTACTTCATAAAAAAGGTGGCATAAAATCTGGCATTTACAACTTAAAACATTATGAAGTTATAAGAATTAAAAATAAATATGTATATAGTAGTATAACTTTATTAAAAGAAAATAAAGAACTAGAATGTTCAAGCGAAGGCGATGGTCCAGTAGATGCAGCATTTAAAGCTATAAATAGTTTAATAAATAAACAAATTGAACTTAATAATTTTCAAATACATTCAGTAACCGAAGGCGAAGATGCTTTAGGTGAAGCGATTGTTAAACTTGGATATGAAAAAAATGTCTATACTGGCAAAGGTGTATCAACCGATATTATTGAGGCTAGTATAATAGCCTACATTGACGGCGTAAATAAGCTTTTAGAAATAAATGATTAAATCGGAGAAATAATGAAATTAAAAATTTACGATTCAACGCTTCGTGATGGAGCGCAAGGTGCAAATATTTCCTTTTCTGTTGATGACAAACTAAATATTGTAAATGTCCTTGATAATTTAGGTATTGACTATATTGAAGCTGGCAATCCTTTTTCTTCCCCTGTTGAACAACTATTTTTTCAAGAAATTAAAAAATCACCGCTTAAACATGCAACACTTGTAGCGTTTGGTTCAACAAGACGCAAAAATATTGACTGTAACAGTGATATGAATTTAAAAAGTTTGCTTGATGCAGAAACTTCTTGTGTTGCTATTTTTGGCAAAAGTTCTTCAATGCATGTTACAGATGTTTTAAAAACAACATTAAAAGAAAACCTTGCAATGATTCATGATAGCGTTAAATTCATGAAAGATAAAAATAAAGAAGTTGTTTATGATGCAGAACATTTTTTTGATGGATATAACTGTGATAGCGAATATGCTTTAAAAACTTTAGAAGCCGCAATTAATGGTGGAGCAGACTGTATTTGTTTATGCGATACTAATGGTGGTATGTTTGCAGAAGATATTGCTAATATTACGAGTATTGTAAAAAGTAACTTCCCTTCAGTAGAAATTTCAATTCATTGTCATAATGACAGCGGTCTTGCTGTGGCAAATACAATAGCCGCAATTAATGCTGGTGCTACTAGTATTCAAGGTACATTTTTAGGTTTTGGAGAAAGGTGTGGTAATACTAACCTTACTACAGTTATTTGCAATTTACAAATAAAAAAGAATTTTGATTGCATACCATCAGAACAATTAACTAATATCTATGAATCAGCAGTTAAAATTGCTGAAATTACTAATATTTCGATAAATAAAAATGAACCTTATATTGGTATGTATGCTTTTGCTCATAAAGCAGGTATGCACGCTGATGGAGTTTTAAAATCGTCAGGCACTTTTGAACATATAAACCCTGAACTAATTGGAAACAAACGCAAATTTTTACTTAGTGAAATGTCAGGTAAAAGTGCAGTACTTAGCAAAATTAATACTTATTTTCCTGAAATTGACCGTAATAGCCCTGAAATCGATAAAATTTTAGCTAGTTTAAAAGAATATGCACAGCTTGGATATCAATACGAAGCCGCAGAAGCAAGTTTTATTTTAAAGGTTAAAAAATTACTAGGTCAACATATACCTTGTTTTGATCTTATCAGTTATAAAACAATTAACGAACTACCCGCTATTGAAGGAAAAGTAGCATCTGCAATTATAAAAATAAGAGTTGGCGATCAAACAAGAATTACTGCAAGTGATGGCGATGGACCAGTACACGCTATCGATTTAGCACTAAGAAGTGCTTTATCAGAATTCTATCCACAAATTAAAAAGGTTACTTTAAAAGATTACAAAGTTAGAGTGCTTGATTCAGACAAGGCAACTGCCGCTAATGTTAGAGTTCTTATTACCTCAACTGA
>Ga0172378_10007383_pt1 | contig 10229 bp, 12 predicted proteins | sample GrowelOW332metaG_FD_119755 | JGI IMG/M metagenome (GOLD analysis project Ga0172378, IMG submission 119755) | Groundwater microbial communities from an aquifer near a municipal landfill in Southern Ontario, Canada - Pumphouse #3_1 metaG | ecosystem: Environmental > Aquatic > Deep subsurface >... | reverse complement strand
TGACCTATAGAGAAGTTACATTGCTCGATTTTGGCTCTGAATGTTTTGAATCTCTCAAACCACCAGCATTTATCGCAGATTAGAGCATGTTGCACCACGCAAATTGACCCATAGGTCACAAATCATTCTTCTGATCTACTTTTTGAAGTGTGACAAGACATTTCATCGACGATTTTCTCTCTTCGGGAGCAGAAACGATCTCAGACAAAAAGATATCACCGCTACCATTTTCAGGCATCCATAAAGCCGTTTTTTCTTTATCAATAAGGATTGCGCCCAACAAAAACAAGAAACAGGTAAGCGAGAATCCGAACATCCACCCTAACCGATACTTTAATTTGGTAAACGACAAAATGAACGAGAAAAACAGAGCAACACCCAAAAGATCAAGCAGGAATAGCCCTACCTTCCCGAATGAGAAATACATGCCATACACGATTCCCAAAAGCAGAGGAAATAGCAAACGGACAAACGGCATCTTATGCAAAAACAAAAAAGACTCCATACAAATAGATTACAAAACAGAAAGAAACGGTCCTATCAAAAGAGATTTAGCAAACGAACAATCTCCCGACCTAGCAGACCAAACAAGTAATAAATTTCAAAAAAGAAGGGTCGAAAGGAAAGTTTCGACCCTTTATCTTAACTTAAAGACGTTTCAAATTTGCAATTGTCTCAGTTGGATTTTCAGCTCCGAAAACGAAGCTACCGGCAACCAAGACATCGGCTCCAGCCTCCAAAAGGCGTTTGCCTGTCTCGTAGTTCACGCCACCATCAATCTCAATAACAGCCTGAGAATTACGTTTCAAAATCAACTCCTTCAAACGACGGGTTTTGTCGATGGTGTTTTCAATAAATTTCTGTCCGCCAAAACCTGGGTTTACAGACATCAACATCACCAAATCAACATCAGCTACAATCTCCTCCAAAACAGAAACCGGAGTATGTGGGTTAAGCGTAACACCAGCCTTCATGCCCAACGATTTGATGCGTTGGATAGAACGGTGAAGGTGCACACAAGCCTCGTAGTGAACATTCAAAACGGCAGCACCCAAACGATGAAAATCGTCGATAAACTTATCGGGTTCCACAATCATCAAGTGAGCATCAAGCGGTTTTGTGCAGTATTTGTTCACGCTGGCAATGACGGGCATACCGAAAGATATGTTCGGCACGAAAACGCCATCCATGATGTCTAGATGAAGCCAATCGGCCTCGCTATTGTTTATCATCTCCACCTCCTTACGCAGATTACCAAAATCAGCGGAGAGCAAAGAAGGAGCTATCAAATGAGCCATAATTGTTGTTTTGTATTAGTCAGAATAAGGATTGGAACCTATTGAGCTCAAATCCGTCACAAAATTAGCATTTTAGAACGAGAGTTGAAAATCGTTTTAAAAATTATCCACCCAAAGGGTGGAACCGATTAGGCCAATTGGTCTAATTGGTTATTTGGGCAAAGCCCAAATAAAAAAAAGGAGGAAAGGATCCGAAATCCTTTCCTCCAAAAATTTTTCAACGGTCACTCATCATCCTTTTGTAGAGACTGTCTCTACCTCCTCCCTCAAATCGATTTCATTTCCTTGCTCATCATAAAATTGATATTGCAGGAATGAAAGGCTTTGCGAAGGAATAAGTGAGAATGAGGACTTGAACCTACGTTTCCATTTCCATTTCAGGGTAAAGAAAGGAAAACCTCGATTGATGAACGCCGCGACATAAGGGTGAACCATCAGTTTAAACCTCTTAATCTTTAAGCTGTTCGTCAAATAATCAATCTTGTTCTCTAATGCATCCACGAACAAGATGGAAGGTTGTGAAACACCTTTCCCATAACACGTTGGACACACCTCTTCTGTTTCGATGTGCATCTCCGGACGCACCCGTTGACGTGTAATCTGCATTAATCCAAATTTGCTTAACTGAAGGATGTTATGTCTTGCACGGTCGTGAAGCATATTTTCTTTCATCCTATCGTAAAGCTTTTGTCTGTTTTCGGGCTTCACCATATCGATAAAGTCCACGACAATGATACCGCCCATATCCCTTAGGCGCAATTGACGTGCAATCTCATCACCGGCAGCAAGATTCACCTCGATGGCATTTTCTTCCTGATCATTTCCGGCTTTAGATTTATTTCCACTATTCACGTCTATAACGTGCATAGCTTCAGTGTGTTCTATAATCAGATAAGCTCCGTTCTTAAACGAAACGGTTCTTCCAAATCCAGATTTAATCTGTTTGGTGATTCCGAAGTAATCGAAAATCGGCAGTTCATCATCATAGAACTTAACGATACCCACTCTTTCTGGAGCAATCTGTCTTACGTAATCGCAGACCTCCTCGTAGACCTTACGGTCGTTAAGGTGAATGTTCTCGAATGAAGGGTTGAATATATCCCTTAGAATACTAACCGTACGGCCGCTCTCCTCACAAAGGAGTATAGGCAACTTGGATGATCTGCTGGCTTTCTCCATACCTACTTCCCAACGTTTTACCAACGCCCTGAGTTCGGCATCAAGTTCCTTCACATCTACGCCCTCAGCTACGGTACGCACAATCACACCGAAATTTTTCGGTTTAATGCTCCGCATCAACTGCTTGATACGGTTGCGTTCCTCTTGAGATTTAATCTTTTGGGATACATAAACTTTGTCGGCAAAAGGCATCAGCACCAAATAACGACCTGCAATAGAAATCTCGGACGTAAGTCTCGGACCCTTGGTCGAAATAGGCTCTTTTGCAATCTGCACAAAGATTTCCTGACCTTGAACAAGCACATCAGCAATAGAGCCGTTCTTGTCTAAGTCTTTCTTTAATTGAAATTTGGATAATGAAGGAATATGCTTCCTGTTATTCAGTAACTCCTTGGTATATGCCACCATAGAGGAGAACTGCGGACCTAAATCCTGATAATGAAGGAAAGCACCCTTCTCGTAGCCCACATCAACGAATGAAGCATTTAGTCCGGGCATCAATTTCCGCACTTTGGCCAAGTAAATATCACCGACAGAAAAAGTCTCGGATTGAATTTCCCTGTTAAATTCAACCAGCTTCTTCTCTTCCAACAGTGCGATAGAAATTTTGGATGCTTGAACGTCAATTACTAATTCGCTATTCATCTATAAAATAATGTTTTGAAAAAGCTATTCTTGGATAGCGCAAACAGAAATATTGTTTTTCGTATTAGAAATCTCCATAAAACAAAGAACAAACCTGATGGAAGACCATTAAGTTTGTCCTTGCTTTTTTTAAGATAAATCACACAGCGTCGTCATTAGTGTTTCTTATGACGATTCTTCTTCAATCTTTTTTTACGCTTATGTGTTGACATTTTATGTCTTTTTCTTTTTTTACCACTTGGCATATCCTTAAAATTTAAAAAGTTTATTAATTATCCTTTTATTTCTTTACCTCAGAGACAAAAGTCTTTGCTGGTTTAAATGCTGGAATGTTGTGTTCTGGGATGATGATCGTTGTATTCTTTGATATGTTACGAGCAGTCTTCTCTGCTCTTTTCTTAACTATAAAAGAACCGAATCCCCTCAAATACACATTGTCTCCATTACTTAACGATTTCTTGACTTCATCCATAAATGATTCAACAGTCTTCAAAACGTCAAGTTTATCGATTCCAGTTGATTTTGAAATTTCATTAACGATATCCGCTTTTGTCATCTCGATAAAAATTTATTTTGTTATACTTAAATGCTTTAGAACGTTTAAATTTTGGTCTGCAAATATAGAAGTTTAATTGTTAATAAAAAAGCAATGTATGTTTTTTTTGGAGAGTTTTTTCCTATAAACCACAATTTATAAACTTATTAGCAAACAGTATTATTATATAGGAAGCAAATAGAGCAAACATGTTTTTTTGCATTTTTTTTACAGCAACAAACCATTTTCCCATTTTATTTCTATATTTGCCTTGTTTGAATAAAAACAATATTAATTTCTAAAAATTCTACGAAAAATGTCAGTAAACAAAGTTATCTTAGTGGGAAACGTAGGAAAAGATCCTGAAGTCCGCTATGTTGAACAGAACATGCCTGTTGCTAATTTCACTCTTGCAACCACAGAAAAAGGGTATACAACCCAAAGTGGAACCGTCGTTCCAGACAGAACGGAATGGCACAACATTGTTGTATGGAGAGGATTGGCAAAAGTTGCTGAAAATTACATCCGTAAAGGAACTCAACTTTATCTTGAAGGAAGAATTCGCACTCGCAATTGGACAGACCAAAATGGTGCAACAAGATACACCACAGAGATTTATGCTGAGAATATCGAGTTGTTAGGCAAACGTCCAGAGGGCGGAGTTGCTCCCCTTACGCCATCTAACAACCAACAGCAGTCTCAGAGCCAAGGACCAGTGCCAACTTCACCGCCAGCGGCTCCAGCAAACAATGATGAAGCTAACGACCTACCATTCTAAAGGTCATTATTGAAGAATCATTTTTATTTACTATATTTGCAAGGACGGAAAAATTCCGTCCTTGTTTGTTTAACAAATACGAAGATAATTGGACCCTTCCTCTTTCATTTCAGATTTAGCAGATGGCATCCCGTCCCAACCTTGGAACGGTTGGATTTATGCATGCACTGCCTTTTTACTCATTGCATCCTTGCTTTTCATGACAATCTCGTCATACTTGGAATCTTTCCTTTTTTCACTGTCTGTCAAGGACATAACAATCATCAAAGCATCAAAAAACACAGAAGAGACTAAATTCAGGTCACTCCTACAGTCACCACAAAGAATATTAGGAACTTTGGTCGTTACAAAATACTCATCCATCCTGCTGATGGTAGGATGTCTGACCTGTTTTATCCTTAGTTTCAGCAAACAAACCATTCTTCCTAACTGGGCATTAGCTCTCATCATTCTTTTGGCCAACTTTGTGCTGATTTTCAGCTTTGAAGAGCTAGTTCCAAACTTGCTTTTCCATAAGAAAAAGACAGGTTTTCTCTCTTTTTCTTACCCTATCATGAGTTTTTTCGACAAACTGTTTTTGCCCGTCACCTTTGTTTTGAGGAATTTCACCTCCATCATAGACAGACGAATGGAGACAAAAACACAACACAACATATCTATCGAAGAGCTCTCTGAAACTTTGAAGCTGACGGCAGTCGAGAAGAAGGACGAGAAAGATATTCTGCAAGGAATCGTCAACTTCGGGAAAATCAATGTGGACGAAATCATGAAACCGCGCGTCTACATTGTTGACGTAGATATAAAAAACGACTTCGACACCGTGGTCAAGATCATCCGAGATTCTGAATATTCAAGACTTCCCGTTTATGAAGATTCCATCGACAATGTAAAGGGGATTCTTTACATCAAGGACATTCTCCGTCACATCGAAAAGGAGAGAGAGTTTGAATGGCAAAGCCTTATCCGTAAAGCCTACTTCATTCCGGAGACGAAAAAGATTGACGACTTGATGAAAGAGTTTCAGGAGAAACGAATCCACATGGCCATCGTTGTCGATGAGTTTGGGGGCACATCTGGAATCGTGACTTTAGAGGATATTTTGGAGGTGATTGTAGGCGACATCTGCGATGAACACGACGAAGACGAGCACAAACTCTACACCTCTATCGACGAGAAGAATTATGTGTTGGACGGCAAACTTCCGCTCAACGAATTCTTCAAAATCAAGAGCGTTGACCGAGAGAAGTTCAAAGACATCGACACTGACGCCGACACGTTGGCTGGTCTGCTACTCGAGATAAGCGGAGATATCCCTGACGCCGGTGAAACCATTGAACACGAGGGTTATATCTTCAAGATTGTGGCTGCTGACAACCGACGAATCAAAAAAATAAAGCTCCAGATTCCTTGATTCTTTGACGGAACAAAGCCTCAACAAGAAATGAAATGAGACAATTTTAGATTGTTTAATTTCATGTCAAAACATAACATCGTGCCAAAAAAACAGATAATTTTGCATTTCAACAAAAACGAAATAACAAGATGAAACAGTTTCTTCAAACTATCGCTATACTAGGCATTCTCGCATGCTGTGTTTTTTCATGCAGCGAGTACACGCCAAAACCCAAAGGCTATTTCAGAATAGACTTCCCCAAAAACAAAGAGCATGTGAAATTTGAAGAACCTAATTATCCTTTCTCTTTCGAATACCCCAGCATTGCCAAGGTTATTCCTACAAAAAAGAGAGAAGGTAAAGACTCTTTCTGGGTGGATATTGTCTACCCATCGTTGAATGCTAAAATCTATTGCAGTTATAAGACAATCAATGGAAATTTCCAGGAGATTGCAGAAGACTCCAGAACATTCGTATATAAACATACGGTTAAAGCCGACGGAATAACCGAGCAGCCTTACGAAAATGCAAAGAAACATGTCTATGGCATTTTTTACGAATTGAAAGGCAACACGGCTTCCAACTTCCAGTTTATATTGACAGACAGCACAAAACACTTCTTCAGAGGTGCTCTCTACTTCAACGCCGCACCAAACAAAGACTCCATTGCTCCCGTATGCCAATACGTAAGAGAAGACATCATTAAACTGATTGAGTCTTTTGAGTGGAAGGAATAATCAACCAAAGGGAATAATTTTTAGAATTATGGCAAAAAAGATTTTAAACATATCCATCTTCTTAATCACCGTCATAGCCATCTATTTCATCTCTGAAAAAGTATTTTTCAGATTGGACTTGACGTCAGAGAATAGATACAGCATTTCAGACAACTCCAAACGATTGCTTGAAGGTTTGGAAAAACCGTTGGAGGTGAAAATCTATTTGGACGGAGACCTTAATTCTGGGTTCCTACGTCTGAAGAAATCAACGAAAGAGATGCTCGACGAGTTTTCTATCTACGCCAATTCTAATGTGAAATACGAATTCATCAACCCCTCGAATGCAGCGAATGCCGAAGAGCGCGAAAAGGCATACAACGAATTGGAGAAGAGAGGCTTAAGAGGAACGATGGTTTATGATAAAGACAACGAAGGAAAGTCCATCCAGAAAGTCATATTCCCTTGGGCTGAAATAACTTACAACGGGAAGACCCGTCCGGTTTCTCTATTGAAAAACGTATACGGAAATTCTGGCGAACAGAACTTGAACATCTCCGTCGAGAACTTGGAGTTTGAGTTGACAGATGTGATCCGAATCCTGACCTCTAAAAGCGTGCAGAAGATTGCATTTTTGGAAGGTCACGGAGAGTTTCCTGAACCATTAGTTTATGACGCTTCATTAGCACTCAGCCGATACTATCAGGTAGACAGAGGCTCCATCACTGACGACCCTGCCATTCTTGATGCATACAAGGCTGTCATCGTAGCCGGACCAACAGGTACTTTCTCAGAAAAAGAGAAATATACCATCGACCAATATATCATGAAAGGCGGAAAGGTTTTGTGGCTATTAGATGGAGTGAGAATCTCGTTGGATAGCTTGTCCAAAAGGCCTGAGACCATCGGCATCACGAACGATTTGAACTTGTCTGACCAACTTTTTACCTATGGTATACGTATCAACCCAGTGCTTGTTCAGAATGTGCAATGCGCTTTGATACCCGTCAACATGGCCCGCGAAGGCGACCAGCCTAATTTCCAGCCCGCGCCTTGGTACTACTCTCCGCTCCTACTTACATCGCCAGCTCATCCTATCACAAGGAATCTGACACCCATCAAGAGCGAATTTGTCAGTTCCATCGATTTTGTAGGCTCTGATTTGCAGCTCAAAAGAGAGATGTTGCTTGTCACTTCAACCGGTTCCCACATTCAGAATGTTCCATCCATCGTAAGCATGGACGTCATCAATGTAGAGCAAAACGGACAGTATTTCAACATCAACGCTCCTATCCTTACAGGAGTTTTGGAAGAGGGTGTTTTCCCTTCCGTATTTAAAAACAGAATGGTTCCAGAAGGCGTAAAGACCACTGAGAAGACCATCTTTGAAAGCAAACCAACCAAGATGATTGTCATTGCCGACGGAGATATCATTCGCAACGACGTCCAGGGACATGGCGAGAACATGAACATTCTTCCTTTGGGATTGGATAAATACATGAACCAGCAGTTCGGAAACAAAGACCTTATACTCAATGCGGTGAACTATTTGACGGATGACGATGGTTGGATGTCACTCCGTAACCGCGAGATTAAGATGCGTCTTCTCAACAAGCCAACTGTCGTTGGAATGAAAAAATTCTGGCAGGTAAGTAACTTCCTGCTTCCTCTGTTGGCATTGGGAATCTTTGGCGTCTCTTTCTTCTTTATCAGAAAAAAGAAATACTCTAAATAAGATGCTTTTCGAATAATAAAACACAAACAAAATGGGACTATTTTCAGCTTTGATGGGCAATGCAGGTAGCGTTGACACCAATAAACTAAAAGAACAATACGCTCAACTATTGATAGAAAATGAAGAGATTGAATTAGGATTCAAACTTATCCGAGACACTTTCATTTTCACAAACAAACGACTAATTCTGATCAACGTTCAGAACCTCACCGGATCAAAGATTGAATACTTTTCTGTTGCTTATAAAAGCATCTCCCGTTTCAGCATAGAGACAACCGGAATGTTTGACTTGGATGCAGAACTGAAAATCTGGATTGGAAGTGAAGAAGAACCAAGCATCACCAAACAATTCAACCGTTCGGTAAATGTTTACGAGGTACAGAGAATATTAGCTCACTATTCATTATAAGAGAAAAGGATGTCGGTTTCGGCATCCTTTTTTTGTGGATAGAGGCGAAATTATCTCTCTTTTTGCAATGAATGACATTTAATCAAAATGAAGTTGTGAATCGTCAATAATGTTACATTCGAAATAATAATGTATTTTTACGGAATTTTCTATGTGATGTTAATAAAGCTCCGTGCCGAATGAGCTTAACTGAAGACTGAATTAAAATTAATTAAATCTTTATGGTATTAAAAAAATATCTCTTAGCCCTTGCGGCAATGGCTGCAACTACAGCAGTACAGGCAGCAGACATGATAGGTATCAGGGCCGATAATTCAAAAATTCTTAAAGAAATAACAGCGGTATGAAAAAAATAATTATTAGTTTGATAGTGTTGTTGGCATTCATTTCGGCAACAGCACAAAATAGCCGCTTCAACTCATCTAACAAAGATTCCTGCCAGACCGTCCTTGCAGAAGAGAGCAATTTAGAGTTCACTTATAACGAGGAAAATATGACGGCAGCAGTTGCAAAAGAAAAAAACAAGGACATTGAAACTGCCATCATCCCATACAAGGTAAAGAAAGACGGAAAAATTTACGATGTTACAAGCATCGGAGAGTCGGCATTTTATAGTTGCAAAAGCCTGACAAGCATCAAGATTCCAGAGTCGGTTACTAGCATCAGAGATTATGCATTTTCTCATTGTAGCAGCCTGACAAGCATCGTGATTCCAAATTCGGTTACTAGCATCGGAAATAGGGCATTTGGTGGTTGCAGCAGTCTGACAAGCATCGTGATTCCTGAGTCGGTTACTAGCATCAGAGATTATGCATTTTCTCATTGTAGGAGCCTGACAAGCATCGTGATTCCAAAGTCAGTTACAAGTTTCATTTGATAGTTGCATCAGCCTGACAAACATCAAGATTCCTGAGTCAGTTACTAGCATCGGAGATGGGGCATTTTTTGGGTGCAGCAGCCTGACAAACATAAATGTTTCTAGTGAAAATAAGAACTATACATCTGTCGATGGCGTTTTGTACAATAAAGATATCACTAAATTATTAGCTTGTCCTAGTGGATTAAAGAGCATCGTGATTTCAGAGGGAGTGACAAGCATCGGAAGTAAGGCATTTTCTGATTGCGACAACCTAACAAGCATCGTAATTCCAGAGTCTGTGACAAGCATCGGAGATTGGGCATTTGCTTATTGCAGCAGCCTGACAAGCATCGTGATTCCAAAGGGGGTTACAAGCATTGTATATCACGCATTTGACGGTTGCGATAACCTCAAAACCGCCAAGGTACCAGAAGGTTTGGATATAACACATGTATCATTTCCATCAACTACAGAAATTATAAGATATTAAAATTTAGGAGATTACAAGAGAAAAAGGATGTCAGTTTCGGCATCCTTTTTTTGTGGATAGAGGCGATATTATCTCTCGATTGACAATGAATGGATCAGCGGATAGGTGGGGTTGGTACAAGGACAAGAATCCCCAGATTCAAGAATAAAGTTTGGCAAGCCTGTACATGAAAAACTTCACGTCTGCCACGCC
>Ga0172378_10007382_pt1 | contig 10229 bp, 10 predicted proteins | sample GrowelOW332metaG_FD_119755 | JGI IMG/M metagenome (GOLD analysis project Ga0172378, IMG submission 119755) | Groundwater microbial communities from an aquifer near a municipal landfill in Southern Ontario, Canada - Pumphouse #3_1 metaG | ecosystem: Environmental > Aquatic > Deep subsurface >... | reverse complement strand
CGTTTTATTTATAATAAACAAAGGAGTTGATCGACCATAGCAAACTATCCCATGAACCCCGGACAGAGACGTCCGGAGGCAAACACCGACCTCGTCAATGAGCGCATTCGTTTTTCGGAAGTGCTCGTCATCGGTCCAGCAGGTGAGTCATTAGGTAAAATGAGCTCAAGAGCTGCTAATGACCTAGCTAATCGTTACGAATTGGATTTACTATGCGTTGCGCCAGGCGCTAACCCACCCGTATGTAAAATACTAAACTACGGTAAGTATCGCTTCGAAGCACAAAAGCGCGCAAAGGAAAGTCGCAAAAACCAAAAGATTATCGAAATCAAAGAGGTGCAATTGACACCACAGATCGGAGTTCATGATTTGATGGTCAAAGTAAGGGGTGCAATTGGCTTTTTCCAAGATGGGAACAAAGTCAAAGTTGGTGTCCGCTTCCGCGGTCGTCAATTAGCGCATCCAGAAGTCGGTGAAGAAGTTCTCAACAAATTTATTAGTCTTGTTGAAGAATACGCTGTCGTCGAAAAAGAAGGAGTCTTGGAAGGTCGTTGGATGACGGCCATTCTCGCCTCAAAGATAAAAAAATAGGAGTAAAACAACATGCCAAAAATGAAGAGCAAAAGAGCTTTAATGAAACGCATTAAAGTTACGGGCAGCGGCAAGGCAAAACGCCATTCAGCGTACACATCACACCTCGCCCCTCGCAAATCAACCAAACAAAAACGCCACTTGAGAAAGGCTCAGCTATTGTCACATAGTGATATGAAGCGCGTAAAATTTCTCATCATCAAATAGGAGGTGCCCTAAATGGCCAGAGTAAAAGGTGGCACCGTCACACGTGCCAGACGTAAAAAAATATTAAAAAGAGCTAAAGGATATTTCGGTAGTAAACACTTACTTTTTAAGACTGCTAAAGAACAAGTAATGCATTCATTGATGTATGCATATATTGATCGCCGCAAAGTTAAAAGAGACTACCGAAAATTATGGATTAAACGCATTAATGCTGCATGCAGAATGTGCGATATTTCCTACTCACGCTTCATCAATGGCTTGTCATTAGCCAAAGTTGAAGTCAACCGTAAGATGCTTTCAGAACTCGCAATCAGTGACTTTGAAGCTTTCAAACAATTGGTTGAAGTTAGCAAAAAAGCTAGCGCTAAATAAGCGTTAGAACATAGAAAACGGCTGCAAAACGCAGCCTTTTTTTATATCAAATTACAGTAAAATAATTACAAATCTTCGCTATTTGCACTAATAATGACCGATTTTGTGCCATTTACCGCTTCAAGAACAAGTGATTCGAAATCTAACTTTTCCTCAAGCCAAAGGGTTGAATTAAAGTTAGGTTTTGTCGTGGGGTTTTGTGGTTTAAAAATGGTGCAACAATCTTCATAGGGGCGAATAGAAATATCATAGGTTTTGATTTTTTTGGCAATTTTAATAATGTCGTTTTTATCATAAGTGACAAGTGGACGAATAACTGGCATATTTGTCACTTCATTAATTACCCTCATCGAGCGAAGTGTTTGGCTTGCAACTTGACCTATCGATTCACCATTGGCGATGGCCTGACATTTGCGAATATTAGCTATTTTCTCACTGATGCGATACATCATTCTTCGCATAACCGTAATGGCGTAACTTGAATCGACATTATCATAAATCGCTTCCTGAAGTTTAGTAAAAGGAACAATGTGTAAGCGAATAGTGTCTTGGTAATAGCAAAGATTTTTAAGTAAATCACTAACTTTGTCAATGACCGCACTGCTCGTGTAAGGTGGAGATGCAAAATGAATGCACTCGACTAAAACGCCCCTTTTCATAAGTAGATAGGCTGCTACCGGAGAGTCAATCCCACCTGACATCATCATTAAAATCCTGCCCCCAATGCCAAGAGGATAGCCTCCCGCTCCCTTGAAGGTTTCCAAAAATAAATAGGCTCCTTCGTGACGCACTTCAATTCCTACAGTTATATCGGGTTTAACAACATCGACCCTTAAAGAAGTATTGCGTAAAATTTCTTTGGCGACAGTTCGATTGATTTCGTCACTAACAATCGGAAAAGTTTTATCCGATCTTTTCGAGCGAACTTTAAAAGTATTAACCGCTTTGTCTTTGACCATCTCGATAGCTATCTTTTTGATGATTTCAATATTTTTTTCTTGCCTTGTCACAAGGGTGAGAGAATTTATGCCGCTAACTTCTTGAAGCTCACTAATCATCGCATAAGGATCATTATCATTAACCAAAATATAGATGTGGTCGAAACGTGTCTCGATTTGAAAATCAAGGAATGTTCCGCCAAGTTTTCTTCGAATGTTTGTGGCAAGCAGTTTGACGAAATCCATCTTATTTCGACCTTTGGTCGATAGTTCGCCAAAACGCACCATTATACGTTCATATGTCATGTTCTTATCCTCGCGATAACCGCTTCATAGGCTTCGATGAAAGCTTGTATATCTTCTAGTTTCGTCATCTTATCAAAGCTAATGCGCAGGGTATTATTCGCTAGTTCTTCACTTCGTCCTAATGCTTTGACTACATAAGAAGAGGTTGCCAATTTTTGATGGCAGGCACTAACAGAAGAAATCATAATTCCCTCGTTTGAAAGAGCTTCGACAACAACGCTGGCCTTTTTGTCGGTAAGGGAAAAATTAAAAATGTAAGGGGAGGAACTGTCTGGACTATTGATAACAATATTGTCCTGTTTAGCAAAGTAACTACGAACATATGAAGATAGTGAAGCGACATGGGTGGTTACTTTTTGCTGATCGCGAATAGCTTCTTTAGTGGCTATCGCTAAAGTATACGCTAAGGCAACGCTGACCGTTGAGCTTCTAAAGCCGAATTCTTGATTTCCTCCGCTTAACAAGGGAAGAAAATCAATTGTTTTTTTGAAAATGAGAGCCCCACTACCTTTGAGTGCGTTTATTTTGTGACCGGAAATGCAAAACATGTCTATATCTTGATAAGGTAACGAGATTTTGCCAATGGCTTGTGTTGTATCAACATGCAAAACGGCTTTTGAATGCCGATGGACAATAGCGGCAATTTCTTTGATTGGGTTTAGACTTCCCACTTCATTATTTACAGCCATTATCGATACGATAATCGTTGTCTTTTTTAAAGCCGCTCTTACATCTTCTGGACGAACTTGTCCTTTATGATTTACGTGTAAAACAGTCACTTCAAAACCAAACTGATCGCGAAGTTGTATCACTGACTCGTAAACCGAAGGATGTTCGATATTACTGATAATGATATGTTTGCCCCGATTTTGATGTTTGAGAGCGAAGCCTTTAAGGGCCAAATTATTCGCTTCAGTGGCCGAAGAGACAAAAATAGCGCGGTGACTCGCATCGACTGTTAATGCCTCTAAAATAATCGTTCGCGCTTTTAATAAGTATTTTTCAGCACTTCTTCCCGCTTGGTGGTTGCTGTTAACGTTTGCAAAAAAATCGCTTTCTAGGCGCTGATAGATATCAAGAAGGGCACGACTTGGCTGAGTCGTGGCAGCGTTATCTAAATAAATCATTGATTATTTCCTGTAACGGCTAATGGTTTTTTAGTCACTGACACTTCCGCCTTGACGAAGTTTTCTCAGGGCGTTGCTCGTATCGACATATGCTTTTTCGAAGTTGGCGTTAAAGAAGTGCGCTTCGCTTTGTAAAACAAGATGATGAATATCGCTTAAGTGTTGACGGTCGCGATTAGCATATAAAATAGCTGATTCAGCTAGAGCCATCATATTGTTGTCGCTTTCAATTTCGTTGAGGACAGGCTCGCCTTCCTCGATCAACCAACTAATATTGTTTGAAACCGTCGTAATATCTATTGGAAGAACGTTGAGGATATCGTTAACGCTATTAAGCGAAGTGTAAATACGTTCAAGCAATTCTTCATATTTTGCGGTGAATTCTTTTAAAGATATATCGCGAACAATTTTTTCGGCTTTCTTGACGCGATGATAATAATCATAAATTAATAAATAAGCGTTCTCGGCTGTCTCTTTTAAGGAGTCAAGATAAACTTGAAAGTCTTCCATCATCGATAAGACAAGATTAGACTCATCGCGAAGTTCATGCATCTTACTAACGAGTATCGAATATGGTTGCTTGGTCGAAGAATGAATAAAAGTATCGAGTGACCTCTTGGTCGCACCAACCTTATTTATTTCGCTTTGAATTTCATTGACGCGATTAGCATAGTCACCGCTGATAACATAAATCTTTTTTACTTCCGGAATTGTGTTGCAAAGTTTAATAAACTTTTTTTCAAGCGTGTTAACAATTACGTATATATCTTCGCATTCAGCATCAAAAATAACGCGCGCCTTTTTTTCTTCTTCAAACAAAATAAAATACTCATCAATGCGAGCGATGATATTATCTAAGGCATTATTAACGCCGGTAAGTTCGAAACTTTTAATTTTCTTGGTCAACAAATCAAGTTCGCGATTCATGTCGTAAATATTATTTTTAACTATCAAATGATGAAGCGGGTACTTTGCATCTACCATTTCTTCATAGGCGTTCATCAGTGAAGCGATCTTATCGGGTATTACCATCGTCACAAGCGCACAAATATTGGGTAGTTTTGTCAATACTCTACCCACTTCTTTTATTGCTTTGGAAATGTTTGGTAGTAATGTATTCGCATCATCATACTGAGCCGATTCCACATATTGTTCGAATTCATCAAAAAGGCCATCGATATATTCATACACGGCATCAAAAGATGAGATCACTAATTGCAAATCGCCTTGTTTTGAATAGTAATCTTGTTTGATTCTTCTTAATTCCTCTTTCAAAGAAAGAGACGCTTGGCGAGCTTCTTCTTCGGGTTTAACAACCGAGATTAAATCGCTATTCAAGGTGTTAACGTGTTTTTCATACGTTTCGATAATATTCCGACCATCAGAGTAAGATACTTTTAAGGCTTTATACTTTCCTTCGTCCACGAGGTCTTTTAAACCATTAATCGTATTTTGAGCCTGGGCATCAAAACGATCGCGAATTTCTTTAAAACGCTTAAGATATTGCGTATGCAACTCGACATATAACAAGTTTGTTCGTGAGATGATTTCAAGTCTTTTTACATACTGGGCATCTTGGCCAATTAAAAGAGCATGCAAATACTCAAAACGGCGCTCTAATTCGCGGACTTGTTTACGAGCAACATGACGAACGATAACAAATTTATACAATAAAAAAATAATTGCGCTGACGACTAGCGCTGCGCCGATGGCAATAAAGGTAATGCCGGTCGGACTAACTAACATTATAAAATTTGTATCAGTCATTTATTTTTACCTTGTAAAGAATTATAACATTCAAGTCAATCAAATTCAAAAAGCATTTCGCTTTTTTCTAGGTTCGACAAGAAAAGGTTTATAAATTGAGTATAATTAAATTTCGTTAATCATTTATAGTTAAAAAACGAAGATATATCGGCATAGATTGGTAGATTGCCTTTCGCGTTATTAATAATTATTAATCGTCGAAAATATATGCAACTCTTTTTATTGACTAATCACCTTCGTTACTATATAGTATTCGTTGCATGTAATGCAGCATGTAAATACTCCTTGTCCGATGTCAGGAACAACTGTGAAATAGTAGCCTAAGCTCAACGGTGAAATTTGATCCATGACATCCGAAGGATGGAATTTGCACCTCTTGCTTTATATTGCGAAATATAAGGAAAGGAGAAAATAGAACATGAGATTTACTGGTTCAGATTACAAACGTTCACGTCGTCTTGGTTTTTCAACACTTGAAACAGGTGAAGAACTTAGAAAAAGACCTTATGGTCCCGGACAACACGGCAACGCTCGCAAAAGAAAACCTTCTGAATACGGAAAACAATTAGTTGAAAAACAAAAACTACGTCATATGTACGGAGTTAATGAACGTCAATTCCGCCGTCTCTTCAATATCGCGACAAAATCCGATGAAGTTACTGGTATTGCTTTCTACCGCATTTTAGAATCAAGACTCGATAACCTCGTCTTTAGAATGGGTTTTTCCAGAACAAGACGCGGCGCCAAACAACTTGTTAATCACGGTCACGTGACCGTAAATGGCAAGAAGGTTGACATCTCATCATACCTTTGTTCGGTTAATGATGTGGTCGGCATTCGTGAGTCAAGCAAGTCACTTAAAGTGATTAAAGAAGCTCTTGAAAGCAAGCCATCATCGGTTGGCTATGTCAAAGTCGACAGCGCCAAACTCGAAGGAACCCTTGTTCGCATGCCCGACCGTAATGAACTTCCGGCCGACATCAACGAAGCGCAAATCATTGAATACTACAACCGCTTGCTCTAATATTTGATTTTAAAAAACAAAAAGACCCATTGGGTCTTTTTTTATACGTTCGGTAAATCTATTTAAGGTTAATTAGATAGTAATTCTTCTTACCGCGCCGCAGGACATAATATGAACCATGAAGTGCGTTCTGACGAGAAAGTGGTCTCGTGCCATCTGTTACTTTCTCACCATTAAGAGATATGCTTCCGTTATTTAAAAACTCGCGGGCTTCGCGCTTCGATGACGCTGCCTTAGTTAAAAGCAAGGCATCTTCTAAAATAATATGCTCATCCACTTTAACTTCGAGATCACCTAGAACATCAACAAGGTTCTTTTCGCTCATCGTTTTAAAGTCGCCGGAAAAGAGCGATTCACTCATTTTTATTGCTTCATCAGCCTTATCTTTTCCGTGAATAACGCTTACTACTTCATATGCTAGTGTTTTTTGACCATGGCGTAGACCAGGATTTTTTTCGTGTTCATAGGCAACATTTTCGATCTCGTTTTTATCAAGAAAAGTAAATACTTTTAGATAACGGATGGCGTCTGAGTCACTGACATTAATAAAGTATTGATAGAGTTTGTAAGGAGTTGTAATGTCTGGATCTAGATAAAGTGCGCCACCTTCCGATTTTCCAAACTTACGTCCGGTCGAATCAACGATGAGGTGACTTGTCATAACACCGACCTTAACATCGCTACCTTCGGCTTTTCTAATTAGTTCTAGGCCACTAGTGAGATTGCCCCACTGGTCGCTTCCACCGATTTGAATTCTACATCCGTGGTGACGATATAAGGTTAGAAAGTCGATTGCTTGTAGTAAGTTGTAAGAAAATTCAGTATAAGATATGCCGTTTTCTAAACGAGAGGCGATTATTTCTTTATTGAGCAAATAATTAATTGGAAAGTATTTTCCATAATCGCGAAGATAGTCAAGCATGCTTAATTTACTTAACCAGTCATAATTGTTGACAATAATACCTTTTTTCGGATCGTCGAGATTAATAAATCTCGCTAATTGATCTCTAATCGCGTTAGTGTTCTTAATTAACTCTTCATTTTCTAATAAATTGCGCTCTTTTGATTTGCCAGATGGATCGCCAATCATACCTGTTGCACCACCAACGACGGGAATAACACGGTGGCCAGCTCTTTGAAGACGCATCAAAAGAGAAATCATAACAAAATTACCGATATGCATTGAAGCTGCACTTGGATCAAAACCACAATATATTGTTTGCGGGGTTGCGAGTAATTCTCTTATTTCTTTTTCATCGGAATAATCTTTTATTAAACCGCGATAATTAAGTTCATCAATGATGTTTGTCATTTTTTACTCCTTTGTGCTGTTGCGGGCGGTGAATGTCGATTCAAACTTATAAGCTTTTTCGTTAAGTTCACCATTAAGCAAATCGACTAACATATACATCGCTCTTTTGCCGACTTCCTGCATGTTGATATAGAAACTTGAAAGAGTTGGGCGAATAATTTCTGCATATTTAGTGCCAATAATCGATACAACCTCGACATCATCTGGGACCTTTAAGCCCGAATCAGTCGCAGCGTTAACGATGGCGGCGCCAATCGAGTCACGATAGGCGATAAAAAAGCCTCTGCGATGTTTTTTAAAATATTCCATAAAGTCCAAATAGGTCCGTTCTGAAGAGTCATCAACATTAAATATCCGATACGGAACATCGATTTCGGTGTGAAAATCAATGAAAGACTTTTCAATACGGGCCAGTAAACGACCAGCATTATGAACATGAAGGAAAACGGCTGGCTTCATATCGTTTTTTTCATAACGGGTTTTGAGCATTTTCTTGAATGCGTGTTCATAACCAAAGTTAATGCACCCGACACGGTCACCAGTAATTTTGGTGTTAATTACCATTGTCGGAACTGAGTATGAATTTATTTTTTCGATATCTTCCTTGTCGAGTTGATCATCAAAAATAATGACACCGTCAACGTGTGAAGTAATAACCTTTTCGACCATGGCGATGGCATCACTTCTTGAATAAGAAGTCACGAATAACGTCAGTACAAAGCCTTTTTCTTTAGCGACTTCGGTTATACCATTTAACATATTTGCTATATAAACATAGTTAGCCGAGGGAATAACAATTCCGATGTTTGTTGTGACATTCGTGGCCAAGGCACGAGCGAGTCCGCTTGGTTTATAACCTAATCTTTGAATAGTTGCTTCGACTTTTCGGCGAGTCGTTTCAGTAACATTTCCTTGTTTGTTTATAACGCGCGAAACGGTTGCTAAAGAAACACCACTTGCTTTTGCAACTTCATAAATTGTAACTCTATCTTTTAAATAATCCATTTTTCAAACCCCTGTGCTATTCATAGTATATGAAAATATTTTCATAAGCAACAGAGACGTTTTCATAAAGGGTGTTAATAAATAGGATAAGGTACTGCACGCAAACGATTCGAAGGAATGTTTCGACGCCCTTCTTTAGCTTGGGGCTTTCCGTCAAGCATAACAAGATCGCCGGTGAAACCAATAGTCGTGTTGTTAACAAAAGCCGTTCCCACACCATACATATCAACGGGAACGCCTAACTTAACCCATTGCGTAATTTTGTTAACGTCGAAGCTGCTGGAAACAACGATTTTAACATAGTTAAATCCTTCACTATCAAGGGCTTTTCTCAAAGCAAAAATAAGTTCTTTACAAACACCATGTGCATCAAATTGTGATGTATCTTTATTATCAAAATAATGATCGACTAATGCTTTTGAAGTATCAACCCTAACAGCCTTTAAATCCGTCTTTAAGTATCTTGCTAACATTAGTGAGTCATGGACAACGTTATTATTGTAATCAATTAAGGCCGTCACCTTTTCGTTTGGAAAAGTTTTGCGGTACAAATCAGCAGCTTTAATAATGTCACCTCCGCACACTTGAATAAGGGCGTGGGGCATTGTCCCCATTCCTTTTCCTCCCCACCAATAACCTTGGGCATCAGTACTGACTTTATTTATACCTGCAACATATGTTGCATAACCATCGCCAACTTGTGTTAAATAATCATCTTGTCGATCAGCCATCGAAAAACAGGGTGTATCTTTCAACTGTGAAACAACGCGATATACATTCGTGGCCACACTGCTACGCCGAGCAAGAATACCATCGATCATGCTTTCTAAAAAGCCGAAATGCTCGTACTTACCAGTTACTTTTAAGACTGGTTCATTCGCATCGACAATATCGCCGTCATTTAGAGCCTCAATCGCAATATGCTGTGGCTCGATAGCGAAGGTATGAATTAAGGCAATTGCTTCATCAACTCCACAAACCATCGCTTGCTCTGTTCGTTGAAAAAACTGCATGGTCACGATATGGCCTGGGTTATGTTCTTTAACGATGTCACGGGCCCTTAAAAAGTAATTCGCGGCATAAAAGCCTGTCCGAAGTTTTTCATCAAACTGAAAAGTTCGATTGGTGAGTCGAGATATTTTTCCTTGTTCTTTTAATCTTATTTCTAGTTCCATGTCTTACTCCTTTGCAAAAAAATCTTGGCCTATTTCGATAAACTCGTCAATAAAAAAATAACCATCTTCCTCGTTTTCACCAAGCAAATTTAATTCGCTTTTTAAACATAGTTTACCTTCAAAAAATGTGTGATCGTGTTTTTCTACTTCCACTCTTTGACCATTGGCCAAAATAGTCCCTGCTAAAGCGATGACCATAAAACTATTTACTTTTAACTTAGCATTCCCTGCATCAGCGTATATGACTCGACTGCCGATATCGACTTTAGCAATCGTGACATTATCTTCTTCGCCTGTAATTACTTCAATTACTTGTCCAACAACAAAACCTGATTCATTTTGATATGAAAGAGGCGGTAGGTCATGATTTAGCAAAATATGATTAATAACATCGATAAATTCTTG
>Ga0172378_10007379_pt1 | contig 10231 bp, 10 predicted proteins | sample GrowelOW332metaG_FD_119755 | JGI IMG/M metagenome (GOLD analysis project Ga0172378, IMG submission 119755) | Groundwater microbial communities from an aquifer near a municipal landfill in Southern Ontario, Canada - Pumphouse #3_1 metaG | ecosystem: Environmental > Aquatic > Deep subsurface >... | reverse complement strand
GCGAGCTTGTACAATGGATACTCAAAGAAGGGCTTCCACATGGAACCTATTTGAATCTAAACATTCCTGTCGGAAAAAAAATAAAAGGAATAAAAGTATGCCGCCAAGCTGACGGGAGATGGACTAACGAATATAAAGTCAGTAAAGACGCACATGATGAAACAGTCTATTGGCTTTCTGGAAATTTCAAAAATAATCAGCCCATTCATCCCGACAATGATACATTAGCACTCGATAATGGTTATGCTTCGCTGGTCCCTTGCAAAATTGATGTAACAGACTATGTATTTCTAGAAACATTGAAACAAATGATATAATGAAATATTTCCTAATTGCCGGTGAAGCATCCGGAGACTTACATGCTTCGAACCTGATGACAGCTTTAAGAAAAGTTGATAAAGAATCTGATTTTCGCTTTTTAGGTGGAGATTTGATGCAAGCTGTAGGCGGAACTTTGGTCAAGCACTACAAGGAAATGGCTTACATGGGTTTCATTCCTGTCATCATGCACCTTAAGACCATATTGAAAAATATGAAAACTTGTAAAGAGAATATTCGTCAATATCGTCCAGATGTAGTTATACTCATTGATTATCCAAGCTTCAATCTAAAAATTGCCAAGTTTGTCAAGGAAAAATTAAACATACCTGTTTACTACTACATATCCCCCAAAATATGGGCATGGAAAAAGTATCGAATCAAAGCTATACGGCGATATGTTGATCATATGTTTTGTATCTTGCCTTTTGAAATAGATTTCTATAATAAACTACAATACAATGTGGATTATGTAGGGAATCCTTCTGTTGACGCTATTGCCAAATTCAGGGCAAGCCAAATTCAGCACCCCGACCATTTTATTAAAGAAGAGAAATTAAACGATAAACCTATTCTTGCCTTGCTTGCCGGAAGTCGTAAGCAGGAACTCAAAGACAACCTACCAACCATGCTGGAAGTAGCAAACTTCTACCCGGAACTTCAAACAATAATAGCTGGAGCTCCCGGATTGGAAGCTAAAGACTACGAAAGTTATATCGCAAATAGAGATATCAAAATTATTTTTGGAAAAACCTATCAATTATTACAACACAGCAAAGCTGCGTTAGTTACATCTGGAACAGCGACTCTTGAAGCAGCCTTACTATGTGTGCCTCAAGTGGTTTGTTATTACGTTGTTTGGGGGAAAATTGCCTCCTTTATATTTCAACATTTTTTTCATATTCCATATATCTCACTTGTTAACCTGATCGGACAAAAGACAATCGTACAAGAACTCTTTGGAAATCGCTTTTCCAAAGAACAGATTCATAAAGAATTGGAACGGATCCTTCATGATTCTTCTTATCGTAATTCTATGCTAAATGAATACAATAATATAATCCGCATACTAGGAAATGAAGGAGCTTCAGATCGTGCTGCAACTCTAATTTTCAATTATTTAAGCATTTAACATTATTTATAATCGCCTGTATGCAGCGTTTTCATCCAGATATTCATCTATTAAACAGAGAATATTAAAATCGAAAGCAAGATGAAAAAGATGAAAAATTCAATGTTGATGTGTGGGATCATATTATGCTTCCTAAGCTTCTTTTCATGTTTGGGTGATGATGATGGTTATTCGCTGGACAAGATGTCGGTTGGCATAGTGACCATCAAACCATTAAGTGATAACTCGTACTATTTACAGCTAGACGACAGTACGACAATTATGCCGGTAAACTCGTATATCCCATCGAATCTGAAAGAACGACGCGCAATTGCTTATTTCACACTACTTAGCGATGAAATCAGCGGATATAGTCATGCCGCACAGATTATCCGAATGGATTCGGTTCTTACTAAAAGTATAGCAGAGGATTTATCTAATCAAAATGATTCTATTTATGGAACCGATCCCATAAGGCTAAACACCTATAGTGCATGGTCGAAAAGTGGAGTCTGGATTGAAGATGGTTATTTAAATATTGATTTTATTACAGAATTCGGAGGGTATAAAAAACACTTTCTGAATCTAATTCACAAAACCGGCAGTAATGATCCTTATGAACTAGAGTTCCGGCATAATGCAAATGGAGACATGGTATCACGAGAACTCTCAAGTATTGTTGCTTTCAAGCTCAACAAACTGCCCAGCACTGATAAAAAAACAGTAAAATTAACATTGCACTACATGACTCAAAACGGAGACAAAACAATCGAACTCAATTACAAATCAAAAGATTAAATAGACCTTTATACACATTTTATTTCTATCAGTTAGTATTGTTTAAGAGAAGCGTCGTGATGATGCTTCTTTTTCTTTTCTATAGCTAATCTGAAGAAAATAATCTCCGTTGAAGGAATTACTGCATAAACAAATGACCAATCTATGGCATTTGTTTATTGTTCTATCGAAACCTTTTGTACATATAATAGATTTAATTTCAGTAAATGTAAAGATATACTTCTGTGAACTTTCCTATATTATATGAGATGATAAATAAGTGAGTATAAACAGAAATGTACTACGTCACTGGAAGAGAATCTGATTAATATCAATGGAGATGCAATGATCGCATCAGCATTTATAGTGATAAACATAGTTCACTTGTTATCAAGGGAAAATGAGGCTAATCGAATGTATGCATATCGTAAAACCTTACAAAAAAAATCTCGGTATCAAATAGATACCGAGATCATTCTTTTATTATAAGAAACAATCTAACTAATCAAGTTCCTTAACTGTAATATTACGATACCAAACATTGTCACCATGATCCTGCAACGCAATGAAACCTTCTTTGTTCGGACCACCGCAATTCATCAACAACTCATAAGCCAACGGCCATTTGTCTTTGCTAAATTTACTGTTATCAAGCAGTTCTTTCCATTGTTGTGTCCACAAGTGATATTCAACAACATTCTCGCCATTTTGTGAATAGACAACAGTTCCTTTATAACACATAATTTTACCTTTGTTCCACTGTCCATATGGTTTTGAATTTTGTGGTTTAGCCGGAATCATATCATACAAAGAAGCTGATTGACGATCGCCATCTTTACCTAACTTAGCATCAGGATGATTTACATTATCCAAAACTTGATATTCCGGAGCAGAAATATATGAAGGTTGTCCTTCAACTTCCTGAACTAAAATAAATACACCAGAGTTTGCACCTTTGTCAACTTTCCATTCAAATTCAAGTTCAAAATCTTTAAATTTGTGAGCAAAAAGCAAATCTCCACCATCTTTAGCACCTGCTTCACCCTGACCAGAACCTTTGATATGGATTGCACCATTATCAACTATCCAAGCAGCAGGAACGTCAGCACGGTCGTAACCTCTCCAACCTTCAAGAGTTTTACCATCAAAGATAGCAATCTTACCATCTTTATCTTTCTTAAATTTTGACATATCAGCCAATGGAAGACTATCCATGAGTTTATACTCAGGGACAGCAGAAGCAGCTGCTACTGTATCAGCTGCAGCCACTTTGGCTGAATCATCTGCCTTCTTACCACCGCAAGATGCCATCAAGCAAACCATAGCAGCAGCACTTAAAAAAAATACTGTCTTTTTCATTTTACCAATTTGTTTAAAACATTATTCAGGCATATCAACTAACTTCCAACCACTACGATAAGTATGTTTGATCAATTCCTGTGCAAATTGTTTTGCAGAAATAGGATCATTCCAAATCTTATTAAATTTCGGATCTCCATCAACAACCTTAAAGTCATCTTTCTTCAAAATCTTAACAACTTCATCATCCTTAATATTAGTGAACTGCATATTAGGACCGTCCCACAACAATTCTTTATTCAATGTCTGCAAACGAACTTCAAGTACACCCATATCAACCATTTCTGTCAATAAACCAGAAACACTGAAGTTTGACTTGGTCTGAACGCGATTTTCAGGACTTTCCTTGCAAGCGCGAATCCAATCTTGCTCGTGACCACCACCCATTGCATTTTCAACACGGCGGCAAACCTTTGGAGCATTCGGGACACGACCGGAAATCAACCAAGGATGTTGTCCATAGCAACCACAAATCAAGGTATCCTTTGTTCCATGGAAGATACATGTACCACCACCTTCGCGCATCAAATCCATGCCTTCCGGGAATCCAGCAGGACGATCAGGCATCATACCACCATCATACCAATGAACTTCAACTTCTGGAAATGCAACTTTCGGCATGTTCTCGCGAGCAGGGAACACATATTTAACGTGTTGCGCATTTGGTGCACAATCAGCGAGTAACAAGGTAGAAGAAGCTTCAACTCTTGAAGGATAGCCCAACTTCAAAGAGGCTGTAACAGGCTGAATAATATGGCAAGCCATATCACCTAAAGCACCTGTACCATAATCCCACCATCCACGCCAGTTCCAAGGATGATAAATAGCATTATAAGGACGCATTTTTGCAGGACCTGTAAATAAATCCCAATTCAATGTAGACGGGATCTTATCAACTTTTTCAGGAGCATTCAATCCTTGTGGCCAAATTGGACGGTTTGTAGCACAATCAACTCTTGTTACTTCACCAATTTCTCCATTCCAAATCCACTCACAAACTAAATCAGTATCTCCGGCTGAAGAGCCTTGATTACCCATCTGTGTAGCAACATTATATTTTTTAGCCAATGTTCTCAGCAAACGGGCTTCATATACAGAATGAGTCAAAGGTTTCTGTGTATAAACATGTTTACCAAGAGTCATCGCATCTGATGTGATTATGGCATGAGTATGATCGGCTGTTGCACACAATACGGCATCAATCGATTTCCCCATTTCATCAAACATCTTGCGATAGTCCCAATATTTCTTGGATTCTGGATGGCGTTCAAAAACCTTCTTAGCATATCTCCAGTCAATATCGCACAACGCTACGATATTTTCTGTTTTTTCCATGTTCTTCAGGTTAGAATTACCCATACCACCAATACCAACACCAGCGATATTCAACTTGTCCGACGGAGCTACATATCCATGGCTTTTACCAAGGATTGATCCGGGAACGATAGAAAATACGGCAGCTGCAGCTGCCCCTCTTTGGAGGAAAGATCTTCTTGAAATGTTAGACATAGTAAATTACTTTTATAGATTATAGCTTATAATAAAAAAAATTATTTGTGACACTTATATACTTTATATAAGCACAAATTGTTGCAAATATAAGAAAAGAGGTTATATTTACAAACTCACTTGGCAGGTTTCTTAATAAAATATCTTTTTTTAACAAGACAAATAAATAAAAGCTATATGATCATAAATAATTTCTATTCTTTTGATGATAGAACTATCACTACAAATACGTACATTTGAAAATTAACTAATTCTGTTTACAACTTGTTATATAATTTCACATGAACAATGAAAGTATCTTTATGCGAATTTACCATTTTTATCTCGAGGGATTCCAAAAGATGAATATTGGCAGGACTTTATGGATCATAATTTTAATCAAGTTGTTCATCATTTTTATTATACTCAAGTTATTCTTCTTTCCAAATTTTCTCAAGAAATACGGAAGCAATGAAGCAAAAGAAGAATATGTATCATCCGAATTAATTCAACGAGCAATAAATCCTTAAATAATAGCATGATGATTACAAGTATTGACACCTCATTAATCGACTGGTCTAGAGCACAGTTTGCTCTGACTGCGATCTATCATTGGTTATTCGTTCCTCTCACTCTGGGATTAGGCTTCATTCAAGCCATCATGGAGACCATTTATTACAAAACCGGAAACGAGTTTTGGAAACAAACAGCAAAGTTTTGGATGAATCTTTTCGGTATCAATTTCGCCATCGGTGTGGCTACAGGATTGATTCTAGAATTTGAGTTCGGCACAAACTGGTCAAATTACAGCTGGTTTGTCGGAGATATTTTTGGTGCGCCATTAGCCATCGAAGGTATTCTAGCCTTTTTCATGGAGGCAACATTTATTGCCGTCATGTTTTTTGGTTGGGAAAAAGTCAGCAAACGTTTTCATTTGGCTTCAACATGGTTGACAATAGCCGGGGCTACCATTTCGGCATTATGGATTCTGATTGCCAATGCATGGATGCAATATCCTGCAGGCATGCATTTCAATCCAGATACGGTCCGCAACGAAATGTTCAATTTCTGGGATGTCGCCCTTTCACCTGTTGCCATAAACAAGTTTTTTCATACTGTTTTCTCCTGCTGGATTGTCGGTGCAGTATTTGTCGTCGGCGTTAGCAGCTGGTACCTCTTAAAGAGGCGTTCACGCCATTTTGCACTTGAAAGCATCAAAATAAGTGTTATAGTTGGTTTGATAGCCGTTTTACTGAGCGCATGGACAGGTGACGGTTCCGCTTATCAAGTAGCGCAAAAGCAACCAATGAAACTTGCAGCAATGGAAGGGCTTTATAAAGGGGGCAACGGAGTTGGGCTCGTCACTGTAGGTTTCCTTAATCCAGCGAAAAAAAACTACCAGGATAATATTAATCCTTTCCTTTTTAACATACAAATACCTAAAATGTTGTCACTTTTGGCTGAACGCGATAGAAATGCGTATATTCCAGGAATCGTCGATCTCCTTGACGGCAAATACATTACAAATAACAATACAATAGCTTTATCAGCCTCAGAAAAAATCGCCAAAGGTCAATTAGCCATCAAAGCTCTTTCTGATTATCGCCAAGCGGTCAAAGACAAAAACAAAGAGGCCGCATTACAGGCCCGTACACAATTAGATAAGAATTTTGCATACTTTGGTTATGGATACATTAAAAATCCGACGGATCTAATTCCTCCTATTGGGCTCACCTTCTATTCGTTTCGTATCATGATCATCCTAGGTGTTTACTTTATTCTTCTATTTATTATCGGATTAATTTGGATTAAGAAAAATAAATTTGCTGATGCTCGCTGGCTGCAATGGACTTTCTTATGGACCATACCTCTAGCATATATTGCAAGTCAAGCAGGATGGATCGTTGCTGAAGTCGGTCGTCAACCATGGGCCATACAAGACATTTTGCCAACAAATGCATCCATCTCGCAACTGTCTACTTCATCCGTTCAGGTCACATTCTTTATATTCCTTGTTCTATTTACAATTCTACTGATTGCAGAAATAGGAATCATGGTAAAAGCCATTAAGAAAGGTCCGAACTTAGAAGATAAATAATAAACCATATACACATATTAATACACAATAAACATGGAATCTACATATATATTATTACAACAATACTGGTGGTTCTTAGTATCATTACTTGGAGCATTATTAGTATTTTTAATGTTTGTGCAAGGCGGACAAACTCTAATATTTACTCTGGGCAAAACAGAGGCTCAGCAAAAGATGATTATCAATTCAACAGGCCGTAAATGGGAATTTACATTCACTACGCTGGTTACTTTCGGCGGTGCATTCTTTGCCTCATTTCCACTCTTTTACTCCACTAGTTTCGGTGGTGCATACTGGGTTTGGATGTTGATTTTGCTATGTTTTGTGTTGCAAGCCGTATCTTACGAATACCAATCAAAAAAGGGTAATTTACTGGGGAAAAAGACTTATCAGATATTCCTAATGGTTAATGGAATTCTGGCTCCAATCCTAATCGGAACAGCAGTAGGTACATTCTTTAACGGTGCTGAATTTACAGTAAACAAAGCACAGTTAACTGATATAGCTGCACCCGTCATTTCTACATGGGCAAATCCATTGCATGGACTGGAAGCCGCCTTTGTTTTTTGGAATGTCTGCCTAGGTATTGCCGTGTTCTTTCTTTCGCGCGTTTTAGCTTTGCTTTATTTCTTTAATAACATTAATGATGAAGAAATTCAGTTTCGTGCACAATTTCAACTTATAGTTAACTCGGGATTGTTCCTTGTTTTCTTCCTCGCATTTCTTATCCACACGATTTTACAAACTGGGTTTGCTTATAATCCTCAAACAGGCGAAATATTTATGGAACCTTATAAATATCTTCATAATTTACTAGCAATGCCAGTTGTATTAGCAATACTGTTGATTGGTGTCATATTGGTTCTTTATGCTATTGGCAGGACTATCAAAACATTCAAATGGAATAAAGGGATCTGGTATGGTGGCTCAGGGACGGTTCTTGTCGTTCTGGCCTTATTACTCTGCGTCGGTTGGAATAATACGGCCTATTATCCATCTGTCACTGATCTTCAAAGTTCACTAACCATACAAAACAGCAGTTCCAGTCTTTTCACCCTTAAGGTAATGAGCGTTGTTTCCCTACTCATTCCATTCGTTCTAGCCTACATTTTTTATGCATGGCGGGCGCTTGACCTAAAGAAAATAACTCAGAAGGAAATAGAAAATTCCAAAGACCGCACCTATTAAAAAACACAAAAGAAACGGCGAAGCTCACACTTAGCCGTTTCTACATTTTAACCGTTTTAAACAAAAAAGAAAGCCAATAAGGCTTAATGAATTATTTTTAAGTCTTTCTTGTGATAGAGTCTCCTAATCACGAGACAGCAAACAAATGTACTCAATCTTCATTTATCCGTGAATAAGTTTGCTCTATTTTTTGTTATTTTTCACAGTAAACCAGCACTTTTGTATTATCTTTGCATACAATTCTTTCTTGGAAAGGCATTATGAGCGATTTTAACATACATATTTTAGGATGCGGATCGGCATTACCGACGACTCGACATTTAGCCACATCACAAGTTGTTGATTTACGGGATAAACAGTATATGATTGACTGTGGCGAAGGTACACAAGTTCAAATGCGTAATTTGCGAATCCGGTTCAACCGCTTGGGGCACATTTTTATTACACATTTGCATGGCGACCACTGTTTCGGATTACCGGGACTAATATCCACTCTCGGCATGTTGGGAAGAACCGGGGATTTGATAGTTCATGGACCCAAAGAACTTTCAACATTTCTCAGCTGTATCCTTTCAGAATTCTGTCGCGGTCTTGAATTTAAAGTTATATTTGATCCTGTCGATACGACAGCCCATACGCTAGTGATGGAAGATCGCTCCTTATCCGTATATTCAATCCCCTTAAAACATCGCATTCCTACATGTGGCTATCTATTTACAGAGAAACCTAAAGAGCCTCATATTATACGTGAAATGACCGATTTCTATCAGGTTCCTATAAGGTGGCTGAAAGATATCAAACAAGGAAAAGATTATATAACACCTGAAGGAGAAGTCATTCCCAATTTCCGGCTCACACGCCCACCAGAACCCTCCAAACGCTATGCATTCTGTTCCGACACAGCCTACAATCCAGCGATTATCCCAATTATTGAAGGAGTTGATTTACTATATCACGAGGCCACTTTTACCGAAAGCGACGGAGCACGCGCTAAAGAAACTTTTCATTCAACTGCTCGTCAGGCCGCCATAATTGCGCGAGACGCTCATGTTAAACAATTGATGATTGGTCATTATTCAGCACGTTACGAAGACTGTTCAATACTTAAGCAAGAAGCCGATGTTATTTTCCCCGGAACAATCTTAGCCAACGAAGGCTTAGTTCAGTCACTTATCTAGTAAAAATCTGTGTATTTCCAAAATCATTCAGAAGAAAAAAACATACAATTCAAACAAACTATTTAACCTTTTCACTTCCACGACAAAAAAATGAATAATTAACTCCATTATTCAGAAAACATTCCTACCTTTGTAGGAAATTAGGGTTTGGAAGATGAAAACAGCATATCTGATCATACTCACACTCTCTTTGGGAGTCGCTTGTCCACTTGAAGTCGTTGCACATCAAGTGTGTGAAAACGTATTCTCTATTAAGGATAAAGATCCTAATACTATTGAAATAACAGCTTACGATAACAAAATTCTCGTCGAAAATGCTCCTATTGGCAGTAAGTTAGAGATCTACAGCGTAGTAGGAATCAGAGTAAAAGAAATTATCATCAAACAATCCACATGTGAATATACTGTTGATATTGCCAAAGGCTATTATATTGTTCGTATCGGCGATACAGTCCGTAAAATAGCCATCCGCTAGTTATCAGAATCTACAAAAAATATAAATGAATATCATTTTTTATTTATGCAAATAATGATGAGAGAAAACTACTTTTTCTCCTATTATTTCTTTACATTTGCCGCAAAATTTTAACAACGATGTCAGAATGCAAGGATGAAAACATATTAGGTTCAATCAATTATCCGGACGATTTACGAAAGTTGAATCCTGATAAATTAGGCGAAGTATGTACGGAATTGCGTGATTATATTATAGAT
>Ga0172378_10007377_pt1 | contig 10232 bp, 7 predicted proteins | sample GrowelOW332metaG_FD_119755 | JGI IMG/M metagenome (GOLD analysis project Ga0172378, IMG submission 119755) | Groundwater microbial communities from an aquifer near a municipal landfill in Southern Ontario, Canada - Pumphouse #3_1 metaG | ecosystem: Environmental > Aquatic > Deep subsurface >... | reverse complement strand
TTGCCATTTTTAAAAAAAATAAGTAATAATTCACTTACAAAACACTATTACATAACTGCTCGTTATAATATCCCCGTAATCCAAAAAAAATGTGTCTTTATGGTAGATATTAATAAATTATATAGGGCTATTGATGATTTTGATTATGATGAGGATTTTGTAAAAATTAGCGGTAAAATGGCATTATCTAGGTGTCGCAATCTGTACAATCCTTATGTAAAGTTATAATATGGAGATTGAATGGAAAAATATATTAAATTTGCCAAAAAAGCCGTAAAAAAAAGTACTGACAGCATTAAGTCCGACGGTGTGCCAAAGTTTTTAAAACGTAGCGTTAGATATGTTTATTATAAAAAATATCCAAACAAAAAACCAGTTAATTATAAGGATATATTATTTATTAATGGATGCACACTTCCTCATCCTGAACGCTATCGAGTTGATCATCAAGTCGAGCAGTTAATCTCAAACGGTATGACTGTAGATAGTATATTTTATGATCAATTAAATATGGATATGTTGAAAAGCTACAGAGGATTTGTTTTTTTCCGTTGCCCAATTACTGATACGGTTAAAAAATTTATTGAATATGCAAAACAATTTAATAAAACCTGTTTTTTTGATATTGATGATTTAGTAATTGACAAGAAATATACTGATCAAATTGAGTATGTTAAATCCATGCCCAAGCCTAACAGGGAGTTATATGACGACGGTGTTAATAGAACTAGACAAACTCTTGAGCTTTGTGATTATGCAATTACATCCACTAAACGGCTTAAGACGGAATTATTAAGCTACTCTAATGAAGTTTTCATAAATCGAAACGTTGCATCGGATGAGATGGTTGCTATTTCAAAAAAAGCTATTCAACAAGTAACTAAAGATGACGATAAGGTTATTATTGGTTATTTTAGTGGAAGTATTACACATAACGAAGATTTTGAAATAGTTTTGCCAAGTTTAGTCCGTTTATTTAAAAAGCATAAAAATCTTTATGTAAAAATAGTAGGTATTCTAGATATCCCACCACAACTTGAATCTTTCAAGGATCGTATTATTAATTCTCCTTTTATGGACTGGCGTTTAATGTCGGCTGAGATTGCGCAATGTGATATTAATATTGCTCCACTTAAGAATACAATCTTTAATGAGGCAAAATCTGAGAACAAATGGCTTGAGGCGGCTCTTGTTAAGGTTGTAACTATTGCAAGTAATATAGGGGCTTTTAAGGACCAATTAGATCATAATATAAATTGCGTACTGGCTGAGGATAGCAAATGGTTTGAGCTATTAGATGAATTGATAGTGAATAAAAATAAAAGAGGCGAAATAGGTAATAGTGCTTATAAAAAAGCATTAAATGATTATACAACAATCAATACTAAATACAACTTAGCTAGGTTTATTAATAGCAAACTGGCTCGTAATATAGCTTTCGTCTTGCCATCAACTGATATATCGGGTGGTGTGAATGTCGTATTAAAACACGCGGAGATTTTACAAGATAATGGCTGGGATGTAACGATAATTGATTCGATTGATAAAATTGCATTAAAAAAGGCACAAAAAGAATATAATTATCGGTTAGAGTTACCTGGCTATAATGTATTAACAAGTTACAATACAAAAATGAGCGGTTATTTTGATACTATGGTTGCAACATTATGGTCAACACTTAAATATATAAAAAAATATCCAAATGTTAAAAATAGATTATATTTTGTTCAAAACTTTGAAACTGATTTTTACGAACCCGGATCGGGTAAGCTAAAATTTATGTCTAATGCTACTTATTCTGATTTTACGAATGTTAAATATATAACAATGTCTATATGGTGCCAAAAGTGGCTAAGCGATAGATTTAATAAAGATTCAAAATATTGTTCAAATGGAATTAATCTAGAATATTACGATTATAAAAAACGTGATTTTAATAATAAAAATAAGATCAAAATTTTAATTGAAGGTGATAGTAGGAGCGAGTATAAGAATACTGATGAGGCCTTTAGGATTGTCGAAAAACTTGATCCAGCGAAATTTGAGGTATCATATTTATCTTATCGCAAAGAACCGAAAGATTGGTATCGTGTAGATTATTTTTATAATCGCATAACTCCTGATAAGGTTGGTGAAGTTTATTCATGTTGTGATATTTTATTAAAAACAAGTTTGCTTGAAAGTTTTTCTTATCCACCACTTGAGATGATGGCTACAGGTGGCTTATCTGTGGTTGTCCCTAATGATGGAAATATTGAATACTTACGTGACAATGAAAATTGTTTGTTTTATAAACAAGGTAATATTGAAGATGGTGTTAGTAAGATTGAGCTATTACTTTCTGACGCTTTATTAAGAGGTAGACTTATAAAAGGCGGTCTTGAGACTGCGAAAAAATATGAGTGGGCTAATATAGAGCAAGATGTGATTGCTCTATATAAATAAAAAAAGTGTTTATTTTTCTTGAAGTTTAATATTAAGTGCTTCAATCGCGTAGTTTGACTGAGTTATTCCAGAAGCTTCGTCATTTTTTACCCAATTTTGCCATCCAAGCCAAGACAAATGTGTTCTGTAGTAAATATCGTATTTATTTGCAGCGGTGCCGCTAAGGCTTAATTTTATTGCTTCGATAGGCTTGGCTTGGCCTGTTGACCCGCATGTATTATTGTTAGATACACCACTAGACCAACCGGTATCTTTAATGTAACCAGAGCAATTGATTGAAATATTTCCGTATATTGAACTTGAGCTGTTAATTCTTACTGCTTCAACTGTTCTCGATTGTCCTGTTGTGCCGCTAAAGGTGTTTTGCTGGACTGGGTTTAGCCATCCCATAAAACTGACATGTGATGTATAATTTAACGCATATGATTCTGGTGCCGCCATCGAACGAGGATTATATAGGCTAGTTTGTTGAGTTAATGTAGTTGAGTTTTTTAAAACAAGTCTTGTTTCGGTCGCTTCTAACTGAAGTCCCACACCTATAGATCCGGCAGAACCTCCATTCTTTGTCCAACCCATCCAACCAATATTCCGGACATATCCTCTATACCATATGTCATAACTATCACCTATTTCGCCGTTTAGGGCTATCCTAACAGCTTCAACCTGTCTTGATTGGTTTGTAGTACCAGAAAGTTCGCCGTCTTTTTTGAAATCTTGCCATCCTATACCTGCAACATGTGAGGCATATATAATACTACCAGTTTTTCCGGTTATGTTATTCAAACTGATAGTTAAGGCCTCTATTCGTTTACTTTGTTCCGTAGTTCCAGACACCATATTATCAGTTACGGTTGGTTGCCACCCAACATTACCAACATGAGATGTAACCGATAGGGTTAGCGGTGAGATGTTTGTAGCTAAGCCTTTATTTTGGTAGACGTTATCTGTTAAACCGGGCGCGCTAGAGTTGATGGGTGTTAATATTATCTCAAAAGCTTCAATATTATTCGATGCACCACCTGTTACGCCTGTGATTTGGCCATTTTTCGTCCACCCCATCCAACCAATATTACTAACATGAACTCGGTAATAAATATCGTAGCGAGTGGCTAATGTACCGATAGGGTTTATTTTTATTGCTTGGATGGGTTTATTTTGTCCAGTGGTACCTGAAATCATACCGTGATTAACGGTTGGTTGCCACCCAGTATTTATGTTATAAGAGCTATATTCAACTTCGCCGTCAATTTTAAATGCTTCCATACTTTTACTTTGACCAGTTGTGCCAGTCACGCCATGGTTTATTGAATATTCAGTCCATCCTTTGTAGCTAACATGTGATTTATAACCTATAAATTGCTCTTCGAATTGGGTTGAACCAAACCAGTTGCTATATATTCTCCAAAAGTTCCTGTTTCCATATGCGCTACAGCCATCACCCGTGCCATACAAATTATTAAGTGCGGCTTGGTTGGGTTGGTATGGTGTGTAATTATAAAGACCAGCAGTGGCATAAGACTGTATATTTACGTTTGAGGCTCCGCATGAATAGTTTGGATTAAAGTATATGCTATTATCTTGAAAAGGTTTGTAGCGATAGCTATTTGTATTCTTGCGATACAAACTAAATTGTCTTGCGGCGTTATTCATTTGGTTATAAAATCCAGCGTATTGCGCGTCACAAGGTGCTGTGTCAGGGCATCCATAACCCATCGAATTTTTATACTGATTAAGGAGTGGCCAAGAGTCATAAATTAAATTTAGTGACTCTTTTTGGAGCGTAACGAGTAGTACTTTTGGATTAATGCCGTAACTATCTGCAGCGTTTTTGATTATTGCGGCTGCACTAATTGCACCCGATGGTATGGAACCTTGATAATTAGATATTATTTGGTTAGAGTTAGGAACTTGGTAGTAATCTTTTAGACATATATAAGGCGCTCCAGACCAGCCATTTTGAGCGGCATATTGTGCGTGTGTCAAGTTTGGATATCCCAGATCGGCTGCAGACTGCGTTCCTTGTGTGTCGCAATTACCAACCTTACTATTTAGAAAATTTTGAATGTCTTGTTCTGACATTGATGAGCTGTTGTAAAATAGTGAATCACTAATAATGTTACCTGCTTGCCAGTCAGAGCCAGATAGGGCAAAAGTTGGTGCACTACCTACGCATATAGCAATTACGGCTGCAAATATAATTGTAATTAACTTTATCGATAGTCTTGTCATTAGTTTATAGTAACTTCACTATTAGTGGTTGTCTGTGTATTATTTGAAAAATATTTAGCTTTAAGGTTCCAGGTGCCTATCATTTCAAATTCAAGCTCTGGGATTGATGTTGTGCAGCTGTTATTGCTGGAATTTACTGATCTTGTAACTGGCTTAGCCCCGTCTTTCGTAAAGGTGTAGCTACAGATTCCATCGGTTGTTGAGCTGTTTATGGATATATCTGCATTGACCATTTTTTGAGATTGGGTTAATTTTGTAATAGATATGCTCGTTGTGGTTGACTCTGGAATTTGGTCGGTTGTTTTGCTTGAATCAACACCCGGGGTAGTTACAGTATTGTTTTTATTGTTCAAAGTAGGATCATTTATGTTTGCTTTGTCTGTATCTATTGTGGTTTCTTTATAGAAAGGGTCTTTAATTAAATTTGTTACACGGGTTTTTTCAAGCCCAAACACTATTCCGCATGACAAGATTGCAAGAGATATACATATTATTAATATCTTACGGTTGCGAGAGTGTAATTTGTTTGATGTTGGACTTTTCATGCTGCTTGCCACCTCTTGTTCTTTAATATTAATTATAGTTTGTGCTTATCGTATTGTTACTTTATATTATAACACATTAATTATGTTTATAATTGATCACATCCAAAAGAAGTGATATGTTTGAATTAGATATGTCGCCAGTAAAATTATGCTCGTTACTACTGTTACTATCGGGATAATGTTTTTATCGGAAGTAGTTATTTTTATATATCTTTGTAAATATGCAAATGCTGGCAGCAAGAGAACTAATAATGGAGTAAAATATCTGCCTTGAATACCGTCGGTTATATTAGCATTTAGGCCAAGACGCACCGGTCGCATAGCCCAACCGTAGTACATTCCAATTGATATCAACAAGACTGAGCCCATAAATAAAGATGCGCTAATTATTGCAAATCTTTTTGATATATTAGGGATATTTTCATATAGCATTATCAGGGCTAATATTATAAATGCGAGGACGATAATCCAAGCGGGTAAGTGGTAATAGAAATTACTAAACTGACCAAATATACCGATTGTAGTTACATCGATTAAACCTAAGTCTCCCCAGTAAAATGTATTCAATAGGACTGAGAGTAATTTTTTAGGATGAAATTCATGACCTGCAAGTATTTTTTGGCTCATAATATAAAAACCAATTAATGCAATTACGATCATTGTAGCGTAGGTTAAGTATTTAATTGCAGCCCAGTGTTTCGATGATCGAATCTTGGTTAATTTTGTTGGTAATGGGATTATCTTTTTCGGAATAACAAATAAAAGCGCAAATAGTAATATATTATTAGATTTTGTAATTAGTAGAAACAGAGCGAGTAACGTACCGATTATCAATTGTTGTTTTGTAATTTTAACCTGTTGACATGATAGATTAATTATAAATGCAACCCATGCTAATATGGCAATTAAATTCATAACATCATAAGATAATGATGCTGCTTGTTGAATTATCATTGGAATGCATGCTATAAATACAAAAGCCCATTTGCCATATTTTACTTTTTTTATAATAAAATATGTAGATAATATAAATAAGGTGAGGTTTAGCAATCGACCAATTAATACCATAAAACCTAATGACGGATATATAAATCGAGCAATAAGAATACCGATAGCCTGAGGTAGTCGCATCAAATCAAAAACACTTGCGCGAGTTTTACCGTCAAACACATAATTGTTTGTATTTATTGCAGCCCCATCGCTTTTTGCTGAGGATATTTTTGAGAAATAACTTTTATACGAGCCATTTCTAACTGCTGTTTGTACTATCTCTTCTGATAAAACAAGGTCACTTGAGGCTCGACCATTTTTCGAAAAAATAGCATAACCTACTTGAAAGTGTTGATTTTCATCAGGGACTGATAATATCGGCATGAATATAGTTGATAATATGCCAAAAAAACTTGCAATGCAAACAAATACTATCTCTGGTTTTTTTAGAAATTTTCTATTTTCTAGATTCATTGCTGGTTTTTATTATACAACGGTATTTATTCTTTGTCATGAAGTAAAGATATAAATGTAAGATTATAAACAATAACCTATTGGCTTGATATTACAAATAAAATATGGGATGTTATAATAAGTAATGCATGCATCATGATTATAAAAAAGATTTTATCTGGAATACTTTAGGTGTTTTTACTCAAAATGCTATATCTCCATTACTACTTATAGTTATCACTCGAGTTAATGGTATCTATGATTCAGGGATATTTTCTTTCGCATTTTCAATAGCAATTATATTTTGGATATTTGGTATGTGGGGCGGACGTACATACCAGGTTTCAGATTTAAACAATGAATTCAGACGCCAAAGTTATATAATGTTGCGTCTAATGCTGGCAATAATTATGCTTGTTGGAGCAGTGCTTTTCTCTATTGCTAACAACTATGATCTAATAAAGAGTCAATTAATTTTTGTTTTGATATTATTTAAGGCTATAGAGTCAATAGCTGACTCTATATATGGTATATTGCAGATTAATAGTAGGTTATATATTGTGGGTAGGTCTTTGTTTTTAAAGGCTATAGTTAGTTTTATTATATTTATTTTAATCGATTTAATAACCAAAAATATAGTAGCCGCTAGTCTCTCTATTGTATTTATTAATTTTATGTTTGTGTATTATTATGATCTAAGAAATTGTAGATTGTTCGAGAAAATAACAATACGAAAAAATACTTTTAATTTGTATATCCATGAAGCATTGTTGATTATGAAAAAATGCTCAGCTTTTTTCATAATTTCATTCTTATCATCTTTATCGCTTAATATTCCGCGTTATTTTATTGATAAATATTATAATGGTCAAATTGGTTATTTTGGAATCTTGGCAATGCCAATAACGCTAATTTCGCTATTCGTGACCCTAATACTTCAACCAAGCATTGTGGGTCTTTCGAAGCTATATAATGATAAGATGTATACTGAATTTAATAAAAATGTTAAAAAAATATTATTTATAGCCCTAATGATTGGTTTGTTTATTTTATTGTCAGGGATCATAGCGGGTATACCTTTGTTGGAGATGGTGTTTGGCGTAAGTTTTAAAGGTTATAAATTTAGCCTTGTTGTTATGTTGTGCGGAGGCATAACGAGCGCTTTATTGGCTATTTTAGTTAATATTTTAACCATAATGAGACGATTTAAGGCTCAATTTTATATTATGTTATTTAGCACTATGTTGTTGTCTGTGCTTTCTGCGGTAATAATTAAACCGTACGGATTTATTGGTGGGATAACTTTATTTGCTTTAATTAGCGCAGCCCAAGTTGTGTCGATGTTTATTTTTTATAATATAATTTTAAGGAGTGTTAAAAATGAAAAAAATAATTAGTATTATTATACCTGTTTACAATGGAGAAAAACATATTAATAGATGTATTGACTCTGTATTAAAACAGATTAATTTTGATATTAATAATTTAGAAATTTTATTGCTAAATGATGGATCTACCGATGATTCCTTGAGTATATTAAACGAATATTCTAAAAAATATCCAACAATAATAAACGTAATAAGCCATGATAACGTTGGTGTCGCAAAGACACGTAATCGAGGTGTAGATATTTCGATTGGTGAATATATTATGTTTATAGATCAGGATGATTTCATAGATGATGACTATTGCGCTATATTTTATGGGGAAGCAGCGAAAAATAGCAGTGACGTTGTAATTGGCGGATATAAAAGGCCTGATGTGCATAATAAAATTATATATACTTCAAAAAATAAAGATACAGAATGGCGTAAGTATAGCCAGGCTTCTGTATGGGCTAAAATTCATAAGTCAAGTTTTATTAAAAGTAATAATATTAAGTTTTATGATGGATATGGGGAAGATGTGGTTTTTAGTAACCTTGAATATGTAAAAACTAATAATATAAAACAGTTTGAATATACGGGTTATAATTGGTTTTATAATAATGATTCAGTCTCAAACACTGTTCAAAAAAAATTAGATGAAAAATATAATAAAAAGGTAATTGCGCTACTTGATACTCTAAGCGAAGTCTTTGGTGATAATATACTGAAAATTCAGTATCAAGCAATGTTATATATTGGGCCTGGATGGATATTAAATTGTGCTAGCCAGAATAGTAAAGCTGATTTTATTGCTACTACAAACCTGGTGCTAGGCTGGTTTAAGTATAAGTATCCTCGATATAGTAATAGTTATTTTTTTAAGCCTGTAGGCGGCGGCGGTTCACTTAAAGAGATAATTGGGTTATCGGGATATATATTTGTATATAAACTGAAAATGATTGCATTAATTGCTGATATTTTATGTAAGAGGTCTAATAGATGATAAAGCTTAGCTCAGTAAAACGTATATATAAATTAAATATTCCAAATATTTTTACTACGCCAATAAAAATAACTTCATTTAGGATACTATCATGTCATTTGCGTTGGATTGCTATGGTGGTACCTGGTTTAGGTTTTTTGCTTAAAATAGCATATAGCATCGAAAGTCGCTCTGCTGTTGATGTCGAAAATTGGGTAATAGCCCAGACTGAAGAAATATTGCAAAATATTGATTTTGATAAAATTAATCTTGCAAGTTCAGTAAATAAAACTATATGGACTTGTTGGTGGCAAGGAGAAAAAAACGCTCCGGAGATTGTTGAATTATGCATTATGCGTATGCGTAAAATGTCAGGCAACGCTAAGGTTGTGGTTATTGATAAAGATAATTATGATAAATATATAAAATTACCAGATGATATTATTAACCTCTTTAATGATAAGAAAATGTCCATGGCGCATTTTAGTGATATATTACGTACATCAATTTTGTCTGACTATGGTGGACTATGGATAGACAGCACTATTTGGGTTCATAATTTAATACCACGAGAGGCTTTTAATAATAATTTGTACTCAGTAAGGTTTCCTGTATCACCGATAGTTAAGGCTGACTGGGGCTATAATGATATTATTTTTTTTATGTGTATTATGGGTGGAAGGAATCGATATTTCTATAAAATAATTAACAGTATGTTGGTACAAATATGGAGAAAAAATCGTAGTGTTGTTAACTATCTAATATTTGATAAAATTATTCGTGTTATATATAAAAATATTCCAGAGTATAGGGAAATTATTAATAGAGAAATAACTTGTGATATTAATGAAGCGGAAATAATGAATGGTGAAGCCAAATTTAATTTGAAGGATATCGTATCCGAAGAGGAGTTTAATGATTTAATTAAGCAGCGTAAATATACAAAATTAACATATAAATTTAATTACCCTAAGACTGTAAACGGGCAGCAGACTTTATATGGTAGAATATTAAATTCCTAGATAACTTTTGTTATTATTTTGTGTATCCTCGAAGTGATATGAAGTTGGGCGGCGCGTGATGCTCTATTCCATTCTAGATCTTTGAAGGTTTTAGAAAATTCATTATAAACTTCACTCTCTTCTCGGAATCTTATTCCGCCTTTTTTCTTTTCTTTGCTGGATAGTGAATCTGCAAAACGGCGATATTGGAAAGTCGTTT
>Ga0172378_10007376_pt1 | contig 10232 bp, 6 predicted proteins | sample GrowelOW332metaG_FD_119755 | JGI IMG/M metagenome (GOLD analysis project Ga0172378, IMG submission 119755) | Groundwater microbial communities from an aquifer near a municipal landfill in Southern Ontario, Canada - Pumphouse #3_1 metaG | ecosystem: Environmental > Aquatic > Deep subsurface >... | reverse complement strand
TGCCTTCTGCCTTCTGCTTTCTGCTTTCTGCCTACTTTCTCATTCCTCAACCAGGGGATGCAGGCATCGGTCGAACTCAGGAAAAAAGCGGAGAAGCCTATAGCGAAACTGTTGAATGTGGGTTAGGACATGTGATCAATGGTTGTTTCCGTTAGTTCGTAGCAAAACATTAAGAGAAATTAAACCCGTGAAAATCTGATGATCAGGATCATCCGCTAGATTCGCTTTTTACGAAAGCATGCAAATTTTACCATTCCTATGGGATCACTGTTTATTTAATTAATCTGCCGCAGAAGTTCCCCTGATAATTATAGATATTCAAGCGTATGCGTGGGGGGTGTGGATGCGTTGGCCAGTCATAGCGAAATTTCGGAGCAGGGTCATCATGGACACCAACCGTGCGAAAAATATAGACAAAACGCGGTTCGAGTTTAGGCTCCCGGTTCCACAGCAGTGAGGGCAATCGTAAGGTCACTTTCCAGGAATTCTCCGCGTGATAAATTTTACATTCTGCTAGGGGATGCAATTCAAGAACTTTGCCATTTTTGTTAACGCTAATCATCCAAGGGAATGTGCTTCCGGTGGCATCGACACAATTAAAGCAGAAAACATCCCGGTCATAGGGCAGGACCTGCCCTTCAAAGAGAACCAGAAGATCGCCATTTTGTTCCTGGTCAATTCGCCACTGGGTTTGTTTGTCTCCCGTCCAGCCGGAGTTTAAGCGGTATGTTGGCGTTTGTGCATAGAATTTTGAGTTTGGTAGCGGCAAATTTACTTCGATAGCCTTTGAAAATTCTAAAAAATCCTGATCGAGGAGTTGTTGCAGGACTCCTTGTCTCCAGATCAGGCGGCTTTCACAGAATTGATGGGCTTCAGCTTCGGAATGAAAACCTAGTCGGGAATCTTGTCGGCAGAGTTGTGCCATTTTAGCACTGTTGTTGATTTCCGCCAGAACGAGATTTTTGAGTTGTTCCAGCAAGGGTAATCTTTGCTGTTGTGCTGCAAAATAGAGTTCTCGGCGGAGCCAGTAAAATTCAAAGATATTCCGGGCGCTACGGAATAAAAGCCCCAATGCTTCGGCCACTGAAATATCCAACAGGCGTTCGCGATCTTGTTGGAAGGCTTCGCGAACTTTTCGTAACAATAGCAATCCTTGGTCAAACTTCTTCTGCATTCTTTCCGCCAGCAGCAGTACTTCACCCAAACTATGGTTTTCCAGAGATTCACCAATTGTGTCGCCACTGGGAGGGTAATCTGATTTCCAAGTAGGTGCCAGTGGGCTAAGTTCAATTTTCAAGTGTAGCGGCCAGACAACACCGGCATGCATCGGCCCATAGTATTGCATATCATTGGAGAGAGGATATTCACTGTATGCCTCGCTAAAAAGTTGCCAAGCCTGGGCTACAGTTTCTGCATGTTTTCCCCATTGTGGGCGAGCGAGTTTAAGAAGAAAATCCTTTTCTGTACCGTGAAAATCAGAGAATGCCAGCATACCTGCGGCTCGATTCATGATACCGGGGTAGTTCCCAAAATACCAGCATTGCATAACATGCTGGCAACCATATTTCTTCATCGCACGGTATTTCTGGAAAAGCAGGCCTGGCACGGAGACAAAAGGCACTGTGGCTACTTCATGTGAACAGCCGACCTGGATCTTTGCTGAGAGTTCTCCTTCTACATTGCACACACCTTCAGCAAACCGGCTAAAGCAATGGCTGGGGCCGACATAAGACAACCAGTAATCGCCCCCCAGACGTACTCTGGAAAGCTGTTTCTTACTCGCACCGGATTCAAAATTATATTGCAGAATCGTTCCGTCTGGAACATGTCTTGCCAATTCGAAAGTCCAGGCGGCTCGTTCCAGGATTGGTTGTGACTGATACAGCCAGCTGATCAATTTCGCATCCGGATTAGCTTTTTTCATTCCTTCAGCCATTGCACTAACTGCTTGATGATGTATCTTCCACTTAGGAATTTTGCTGCAACGAGGGCATTGAATCGGGTCATCAGAAGTCGAAATAACAGAACTTAAACAGGTCGTCGCTCGTTCGCCGTAGCTGATATTAATTAAACCACCTAGATGAGGCACTTTCGAAAAAATATCATATGTGCTTTCGTGGAGATACTGCTGAGCTTTTTCCGAAGACGGGCAAAAACAGTGATTCCCATCATAAGCAAAAGCTCCGCCAAATTCTGGATTCTGTTGTAGCAGGGGATCCTCCAGAGACAGATTCCTTGGTTCAATACTGAAAAGCCAAGTTTTGATTCCGTAACGGCGGCATTGTAGAACCGTTTGGCGCAGTTTTTTTAGCCTTTTTTCGGCTAGGGGATCACGTTTTGTGAAAGAAGTTTCGGCTAATTCCCGGAAGACAATCGTCAGCCAGAGACCATTGACACCCTCATGGGCCAGGCGGTTCAAGTATTCGGACGGATAATAATCCATCTCGTCGAGGAGTTCATCCCGGTTGAATGGAGGGCGTTTAATCGGACCAAAGAAACATCGGGAAATTCGGTTGCGCAACCAGGGCTCGCGGTGGAAATCTGCGAAGGGCAAGGCGGGTCCTTCTGCTGCAGTCAGCTGATCCTCAAGAAAATAAATGCCTCGGCGTAGCCCCTCTGGATCATTGGCACTGAGACGAATGCCGTTGGCATCAATTTGCAGGCGGTAACTTTCGTTTTTCCCTGTGTTTTCCTGGCAGAAGCGGCAAGAGATGCTTCCATTCACTGGTAATTTTGCTACTGCCAATAGTTTTTTCAAATCGTCGTATGCCGTAGCAAGCAAGTTTTCCGGATCTGGGAAAGCGCAATTGAACGTCAATCCGGCTTGCAGGTCAAGATGATTTGGTAAAACCTTAAAATTTTGTTGATTCCAATGCAGGCAGCGTTGTTCGGGTTGCTGGAGTTCCTGCAGAAACAACCATTCTTCACGGGGTGGCGGGGAGGGAATGTCAGTCATCAGTGGATTCATTTTTTTTTGCCTTACTTAACAACATTTGGATTTTACGCTAATAAATGCTCTTAAATACTCCAAACCACTGCTCAATCGTGTCCGGTATGGGTATCCTTCGTTCCTTTGTTTGAAATCACAGGTGTATGAAATGGGCTGAATAAGCGTTTTTTTTATTTTGTGCTTACAGCATAGAAACGAGGATAAGCTTTATCATGCTTCTCCAAACGAACATGGACTTTCCCCGAGCCCCCGGGCAATGGCAACACACATACACCATTATCATCCATGCGACAATCCATGCTGACACCATCAAGAACAGCCCTAAAGTTCCTGGACTCTTCAGGAACACCGTGGATACACAGTTCTTTGCCGCGATTGAGTTGCATTTCAAAGAATCCGTTGGGGAATACCCGATTGCCTGCCCAACGTGTAGGAAATCCTTTATAAAGCTCTGCATGAGAAGCGTGCATATAACGCATTTGCCGGTGTTCATCGAAAATACCACCGGTGATGATTCCGTCCACAGTTCCAGGAAGAAATTTTTTCTGTGCAGCACGTTCTCCAGCATATTCCTCAAGCAAAGCCTGACAAATATTATTCAGCGGTACGATACAAATCTCTTCGATGCTGAGGTTCACCTCATTAACACGGTGTTCCATGCCGTTAATGACATTCTGTTTTTGGACTGTCAGGGGGTGTCCGGCAAGACGTTCAAACTCGTTGCCGGCAGCAGCGACCGCTACTTTCAATGCAGAAGCTTCCTCGGAATTCGCTTTCATATCCTCGAAATAAGCGGCAATACAGCGAGTTAACTCACGGACACAACGGGTAACAACAACCGCATTTTTCCACAAGCGATGACGATAGTCCTGACAGTCCAGCGATTCATAAAGAGCTAATCCACTGTCCGCGAGCGCAACGGCTTCCTCTTTTTCGCGCAGGATCTTTTGACTGCCGGGTGCCTTGCGGTCGGCCTGGATCGACCAGACACCCCTTCCGTTTTTCAACGAAATATTTTCATGGAAAAGAGGAAATACAAAGGCGGCTTTGAGATATTTCATCATGTAGTTGCCGTGGAAGAGCACGTGTTTATCGATGAAATAAGTCTTGCATACCATCTCCCAGCCCATTTTGTCAAGACGGATGAACGCATCACGATATTTTACGGGGTATTTTTTTTCGTACCATTCGCGGCGGATCTCTTCGGCTGTGACATCGGGGTCTTCAAGTGCCCGGCTATATGCATAATAATTGATCTCATAAACATCAAAAATACAATTTCCTCTGCGATCCAAGCGAATGACAAAGCGGTCAACTCCAGATGCCTGCCCCTCTCTTACATAACGAACAAGATGATGAACATGTTCAAAAGGCATATTTCCCTGCCCCATAAATTCACCGACACTGTCGCATTCAGCCGAAAGGGTAAAGCCGGAACTTTTCCGCAGGAAAGGATTCATTGGCAAGAAAGGAACAAAGTCATAGGGTGTAATCTTGGTCTCGATCTCAAACTGATATTTTCCCGCGAGTTTTTCGGCTCCGGCAAGAATATCTTCATAGTCCTGAGCAATGGAGCCGAAAGAACGCATAACAAAGCGTTTCCCGCGTTTATCCAGCTCGGATGCAAAGATCTCAATGACAAAGCGAACAACTTCCACTGGAGGATATTTTTCTTTGTCTGAGTTATGAATCGCCGAGAAATCAGCTTCTGTCAAAGTTAGAACAATTCCGTCCAGACCGGGGACTGCTTCAAAGGTCCGATCAAGTTTATACTTGATGAGCTTCGCAAAATCCTGGCTGAGAAGATCAAATTCACCGTTTTCATCCAGCAGCTCTGGAATGTCGTCGATCAGCCCGGGAGGAACCATGACCTCGCGGTGAAAATAATAAACTTGCTTCCCGGCAGCATGAGAGAGAGCGATAATTTCATTCATCTGCTCCCGGTTTTTTTTCACAATATCCTGATTCCAGTTGGCGGCGGCAGTAGGATACTCATCGTAAAAAATCAGGCCATCCAGCCCCCCATAGGGAGTGTGACATTGAGCGCAAATCTCGAAACTGTCCACAGGATATTCTTTAGTTTTTTTTATCAGGCGCCGGATATAATCTGGATCCAGTGGTGTTGGATGCATCAGACTCCAAGTAATCTCAGGTTTTTTCATCGGTTCCTCATTTTTCATCTTCAATCGGCAGGCTCCATACTGGACGTTTGCGAAACGGACTATTGAATTTACGCTTCAGCACACCCTTTTCTTCCAAATGAACATAACAGGCAGTATCACAGGCACGTCCACACATACTTGCCACAAAAGCGTGTTTGATGGGTGGATAGAAACAGATTTGATCAAGGACTTCTCGTGCACGTTCTGGAGTAAGATTTGCTTCACCAGAGATGATTTTGAGGCGTTCAGGATCATCGGCAAAAGCATCTGGCGGCATAAAAGGATTCTTACTACGGTTTGCCCCCTTGTAGTATGCGGCACACTGCCAGGTATCGCGTTTGCCTTCTGAGCTTAAAGCATGTCCCGGGCAAGCTTTAATACATTTACCACATTGATCACAGAGATGCGCTTCAACAAGTGGATCCACTGGAAGTTCAGCATTTGTAAGGATAAAACCCCAGCGCTGGTTCGGGCCAAAATCATCGGTCAAAACAGAACCGGACAGACCCATTTCACCAAGGCCACAATCAACAGCGCATTGTTCGAAATTCAAAAGGGTTTCTTGATTTTTACCGCGATAAATCTCGCTGTAATCGACCTCAAAATTTGTCTTATCTTCCTCATTCATTATCAACAGAGGACGTTTTTGTGGAAGCGCTGTGAATCCGGCCTCTTCCAGCAAAAAACAAGCATGCATCAATGCCCCAGGTATAACGACTTCTTCCAATGTTTCCACAGACGTGGAATATTGATAGTACATCGTTCCATCTTCAATACCACGGCGGGAACCACGCAACTGACGGAAGGCAACACAAATCAGGGTCTTTAACTCTGGGAAAAGGCGTTTCACCGCTGGGTCCTGTAAACGCTCCACATTGCCACAGCGAACAAGATCTGCACCGTTTTTTTGCAAGGTCGCGATAAGTTTATTTTTCAGCTCTTTCATAAGACACCTTTTTCTTTCAAATGACGATAACAAACCCTATCGCAGGCCTTAGCACAAAGACAAGGAATATATCCTGTGAGACGACTGGGCAGAAAATTGAGTGCGGGATAGAGAGCTCTGGCACTTTCACGAGTGAAACGTTTTTTGCCGGAAATAATCTCTTCCCGTTCCGGATGCCCTGCAAGGAAATCATTGCTCATGAAGGGATTCGATCTATGAGCGCCACGATAATATACCGCACACTGCCATGTATCAAGCCCATTTTTATCAATAGCATGTCCCGGACAGGCATCCATACATTTCCCACAATTATCGCAAAGCGTACCTTGAAAAGGTGCATCACACTTTAAGGGCGCATCGGTAATAATAAATGCGAGACGGAGAAAGGGACCTACTTTGGGCGCAATCAAATGGCTAGAGGCACCCACCGCTCCCAAACCACATATTGTTGCAGCCTGATTAAAGTCAATAATGACATCCGGCACTGGTTTTCCTGGAGCAACAGGTTCAGCATGAACTAATTCATAAGTATCAACCAGCTCAGGATTGGTGCTATGGTCTCCCTTGATTCGCAAATTGGAAACATTACGCTGTAAACAGGCATCATAGCCGGCGTTTTCTATTAAGCCTCCCATTTTTAGCAAAAAAATCTCGCTGAGATCCTCATCAATGTACTTAACTCCAAACTGCGTATATTGATAATATTGCCTTTTCGACTCCATCGTTTGGTACAAGGCACGTGGCACCCGGAAAAGAAAGCCGATAATACAGCGGGCATTCGGCAGAATCATTTTAGGATCACGCTGCAGCGGCACCCCGTCAAACAAAGCAATATCCCCGATACCGACTGCTGCCGCACCGTATTCCAGTGCTTTTCTTTTTATGGTTTCTACGCTAAGCATTAAATAATCTCCATAATAATATCAAAATTAACGATCCATTACCCAGGGTTTGCCAGTGCGAAGAGCTTTCTTGAAGCGACCTTCCATACAACCGCCTCTTTTTTCCAACATACTGACACAGGCTCGGATACAACCACCACATTTTGCCATGTTGTAACCAACCCAGTTCGGGAAATATTTTTCCAATGCGCGGTAGACCTTCATAACCTCTTTTTCATCAGCAGAAGTCTTACCTTCAAAAAGATCGAGATCACCGTTTTCATTTTTATCCCAGATTTCTTTCGGCACAAAAGGATTGAACTTACGTCCACCATGGGTATAGAAAGCATAGCATTTCCATTCGTCCAACTTGCCCCACTCGCAGACTTTGCCACCGATACTAACTTTGATGCTTTCCGTTTCACTGAGGCATCCTCCAGGACATTCACGGGCACAGGCCTTACAACGCCGGCAAAGCGGCGGTCCGGAATACAAGGGGTCGGGTTGCAAGGGGGCATCGCTCAAGATAAATGCAAGGCGCTGCAGTGGCCCAAAATCTGCCGTCAGAAACATTTTGCTCCAACCAATTTCACCGAGACCACAAGCCACTGCAGCCAGGCGAAACTGGAACTGTAGATCCGGTGCCACTTGACCAGGACGAGCTGCGCGCGTAAACTGAACCGAACGATGATGATTTGTTTTGCGTTTTGCCTGATTCATCGCTTCGATTTGTTCTTCAGGTGAAAGCGTATTGCCAGGCGTTCCATCCATATCTGAAACACAGCCACGAGCCCCCGTATTTCGATATACAACAGCCTCATAACCATTATCTTCAATCAACTGTCCCACCTGATAAAGCACGGAGGGCGCAAAAATCTCGTTAATTCCTCCATATGCCATCGAGGGATACTGATAAAATTGTGTCCCTTCCTCAATTCCGCGCTGCACACCGCGCGGAATCCGAAATGCCATGCCGATAATTGATTTAGCCTCCGGGAAAATATAGCGCGGATCCATCTCGCGGGGAGCTCCTTCAAATCGCGACAGATCGCCAATACCGCACATGTCGGCACCAGCATTTAGCGCTGCATCCTTAACCATTTGACTTGTTAACATTTTCTTTTCCTTCACTCAATTATCTGAAAGTTCAATTGTCGCTTGTTTCTGGATTTCTTTGCAGTATCCACATTTTTCACAAATCCCAGAACATTGAAAACGCTTCTTGGCGTATTCTTCAGGGATCCGTCGGTTCGCTATAATCTTTGGCAAAAAATATTCAGAGTGGGCAGGCTCCGTAAGATCAAGTAAATTTCCCCGCCAGACGCCAGTAAAATAGGCCATTGCTACTGCGGCGGGATTATGGTTCGTTCGTGTAGCAAGTTTTATCCCATCACAAAGCTCTTCATAGTGATGAATATCTTCGGGACGGATAAAGTTGCTTTTGCAAAGAATTTCTTCACGATTTTTGGGGTCTTTCAGAAAGATATTGCAGATGCTTTGGAAGACAAAAGCATTATCCATTTCTGCGATCTCTTGCTGATGAGCCACAAGATTATCATGAAAAATCCGCGCGGAACAATAATTGAGACAGCCACTGTTTGCCAATAAAAACAGCTTTTTACCATGAGAGTGACAAAAATCCCGCATGCGGATAAGAACATCCAGCTTGTAGTTATATTCACGTTTCAAATAAAAACTGTCAAAATAATCAAGGAGATATTCGATTCCTTCCGGAGTGCCGATTTCCATATTCACCGAAGCCTGCAATTTTAATTCTGGGAAATTTTTACGCAGAAATTTGGCAATCAGTGGCGACGACGTCGTTACGGATTTGAGACGAAACGTTTCCCTGATAAAATCCACCGTATCTCCCAAGCGCTGGAAAAAATTGCGCGATAGACTCGCTCTGCCGTAACAGTTGCCATTAAGCAATAGACACAGATCTATCCCCGCTCGAGAAAACTCCGCAAGATCGGACTCCATCGTTTTCTGAAATTCCCGGGAAGCAGCGACACCGCGCCCAGTGGTGAAGGTCTCCCATGGAAAATAAAGTTCCGATACCTGATCGCTATGTTCAAGTATAAACTTTTTAAAGCGTGGCTTATTTTGATAACCTACATGAAATCTCATATTCTTTTCTATTATCCTGAATCCGTGAAACAAATTCAGACTTCCTGACACCGGTGATACTTGTCACTGTACCAAGTTGTGATTTTTCAAACGTTTCTTATCCTTAAAATCGATATGGTGAGGGACAGAGACAACTTTTCAGGAACACAGTCAATTCCACATTTTCCAGTATGCCTGCTTTTGTTAAAAACAACGCATTGTGTTGACACTTAATTTGTTGCATTATAGTAGTCATGTGTCGGTGCAAGGAAGTCTGAAATTACATAAAAAACCACAAGAAAACTTGATGACCTATTGGTTTATAGCATATTATTCGCGTACATCTTTGCGTAATAAGCCGATCTCCAACGAGGTTGTTATGTTACATTTTAAGCAATGTTCAGAAGTAATCAATTCAGATGGCGGGCTTGCCATCGTTTCCCGGCGATTTGATGGTAATTTCAGACTTCCTGATACGGGACATTAGAAGTTTACATCTAACTTCCTGTTATCAAGCATGATGACATTTGTTCCTGTTCCTTTTCCCTAGTGTTTTGCCCCAAATAACTGGGGAAAACAAGAAAAAAGGGATAGTGACTATTCCACCCGTGCAAGGCAGTCTGAATTTATCACTGGATAGCTGAAATGGTCTCTTTCCCGGCTCAGCCAATTCCTGATATGAAATTGTGTAAATCATCTACTGCATGCTTGGCTTAATGCCTTGAGCTACAGCAAGGATGCCTCTATTACAAAAGTTGCTAATGACAGGCTACCCCATATGGTGTAAGTGGTAGCATTCCGTCTGAAGCGACTCATCACCAGCACTCAGATGCCATAACTACAGGAGTGCGTAGGCATTATGCTTGCAGCTGGATGCTGTGCAGACGAACTCTTCGTTTGCGTTAACTTTGGGCAAGACGCAAGCAATTTCTTCGCAGTCTTGATCGAGCCAGGTGTGAACTGGTACTATCCAAAGCAAAGCACACTTGTTTCATCGTCGTTGCGCTTTGCTACAACTCAACGACGACTAACTTCTCCTGTACTACATATCTAAACAAACTACTAGAAGTTTGTGAGAATACAAAGTCAGACACTCTGAAACTTCACCATTCTTTTTAGATATTTTTCGAGACTTGGGCTATTACCCTCGGCAAATTGCAAAGTTCCATGCATTGGTTTTACCT
>Ga0172378_10007375_pt1 | contig 10233 bp, 6 predicted proteins | sample GrowelOW332metaG_FD_119755 | JGI IMG/M metagenome (GOLD analysis project Ga0172378, IMG submission 119755) | Groundwater microbial communities from an aquifer near a municipal landfill in Southern Ontario, Canada - Pumphouse #3_1 metaG | ecosystem: Environmental > Aquatic > Deep subsurface >... | reverse complement strand
GGCAGCCTTGTCGCTGCACTTTCTGCAGTATTCTTCCGCTGGTTCCGGATCTGCAATATCAGTACTGTGGGCACCAGCCTTCTGCACCATATCGGCAAGGACATCAGCATTATCAAGCACGGGGCAGGGACGAAGAAGATTGCTGCTGAACGGCTGACGAGTATGATACTGCATAAAAATCGGACTGCGGAAAGCATCTATAAGCTTTGTGTCTTTTAAATTGCAGTTCGAATAATGAGCAAACACACACGGTTCAATATCGCCGTTTCCATTGATGTGAAAATAATAGCGTCCGCCGGCGATGCAGCCGTTAACGGCCGCTCCGTCGTTCCAGAAATCCATCGTAAACAACGGAACTTCACGGCGCATCTGACGGACAAGGTAATACATCTTTCTGCGCTGTTCTGCCGTACACATCAGTTCAGGAACAGCAGCCTTTCCGATCGGCATATAGGTAAAGAACCATGCAAACTTAGCGCCCATATCGACCATATTCTGAAAGAATTCTTTCGTCGCAATAGAATCCACATTACGGCTTGTATAACAGCAGGAAATACCGAACGGAAGTTTATGGCTGCTTAATATTTTCATTGCTTTCATAACACGCTGATACGTTCCTTTCCCACGGCGTTCATCAGTCGATTCCTCTGATCCTTCTACGCTGATGGCAGGAATGAAATTTTTTACGCGGAGCATATCGCCGGCAAATTTTTCGTCTATGAGCGTACCGTTCGTAAATGCAAGAAATTCACAGTCGTCATATTTCTCGCACAGACGGATTACGTCGTCTTTTCGTACCAGAGGCTCACCGCCTGTAAAAATGTACATATACATACCGAACGAACGGCCCTGTTCAATAATATCGCAGAGTGTTTCATAACTCATATTCATTTTGTTTCCGTATTCGGCAGCCCAGCATCCGGTACATTTAAGGTTACAGGCGGAAGTAATATCTATAACAACTGCCCAAGGAATACCGCATCCGTATTTCTCACGATATTCCTTTTTTCTTGCTTCCCCCAGAATGGATGCATTAAGAAAGAATGTAACAAGCATTTTTTTTAAAATTTCAGGATCAACAGTATTTATAACGTTCATAAGCAGGTGATGCCAGTTGTTGTCCTTGTTGTCAAAAGCATAGTGAAACATTTTACGCTGTGCGACAAATGTGCCCGGCTTTGTGACCTTATCAACCCAGCGGAGAAGCTTCGGAAGGTTTTCTTCAGGATCCTTTTCAATGTAATTAATTACCTGATTTACACCAAGTTTCTGTATTGCATACGGAATCTTCATAAAACACCTCAACTAATTGGATTTTGTATTATATAACGATTAAGCAGTTACTTAATCGTATGCATACTAATTATAGTCACTTTATCAAATGAGTCAATATACGTTCATATTTATTGACCAACATTATCAGTCATTGTTTTTTACGGCACTAATCCCCCCTCCTGCTTCACTTGAAAACACCCATTAAATCTGCTAGGATTAATTTTATGTTGAAAACAGATAAAACAACAACAGAAGAAAAACGTGTATATCTCATACGTCTGGCAGGCTTTATTGCTCTGGCAGGAAACCTCGTACTTGCACTCATAAAATTTTTTCTGGGTAAACTTTCGGGAAGCCTTGCTGTCACCGGTGATGCTATCGACACTATGACCGACGTGGCTATTGCACTTATGACTATTATCGTAAGCAGAATAATCTCACGGCCGGGAGATAAAGAGCATCCGTGGGGACACGGAAGAGCAGAAACAACCACAACAATGGTTCTTTCCTTTATTATATTTTTTGCAGGTTCGCAGCTTGCAGTATCTTCCATACATGAAATCATTGATCACACATATAAAAGCGAAGTAAGTTTTTATGCAATTCTTGCAGCTCTTATTTCTATCTGCGGAAAAGCGCTGCTTACGGTAAGCCAGCAAGTACTTGGTACAAAAAGCGGCAGTACTATGATCAAAGCAAACGCACAGAACATGAAGGGCGATATTATCATGTCTGCAGGAGTACTTACCGGAATCGGAGCAGCCCGTATTTTTAAATGCCCGCTGCTTGATCCTGTCACTGCTCTTCTCGTTGGCAGCTGGGTCGTCAAGAACGCAGTGAAAATTTTTGCGGAAATGAATATGGAACTTATGGACGGCAATCCCGATGAAGGTGTCTATAAAATTATGTTTGATGCAGTTATGTCAGTAAAAGGAGTGTCCAATCCGCACAGGGCACGTATCAGAAAAATTGCATCACACTGGGATATAGATCTGGACATAGAAGTCGATGCAGGCTTGACCGTCCACAATGCACACGAAATTGCAAACCGGGTCGAAAAAGCAGTCCGGCAGACAATTCCCGATGTTTATGACATAATGGTTCACGTAGAACCGGCCGGACACAGCGACCATCACGACAGGGAACAGTTCGGATTAAAGGAATCTGACGTAGATACTCCTGAAGAAATGATTGAGGAAGAAATAGAACGCTCTGAAAATAATCAGAACTGCAGACACCGCAAGCACCCTGCCAGATAAATTATTTCACGACTTTTGCAGTCTCAACCATGTAGCGTATAAGGACGCCTGTCGAATCTTCTATTGTCTTCTCAATAACAAAAACAAGTCCGGAACCGGATTCATCACAGTAAATACGTTCAATTTTGTACCCGGTGACACCTTTCCGGACAACAGACGGAGAACCGACCTTCTGCCGGCTGATCACCTTTCCGTTTTCATCCTGTTTTTCAAGCATAATGTAAAAGGACGACTTTGCCTGTATACCGCTGCCTTCAATAGTCGGAACGAGCTGAATGTGATATGAAGCTGATTTTCCTAAAGCGCCGGAGAAATCTTTGAAGACAATTTCGTCCGTGCCTGCTTTGCTGTCGTCTCCGCAGATATAGAGTACCTGATCAGGGGCTGCTTTTTTACACTTGTATTTATTTACCGTAAAGAAGCTTTTCCCTGCAAGCGCATCGTAAACTTCCCGTCCGGATTTTCCGGCAGTTACCGCAGAGGGTTTTGTCCTGAATGTTCCACCTGAAACAAAATCATTTTTTTCGATATTTACCGTATAAATTTCAGCCCAGCCCTGAAATGTTTTATCAGTCTTTCCGTATTCACCGAACACATATACCGTTCCGTCTGAAGAAAATCCAGTATCAACAAAAACAGCTGCATCTCCCGCAGAAACAGAAAAAAGACAGGCGGCAAGTAAAAAACCGGTAATAATAAGCTTCTTCATAGTTCCTCCACTATAGTAGATTTTCGGAATTTAAAATGCAACCCTTTACTATTATTTATGTTACAGGTATCATTTCAACATGACAATCAAATCCAGAAACATATTCCTTTTGATTCTGCTTGTTACTTCTCTTTGTTTTCTTCTTACAGACGCAACACTTCTCTTTTACAACTTATATAAAGGTACATTTATTCCACCGGATACGTTTTTCGATCAGAAAATGCCGTTTTTTTTCATAAAAGGATACCGTTTCAGCGCCGTTATTTTTTCACTTTTTATCTTTCTCATATATGTTTCCGTCTGGATCTACTATATATATGTGCAATTTGAAAAAACACAGTCTACGGAAATCATCTTTTTTGCACTGTTTCTCTGCGGTTGTCTCACCGAATCTGTCAGACTTTATATTCCTCTGTTCAATCTATGGCATTCACTTTCCACATTTCTTATTTTTTCCGGACGTCTCGTTATTTTCGGCCGTACACTCGCTCCTCTTGCCCTTTTATTCGACGGAGTTTTCAGCGGCATTGAACAACGGCAGTACGTTGAACGGAACATTCTCATCCTTTTTGTTGTTTCAATCATGACTGCACTTCTTATTCCGCTGGATACAGCAGTTGTTCTTCCTAACTGCTGTATCCGGTGGGGTGAAGGCAGGGCATTCTTAATCTTGCGGATACTTGTCCTTACAACAACAGCTGTTTCACTTTTCATTAATTCATTTATGCTTGGAAATAAAGAAAAAGCACCGTATGGTTTTCTGGCTCTTGCAGCAGGCTACGAAATATGCTGCTACACTACTTCATATCCGGCAGCGGCAGCCGGCTGTCTGCTCCTTTTTGCTGGCACTGCTGTCTATCTGGGAGATCTGCACCGGCAGTATTTATGGAAGTAAAAACAGGGCAAGACCTCCGATAAGTACCGGAATAATAATATTATCAAAATCGCCGAGCGGTAAAACCTCAACAAGCATCGCCGTACAGGCGAGAATCAGTGAAGTGCATGAATTACTGCATACAGCAAAAGCAGAACAGAATACTGCAGTAAAACATGTTATGCTGCCTGCAGCAGTCTTGCCGTGCGTCAACGGAATGTGTATACGTCCGAATAATTTTCCGCCCAGGCTTGCAAGCCCGTCACCGAATGCAAGCGCGTAAATACCGATCCGGGCGGCTGCTGGTGGCCATAACACTGCCGCTGCCATAATGCCGAGTACCAGAGTAACCGGGCCAAGTACAAATTTATTCTCATCGCGTTTACGGGCTGCAATTTCTGTAATACGCGCAATTACAGGAATTTCAACACCATGCATACGCAGCAGCTCAGAAATAACATATAAAATAAGTGCCGCAAAAAGTAAAGACAGGACAGGAAAATACGCAAAAACAAGCAGCGTCGGAACAAATGCGCTGCATATGTGGATTGATTTACGAAAAAGTTCCTTCAGAATGCTGTTCAGATACTGTTTTCTGACTATTCCCCTGCTTGTCTGATCAGATATCATTGAGAAAGTTCCTCTTCTCCGCTCATAATACGCGGTATATCCGTGTATATTGCCGGCTCATAATCCGGTACCGGATGACTCATATATTTCATATTCTGTTCGGCAAGATTACTTCCGCTGAGACGGATCATTGTCACCTGATTACGGGTCAAAGCATCCCATGCGCGCATTGATGTAGAAAGCTGAACCATCGCATCTGCCTTGAACTGACTACTACCGGAACGACGGGCAAGACGATACAGGGTAACGCCGAGATTATTTGAAGCTTTCATATATAAATCAACAATCTCTGCCTGGTCAGGACGAACCTGGGGAAAAAGTATTCCCTTTTGTTCCTTTTCTATGTCAAGATTATGTATCAAACGTTCATAATATCCCTGGGCTGCATAATCATCGCCACGAAGCGAAAGTGTATCTCCCATTGCCAGAAGCAGATGATTGTCTTCCGGTTCATTTTCACCAGCCTTGATGAAAGAACCGACAGCCCTGTCATAGTTCTGCCTGACGTAATCAATATATCCTATACGATAATGAAGTGACGACGTATCGTATTTTGTGTTCACCGCAGTCGTATATTCATCATATGCACTGTCAAGATTTCCATGTATAAAGTAATCAATATCGCCGGCATCAGCAAACAGCCTGCCCGTCTGCGAGTTCCCCTCAAATCCACTGTTGTTCTGCTCGCCGGCAAAAACTGTTATACCGCCGGTATAACTCTCCTGAGCTTTAAGATATTCCTTCTGTTTTGTATACTCTTCACCGAGCAGACGATAGGAGTCTATTTCTTTGTATGTATCACTGCGCCGCCGCACCTTAAATTCTTTAAAAGCATCAAGTGTACGTCCGAGCATCTGTACCGCAGTGTCGGTATTGTTCATATGGACGAAATAACGGGATAAATTATATAAAGCCACAGGATTTGCTGGATCAGATTCAACTGCGCGAACAAGCATGTCCTTAACATCTTCAATATGTGCACGTAAATATTCATCAGACGGAGCAAGCTGACCGTATAATTTGTCAAGCATATAACCGCTCAATTCGGTCCAGTCAGCAGCTCCAAGTGATTTTTTTCTCGGGTAAAAATGCTCTTTAAGTTCAAGAACTTCACGCAGATTATCAGTTCTGATGAAATAGCGCATCATACGGGACATGTATAAATCAGTCTGACCGTAAAGCTGCACAAGCGTTGCATACTGTCTTCGCGCATCTTCGAGTTTAGCAGGATCTTTTTCCGTTCCCCATTCAAGATACACATCTCCAAGAAGCAGTATGCCGTCCGGATCGTTTATGTGATAATCAAGTACTTCTCGTTTTGCTACTTCTTCCGCCTTCTCATAATTGGCCAGATCAGTACATTCCATCTGCGCATATTCAATACCGGCGTTCTTATCATGGTTAAAACAGTACAGAATATTACGGAACATTTTTTCAGCACGCTGATACTGTTTATGACTGCGATATCCGCGCGCATATTTATAAAACCAGTTTTTCTGCAGCTGATATTTTGCAGCATCGTCGAATTTCATTTCCGACAAGGGATACTCGTCCGCCTGAAGCAGCGTATATCCTTGTTTATACAGACTGTTTGCTTTCAAAGGTTTATAAATTAGATTTTTAACGAACTCAAACAAGCCGAACGAGAGAAGCAAAAAAACAATACCGACTACAACACCCGGTATAATTTTATTACGCAGTTGATATTGAAGTGATGTCTTGAATGCATCGTATTCTGCTGCGGTCCGGCGTTCATAATCCCTTGGCACAGGGATGGATATATCCAGCATCTTTTCAAGATGTGCCGCAATCTGACGGGCAGGAACTCTGTCCAGTATCTTCTGGATAACTTCAAACTGAGCCTCATCCGTAAATTCATTTTTTACAAGAAGATTTTCAACCGCTACCCGCACATTAAGAGGATAGTCGGAAAGATTTGAAAGAAACTGCTTATACTGCCCGTCGGTCAGTGTATTCTTTTCAGGTCTGCTGCCTTCTGCGGCTCCGGTAAAGTCCGGTTCAGACAGCTTGATTTTACCGGCCCGGTTTTGTTTTGCGGTATCAGTATCAGAAAACCCGGGAATCTCGAAATCAGAATTTTCATTTTGAAATTCATTTCCATTACCAAGTTCAAAATCTGTTTTTTCACCGTCAGTAAGATTTGCATCTGTTTCTTTTATGCTGAAATCAAGGCCGTCCATGTCGGATGTATCAAACTTTTCCGATGGTGCGCTGTCCCCGTTTCCGGGCGTATCGCCGGAAACGGTCTGTTTATTGTCTGTATCGTCGAGACTGAAATCGAATGTATCAGGATTAAATTCCTCTGCTCCTATGTCAGGAAGATTCAGGTCACCGGAAGTTTCAGGTTCTGTTGTACCTTCATCAAAATCAGGGAGATTAAAATCATCTGCAGTAAAATCAGGTTCCGTCCCGGTCTGTTCAGTCTTCTCTGACGGTTGATCCGCACTAGATTCAGGTGAAAAATTTACAGCTGCCGGTTCTGCAGTCTTTTCCGGTTCAACCGCCGGTGCCGGTTCAAGTTCATCATGCACAGAAGCAGAGACACCAGTGTCTGACCCGCTGATTTCACCGGGAACGCCTGCGTTCATGTCTATAGTCTCACCGGCATAATCGAAACCATCGTCAAAAGAGCGGTTTTTCGGTAAAGTCGTTTCTTCTTCAGGTTCTAAAGTTTCCGCAGTAAGATCTTCCGCAGAGGGAACAACAGGCTCTTCAAACGTCGCCTGTTCTGCAGGAACTTCAGGTTCATGGGACACTGCATTAGAGTCATCCGGTACAGAAAAACTCGTTTCTGAATTACCGGAATCATATGGTTCTGCATCAGCAATTTTCTCATCGTCTTCCGGTACTGCTTTTTCTAACGGTTCTTTTTCACTGCTGCTGTCAAAACCAGTACTGTTCAAGAGATCATCAAGTCCTAAATCAGCAATTGAAGGAGGTTCCGGTTCCGGCTCAGATTCCTGAGGCGGTTCCATAAACTGGGACAGGTCGGGGACATTTTCGTTTTCGTTTCCAGCGTGGTCAAGGGGATTAAGCAGCGCAGAAACATCAGGAACATCAGCAGTCCCTGCAGGAGACAGAAAATCATCTGCAGGTTTTTTTTCACCGGTAATGTCGGAAAAGTCATCGTCCGAAACGGATTGTTCCCCTGAAGAAAGATTATCTTCTTCTGTTTCCGGCATACCAAGCACAAAGTCTTCGGAATCATCTGTATTTTCCACTGATTTAGGAACAGGCGGAACAATAGTTTTTTCACCACGGGCCGCACGAAGTTCGGCTTCTCTTCCAAGAGCAAGAATATCTGAATTAAATTGTTTAAGCTGACTTAGCCCCGGCATACCGTATTACTTTTACCCACCTGAATTTATTTTACCCCTAAAATCGAGGTAATTACAAGTATCAGTTTCTTATATATAATAACGGCCTCTTTTGTATCCGACTTAAGGGAACTCTTATTACGCGCCTGCAGATTTATGTAAATCCTCACTATAAAAAAACCGATAAATGAAGTATGAAACGTATATCCGCTTTTATCGGTGTGATGCTTATTTCCACATCGGTTTTCGCAGCAGGATCACCGGCAGTTCCCGATCCGAACGATACTGACGAACGTTACGTCTATAATAATACTGTTCTCGAAATACCCGGTATAGGAGCTCCCTACGAATCAGACACGTCTGTCGTATTCACCGCTCAGCCGGATTCGCGTTTTACCGGCATAGCTTTCGATTTTGAGGGATATAAAACAATACATCCGTTTCATATCAGAAAAAACAAAGATGCGGACGGCAAAGTAACGGACTCTCTTATGTTCTACATTCTCGAACGTCCTAAATACATTCAGTCAGTCTCATACAGGCTTATAGTCGACGGTTTATGGACAACAGATCCGCTCAATCCCGACAGATACTATGATGAAAATACAGGCATTCTGCTCTCACGGTTCACTTTCAGTTCTGCAACACCAGCCGAAACGCTCGTTACAAAAAGGAATACGGTACGTTTTATATATAAGGGAACAACAGGACAGAAAATTTATCTTACAGGAACATTTACAAACTGGGATCCATGGATTTATGAAATGAATGAAACCGCACCGGGGTTTTACGAGTTAAATCTTCCGCTTCCTGCCGGAACATATTATTATAATTATTATACAGGAATGAATGCATTTACCGACAAAACTAATCCGAAAAAGGTATATACGGACGACGGACGAATTGCATCAGTTATAACCGTTAAATAAAATAACCCGGCTGAGTGTTTTATTTAACGGCATAGTTTTTTAAAACCGGGGAATTTTTCCACCGAATTTTTTCGAAAGAGCTTCCATATCCATCTGAGAACCGCCGCCGAGCTGATTCATAAGCTGGGCCTGCATTCCCCGGTTACGGCTGAGCTTCTTCATTGCAAGCTTTGTTTTCTCAAACTGCTTCAGAAGTTTGTTCACATCAGCGACAGAAGTACCGGATCCCTTTGCAATACGCTTACGCCGCGCAGGACCAATTATCAAATGATTCGCTCGTTCTTTCTTCGTCATTGACTGGATAATAGCTTCCTGCTTTTTCATATTACCTGTATCAATGTCCCTGCCCTGCATCTGCTGTGCAAGTCCCGGCATCATCTCCATAAGCTGCTGCATATTACCCATCTTTTTTACCTGCTGAAACTGCGAAAGCATGTCATCAAGCGTGAACTCGTTACGGGCCATCTTTTTCTGCAGTTTGAGAGCCTCTTCCTGATCGACCGTTTCCTGCGCTTTTTCGACGAGTGAGACAATATCACCCATACCAAGAATCCGGCTGGCAATACGTTCGGGATGGAATACTTCAAGGTCTTCCGTTTTTTCACCGGTACCAATAAAAAGAATCGGTTTACCCGTCATCGACTTAAGTGAAATCGCCGCACCGCCTCTGGTGTCTGAATCGAATTTCGTCAGAATAACGCCTGTCAGACCAAGTTTTTCATCAAATGTCTGTGCAATATCAACGGCGTTCTGCCCCGTCATGGCATCTGCGACAAGCACAACCTCGTCCGGTTTTACGGATTTCTTAATGTCGACAAGCTCCGCCATCATTACGTCGTCAATCTGCAGTCGTCCTGCAGTATCGATAATAACAGTGTCGAATCCGTTCTTTGCCGCATAGTTTACGGCGTTCCGTGCGACCTGAACCGCATTCTTAGTTTCTTCTTTATAAACAGGAATGTTTATCTTAGTACCGAGCTGGACCAGCTGTTCAACGGCAGCAGGCCGCACAAGGTCACACGCGGCAAGAAGCGGTTTACGCCCCTCTTTCGCAAGACGGTATGCAAGTTTGTGGGCTGCCGTAGTTTTACCGGCGCCCTGAAGGCCGAGCATAAGAATTACCGACTGTGTGTCGGGGCCTTTCAGGTGCAGGTCCGTTTTCTTATCGCCGAGCATGGCAACAAGCTTATCATAGATGATCTTGATAAACTGCTGGCCG
>Ga0172378_10007373_pt1 | contig 10233 bp, 6 predicted proteins | sample GrowelOW332metaG_FD_119755 | JGI IMG/M metagenome (GOLD analysis project Ga0172378, IMG submission 119755) | Groundwater microbial communities from an aquifer near a municipal landfill in Southern Ontario, Canada - Pumphouse #3_1 metaG | ecosystem: Environmental > Aquatic > Deep subsurface >... | reverse complement strand
TTAATAACATTATTCAAAAAACTAACTGTAAAATTTTGCTAGCACAAAAAGCATTTTCTTGCTATAAACTTTATCCATTAATAGGTAAATATTTAAATGGTACAACAGCAAGCGGATTATTTGAAGCAAAGTTAGGTTTTGAAGAAATGCAAAAAGAAAATCATATTTTCTCACCTGCATATAACGAAAATGAGTTTGATGAAATTTTATCTATCTGTGACCATATAATTTTTAATTCATTTAAACAATGGCAAAAATTTAAAGAAAAAACTTTAAAAGCTAAAAAAAGTGCAGGTATTAGAATAAATCCTGAATTTTCGACACAAGAACATTCAATTTACGACCCTTGCGCACCATTTTCGCGCCTTGGTGTTACAAAACAGAATTTTGATGAAAATTTACTTGAAGGTATTGAAGGTTTACATTTTCATTGCCTATGCGAACAAAATAGTGATGCATTAGAAAGCACAATTGAAGCGGTAGAAAAAAAGTTTGGTAAATACTTATATGATATGAAATGGCTCAATTTTGGCGGTGGTCATCATATTACTAAAAATAATTATGATACTACTAAACTAATTGAAATAATTAACAGAATTCAAGATATATATAATTTAACTGTTTACTTAGAACCTGGCGAAGCAGTAGTTTTAAATTGTGGCTATTTAGTAAGTAGTGTTAAAGAAATTGTTAATAACAGCATGAATATTGCAATTTTAGATACATCAGCGGCGTGTCATATGCCAGATGTTTTAGAAATGCCTTATTGCCCCCCTATATTAAATAGTGCTTCAGCTAACATAAAGCCCTTTACTTATCGCTTAAGTTCTGCTACCTGCCTTGCAGGTGATGTGATTGGCGATTATTCGTTTGATTATGCATTACAAGAAAATGATAAAGTAATATTTTGTGATATGGCACTTTATACTATGGTTAAAAACAATACGTTTAATGGAATTAACCTACCATCAATTTATATTACAAAAGACAATAATTTAAAATTAATAAATGAATTTAATTACAATGATTATAAATCAAGATTATAATTAGATAATAAAGTATTTCTAAACATTTTAATATGATTTTAACAAAAAAAGAGAGATTGATTTTAAAAATCAATCTCTCTTTTTTTTAATAATTTAATATAGTTATATTAAATTATACCTGCTTCAGTCAAAAAGTTTTCAGCTACAACTTTAACTGATTGTTTATCTATCATAACATTATAATTTAATTGAGTCATAACCGTATTAGTTATTTTACCTGACAATAAATTTAAAACATCTTTAAGTTCAGGAAATTTTAAAAGTGTCTCATTTTTAATTATTGGTGCTGCAATATAAGGCGGAAAAAATCCTAAATCATCTTCAAGAACTACTAATTCATACTCTAAAATTTCAGAATCTGTAGTATAAGCATCAGTTGCATCCATTTCATTATCACCTATAGCCTTATACTTAAGAGCTACATTCATTTTAATAGTATCACCTTTAAATGATACATCATATAAATCACAAAAGCCATCAAAACCATCTCCTGGTCTATTAAAAAATTCATGTTCGCCACCAAATGAAATATTTTGTGACGCATTATTAACCTTTAAATCGCTACATTTACTTAAATTATATTCTGCTGCAATTTCTTTTGTAACTGCTATTGCATAGGTATTGTTAAAACCTAACGGATCTAACCACGCAATATTAAATTGTTTATCAAATTCATCTTTACAAACATTATAACCTTCTTCTGTGTCACTAATTACTGGTAATTTTAAATGGGCTGTAATACCTGTTCCAGTATATTCAGGATATAAATCTATATCACCTTTTTTAATTGCTTCAAAACAAATAAAAGTTCCACCTAAATTTAATTTTCTTTTTACTGATATATCAGTTTTAGCCTCAATAACCTGTGCGAAAATTTCACCAAGCACTATACTTTCATTAAAATCTTTTGTTCCTATAATTATTTGATTTTCATTTCCGCAACCACTAAATGTGAAAACAGAAAAAACAAATACCATAACCAATAAACCTGCCATTAACTTTTTTTTCATATTATATATTCTCCTAATTTTTTGCTTTTTTAATCATTCTTTTTTCTATAAATGTCATAAATATATCGAACACAATTGCCATTAAAGTAACTGGTATTGCACCTTTTAAAATCATACTTACATCCTGTATTTGTATACCAGAATAAATAATAGAGCCTAATCCGCCAGCACCTATTAATACGCCTAAAACTGCAATAGAAAAAGATGTAACAAGTGCAATTTTAATTCCCACAAATATTAAAGGAAAAGATAAAGGCAATTCCACTAATAATAAGCGTTGCATTTTTGACATACCCATTCCTTTTGCTGCATCTTTTAAAAATGGTGAAACATCTTTTAAACCTGTATAAGTGTTTCTAGTAATTGGTAACAATGAATACAAAACTAAACCAATTATTAAAGTCAAGTCACCAAGCCCAAAAAATATCATCAAAAATGCAAGAAGTGCAAGTGATGGTATTGTTTGTAATGTATCGGTTAACCATAATATTATTTTATCTAAATGTTTAACTCTATAAGCTATAATACCTAGTAATACACCTACAATTACAGAAAATACTGTAGCTGTAAATACTAAATATAAATGTTCTAACGATTTTTCAAATATTTCCATCATTTTACCTTTTTACCTTTAACCCTTTTGGAGTAATAAGCTTTTGCAATAATTCTAGTAAGTTACTAACAATAAGAGCCAATAATGCAGCAGGAATTGTTCCTGCTAATATATAGTCTTTACTGTAAGTTGATAGACCTATCCATATAAGGTCACCTAAACCGCCTGCACCTATTAAACCCGCAAGAGTTGCCCAACTTATTATATAAATAGTTGAAATTCTAATACCACTAATTATTGTTGATACCGACAACGGTAATTCTACTTTAAATAATATTTCATTTTTAGTCATACCAATGCCTTTTGCTGCATCCTTTAAACTCGCATCTACACCAATTAATCCTGTATAAGTATTTCTTAATATAGGTAACAACGAATAAAGACTTAAAACAATAATTGCAGGTTTTATACCTATTCCAAAAATCATCATCGAAAAACCTAATAATACTAATCCTGGAATTGTTTGAAAAGCACTTATTCCTGCAATTACTGGCTCAGCAATTTTTTTATGCCTTGATAATAAAATACCTAGAGGCACTGCTATTACAATTCCTATTGCTACTGAAACAAAAACAAGATATATATGCCTTGATGTATAATGCAGAATTTCTTTATAGTATCTATTAATAAAATCTATAATTGTATTCAAGCTTCATCACCCCACAATTTATCGCCCATTGCTTTTGCCATACTTGTTTTTGTTATTATTCCAGCAGGTTTGTTATCATCATTTAACACAACAACATACGGAAGTGAATTTTCTAACAATATATTGAATGCATCTTTTGCATCCGAATTTATATTAACTGTAAAATTATCTTCCTTTATTAAATTTTCTATTGTGTTTCCTGCTTTACCACGTTTTTTAATTTCTTCGATTTGAACAGTACCTAAATATTTTTCATCATCATCAATAACTATTACTGAACTAACTTCTTTATTTTTCATATATTCGATACTTTCAAGTACTTTTTTATCTTTAGTTACTTTTAGCAATTTTGTTTTCATAAACTCGCTTGCCTTTAAATTTACCAAATTATTAATATGCTTACCTAAAAATCCTTCAATTAATTCACTTGCAGGATTGCTCAACATTTCTTCAGGTGTTGCCATTTGTACTATTTTACCCTTATCCATAAAAATAATAATATCAGCTAGACGTAATGCTTCATCCATATCATGAGTTACAAATACAATTGTCTTTTTTAATTTTTTCTGAATTTTTTTAACTTCATCTTGCAAAAGTTCACGAGTCATAGGATCTAAGGCACCAAAAGGTTCATCCATTAAAACAATGTATGGCGATGCAGCAAGAGCACGTAAAACACCTATACGCTGTTGTTGTCCACCTGATAACTGAGATGGATATTTTTTAGCATATTCTTCATACGACATATCAACAAGTTGTAATAAATCTTTTGATATTTTTATACACTCATCTTTGCTTTTCTTTAAAAGTTTAGGAACTAATGATATATTTTGTTCTATTGTCATATTAGGGAATAGTCCAATCTGCTGAATTACATAACCTATATTTCTTCTTAAATCAACAGGATTAATATCTGCGATATTTTTTCCTCGTACTAAAATTTCACCTTTATTTGGCTTTATTAATCTGTTAATACATCTTAAAGTTGTTGTTTTTCCGCAACCACTTGGACCTATCAATACAACAAACTGACCCTCTTTAATACGAAATGATAAATCTTTTAATATTACAGTATCACCGTATTTTTTTGTTACATTTTTAAATTCTATCAATTATACTTCCTCCATATAAATTTTTACAAAATTGAATATGCTTTTAAAGTTTTACAGTAATATTATTTACAATATTTTTCAAATTATCAAATAATTTTTCAAAATCATAGTAAAATTAATGTTAAACCTAAAAAAAGCAAAAAAAAAGACTGCACTATAAATTTATAGCGTTTTTAGTTAAGTGAAATATTCAAATATAATCCGGGTAAGAAAAAAAATATTAAACTAAATTTTTTTGAATTGTAATACCGAATTTTTAATCAATGATTATTTATTTATTTTATAATTTTTTACTTCATCTTATTAATTTTAACACACTTTTCACTGTAAAGTCAATCTTACAGTTTTTCAAAAACATCAATTCACAATAATAATACATAACAAAAATGCACCTTAAAAAGTTTTTTATATGTCTAACTTTTAGGGTGCATTATAATATTATTCCAGTATTTATTTAATTTTTGATTTATCTATCAGTAATTGTAATATTGATTTTATAATTATGTTTTTCGCCCTGCTTAATTTTTAAGCCCTCTTTTTTATTTAACATTGTAGTTGCAGGTTCTAAACCTAACACATAATCACCGCATGACATACTTTTCCATTGTGTTAAATATTTCAACTTATCAGTATCAAAATTTACTCTAAATTTTAAATTTTTATTTTCAAGCTCTGCAAAAGCTTTACTGCCATTTAATTTATGAATAAATACTTCTTCTAAGCAATTTGGTGTTGGCTTATCAAAGTTTTTATAATTCGCAAAATTTTCTTCTGCTTTTTTATTCACAAAGTAAGTTATTTCAGTATCACTAATTGTAATTTTTGCATCTTCATTTAACAGCGGATAACCTAAATTAATATGATATAAAAGCATATATTCATCATCTGAAAAACTATCATTTGAAATTTCATCTTCAATAATAATTTCATCTGACATATATTTTAAAGTAACTTTTCGTTTTAGTATTAAAACACTTCCAAAAAGTGCTGTATATTTCATTATACCACTTACAGTAACATAATAATTATCATCCAAAATTCCTGTTTCAATATTTACATTGACAGCAGGAATATAAGAAATACTGCCGTGCTGTATACATTCCCTACCATTAATATTTGTAGGGGCTCCTATATTGTCTAGCCCACATGTATATAATAAACCACCATCAAAGCCATTCAAAAAGTTTACAGCACCACTATTATTTAATTTTGGAGATACAAGTCCATTCTTTGTGATAAAACAAATATTTTCACCTTTATAGTCAGCACGTAAAATATCAAGGCATTTATCTTGTTTTAAAAATAACTGAATTTTACCATTGTACATTCTAATTAATGTTACGCCTTTTCCTTTACCTTCTTCTACTGTTAACTTTTCAGCACCACATAAATTAGAAACATCTGATACATAATGTTTTATATTATTCATTTTTCTTTTTCCTTAAAAAATTATATCTTTATTATTCTGTTATTTCTTCATTTGTTTCGTCATCAATTTCTTCATCAGTATTAGTAGGAGTTATAGCTACAGCTTGAACATTACCACTATCTTTTAATCTCATTACCCTAACACCCTGAGTTGCTCTACCAATTTTAGAAATTTCAGATGCATTTATTCTTATTATAGTTCCATTATCAGAAATTATCATTACATCTTCTTCATTACTAACAAGTTTTAAATTAACTAGGTATCCTGTCTTTTCGTTAAATATACCTGCTTTAATTCCTTTTCCTGCTCTGCCTTGAAGTCTATAATCGTCAATGTCTGACCTTTTACCAAAACCGTTTGATGTCATTGTTAATATTTCATAATCTTTTATTAAAACAGACATATCAACTATTATATCATTCTCTGATAAATCCATACTTCTTACACCTTGAGTATCTCTACCCATAGGGCGTACATCAGTTTCATTAAATCTTATACATTTACCAGCTTTTGATGCAATAATTAATTCATCTTCTCCACTTGTTAATTGTACAGATATTAGTTCATCATTTTCTGCAATTTTAATAGCTATTTTGCCAACTTTTCTTATGCTTGCAAATTCTAATAAATCGGTCTTTTTAATTAGACCGTTTTTAGTTGCCATTGCGATATAACCTACTGTTCCTTCTTTTAAAGGTATAACTGTATTAATTTTTTCGCCTGTTGATAATTGTAATAGGTTAACAATTGCTCTGCCTCTTGCTTGTCTTTGTGCCTCAGGAATTTCATATCCTTTAATAGAATATACCTTTCCTAAATTACTAAAGAATAATATATCATCATGCGTTGAAGAAACAAACATTCTTTCAACAAAATCTTCTTCTTTAGGTTTATGTGCAGTAATTCCCATTCCTCCACGTCTTTGAGATTTATATTCCGTTACAGGTAGCCTTTTAATATAACCAAAATGAGTCATACTAATAACAATATCTTCAACTTCAATTAAATCAGCTACATCAATTTCGCCATAATCTAAAGATAATTCTGTTTTTCTAGGTGAAGGGAATTTATTTTTTATATTTAATAAATCAGTTTTTATAATTTCAAGTACTCTCTGTTTATTAGCTAAAATATCTTTTAAATCTATAATAGTCTTTGATAACTCTGTCAATTCATCTTTAAGTTTATCAACCTCTAATGAAGTTAATCTTTGCATTCTCATATCTAATATTGCATTAGCTTGTTTATCTGATAATGCAAAATTTTCCATTAAGTTTGTAGACGCTTCAAATTTATCTTTTGACTTTTTAATAATTCTTATTACTTCATCAATATTAGCAAGTGCAAGAACAAGACCTTCAACGATATGTGCTCTTTCTTCAGTTTTTAATAAATCGAATTTTGTACGCCTTACTATTACATCTATTTGATGAAGAATATAATAATAAATAATTTCTTTTAAATTTAAAACCTTAGGTTCACCATCAACTAAAGCAAGCAAAATTATTCCGTTTGAAACCTGTAAATTTGTATGCTTATATAAAGAATTTAAAACAACCTGAGGATTAGCATCTTTTTTTACATCAATAACAAGACGCATACCATGTCTATCAGATTCTTCTTTAATATCAGAAATGCCTTCAAGTTTTTTATCTTTAACATAATCGGCCATAGTTTCAACAAGTTTAGATTTATTAACTTGATAAGGAAGCTCTGTAACAACTATTCTTGACCTTGTACCATTATTAAATTCTTCAATTTCGCACTTAGCACGTAAAACAGCACCGCCTCTACCTGTTCTATAAGCTTGACGAACGGCAGCACGACCCATTAATATTCCGCCTGTTGGATAATCTGGTGCAGGAATAAATTCCATTAGTTCTTCTATAGTAATATCAGGATTATCTATTTGTGCAACAACACCATCAATTACTTCACCTAAATTATGTGGAGGAATATTAGTAGCCATACCAACTGCAATACCATCACTACCATTTACCAATAAATTAGGAAATCTTGAAGGAAGAACAGTTGGTTGCATTGATGTATCATCAAAAGTTGGATAAAAATCGACTGTTTCTTTATCTAATTCTCTAAGCATTTCTGTAGCAAGTTTAGTCATTTTAGCTTCAGTGTAACGCATTGCGGCCGCTGGATCGCCATCAACCGAACCAAAGTTACCATGACCATCAACTAAAGGAAAATTAATTGAAAAATCTTGTGCTAATCTTACAAGTGCATCATAAACCGAAGAATCTCCATGAGGATGATATTTACCTAAAACATCACCGACTATTCTTGCGCATTTTCTAAATTGTTTATCACTATATAAACCTAGTTCATGCATCGAATATAATATTCTTCTATGAACTGGCTTTAAACCATCACGAACATCAGGAATTGCCCTTGAAACATTTACTGCCATTGCATAAGCAATAAAAGATTTTTTTATTTCGTTTTCAACTTGTACATCTACCATATTGGTCATTTGTAGTGTTTTTTTAAATTCTTCAGTTAACTCTGGACTAGTTTCTCTTTTAGACATTATTTTTTTGCCCCCTTTGGTTAAATATCCAATTCTTTTACAAGCTTGGCATTTTCTTCAATAAACTGCCTTCTTAGTTCAGGTTTTTCACCCATAAGAATTGTAAATGTTTCATCAGCTGCTACAGCATCTTCCATTCTAACTCTTAAAAGTGTTCTAGACGCAGGATTCATTGTAGTTTCCCATAGTTGGTCATTATTCATTTCGCCTAAGCCTTTGTATCGCTGTAATTCAAATTTAGGATTTTCTAATCTGTAATCTTCTAATTCTTTATCGTTATACATATATGTTGTTTCTTTACCCTTTGTTGCCTTAAATAAAGGCGGTTGAGCAATATATATATGTCCTTTTTCTACTAACGGTCTCATAAAACGGAAAAAGAAAGTTAACAATAATATACGAATATGGCTACCATCTACATCGGCATCGGTCATACATATTATACGGTCATATCTTAATTTTTTTTCATCAAAATCTTCAGAAATACCACAGCCAAAAGCTGTTATCATACTTTTTATTTCTTCATTTTCAAGTACTCTGTTAAGTCTTGCTTTTTCAACATTTAATATTTTACCTCTAAGTGGCAAAATTGCTTGAAAACGCCTATCACGTCCCTGTTTTGCGGTTCCACCTGCACTGTTGCCCTCGACTAAATATATCTCGCATAGTTCTGCACGTTTTTCTGTGCAATCGTGAAGTTTACCCGGAAGTGTTGTGCTTTCTAAAGCACCTTTTCTTCTAGTCAAATCCCTTGCATTTCTTGCTGCATCTCTTGCTTTTTGTGCTGTTAAACAACGCAACACAAGTTCTTTTGTCTTTGAAGGATTTTCTTCAAGATAACTTCCAAAACATTCGGTCATAGCTTTTGATACTATTGTTCTCATTTCGCTATTTCCAAGTTTTGTTTTAGTTTGACCTTCAAACTGCGGTTCAGTAAGTTTAACAGAAATAACAGCAACTAAACCTTCACGCACATCATCGCCTGATAACTTATCATTGTCTTTTAATATATTAATTTTTTTGCCGGCATCATTTATTATTTTTGTTAATGCAGTCTTAAAGCCATCAACGTGACTTCCACCTTCTTCAGTGTTTATATTATTTGCATAACTATAAATTACTTCATTGTAGCTATCATTATATTGAAATGAAACTTCAACTTCACAATCATTGCCCATAGCATCATTAAAATAAATAGGTTCATCAAACAAAACATCTTTGTTTTTACTTAAATTTTCAACAAAGTGCTTTATACCACCCTCATAGCAAAATTCTTCTTTTTTAATTTGTCCATCACGTAAATCTTCAAGCCTTATTTTTAAGCCCTTATTTAAATATGCTAATTCTCTTAATCTTCCTTTAAGCGTATCATAACCAAAAACTAAAGTTTCAAATATCATAGAATCAGGATAAAAAGTTATTTTTGTACCTGTTATATCAGAATCGCCTATAATTTCTAGACTTTTTTGAGGTATGCCACGATTAAATACTTGCTTATAATGTTTACCATTTTGAAATACTTCTGCTTCAAGCCATTCTGAAAGTGCATTAACAACAGAAAGACCGACTCCATGAAGTCCGCCAGATATTTTATAACCTCCACTGCCAAATTTTCCGCCAGCGTGAAGTTTTGTTAAAACCAGCTCAACAGCTGATATTTTTTCTGTATGATGTAAACCTGTAGGTATTCCACGACCATTATCTTGTACACTACAAGATCCGTCACGATTTAAAAATATTGATATTATATTGCAATAGCCAGCAAGTGCTTCATCTATTGAATTGTCTACAATTTCTTGAACTAAATGATGGAGTCCTTTTATGTCGGT
>Ga0172378_10007371_pt1 | contig 10235 bp, 5 predicted proteins | sample GrowelOW332metaG_FD_119755 | JGI IMG/M metagenome (GOLD analysis project Ga0172378, IMG submission 119755) | Groundwater microbial communities from an aquifer near a municipal landfill in Southern Ontario, Canada - Pumphouse #3_1 metaG | ecosystem: Environmental > Aquatic > Deep subsurface >... | reverse complement strand
CACAAAGCAAGGCAGAACTGAAAAACTTGGTACCGTTTGCAACGATATAAGCGGTACCGTTTGCAGTGATAACTTGGTACCGATTGCAGTGCTACGATTGGTACCGATACAGCGCTATCGTCATCGAATTTAGAACCATCTGATTTTTTTTTATAACATTTATTGCGAGGAATAATCAAAATTTATTATACTTCGTGTCATTATTCAGATAACATCGTTTATTCTTCATGTTCATCTGTCTTGCTATAAGATAAATTAGAATTATCTGTGTTATCTTTTTGAATAGGAGTTGGAATTCCTATAACCAGAAAAGTTAAGCCACTTATAAGCAAAACAGATCCGAATCCAAATTTTACAATTTCTGTTAGTTCCTTTATATTTTCAGATGTAGTTGCTGCAGCATTTTGTATTCCGGTATATGCATCTCCGCCATAAATGGTTTTCTCAACAGAATCACATTCTTTAATGGAGTAGCATCTTATAGATAAACCAATAGCTATAATACCAATAGCTACCAGTAAGATTGTTTTGATGTTTTTAATCATAGTTATTATATTTAAAAATTAAACTTAAATGTTTTTTCTTCTAATCCTCCTCTGTTAAATCAATCCAATAATGATATAGAATAATTGGTCCATTTCCATCTATCCGATTATGTTTAGAACTAAATTTGTCATTTCTATTATTAAATACAACTATTTTGTCGGAGTCATTCCATAATGAATCTTCTGATTCAATTAAATCGTCTATCCAATTATTTATTTTATCTTGCCAAACATTAAATGTTTCTTTTTGCACATACCCTACCATTGCCGAAGAAGGGAGATCTTTACCATGTTTATTCTCTTTGAAACGTTGTATTCCACCCAATTTACCACATACATATTCGCGTTCATGCGTCTTATTTATAGCGGGTAATCGTTTTCCTTCAAGATAGAATAAATACTTAGATGAGGATAATTTATCCATTAAGCACACACCTATATCTGGGGTATATTTTGATGACGCAGGCTGATTAGTAAATGAAAATTTAAGATTATCTATTATAAAATCTTTTGATTCTAAATTATTTAAGAATTCAGCCAATTTCGGATTTAATGTGTTCTCATTAGAGTAAAAAGGTATATTTGAGTTTTTCAGCCATTGTGGAAAATTACAAATTGTGTTATCAATATATTTAATCGTACGATAAACTATTTTTTGCCGATCCAATCTATATGTTCCTATTACGATATCATTAATTATATCACTAATCATAAAAAAGAATTTAAAAATTAACATCAAAAGATTCTGCTAAAGTTTCATCTGCATCTCTCAACGCAATAGATTTTAGCCAATATCTTAATTGTTTTGGTTTAATTAAAATAATAGTATCTTTCCCATATATTCTCAATACTCTTTTAATTAAGGCATTTCTACTATGCCAATTATCAATTAAATCAGAGAATGTTTGTTCTGATTGAATATACTCAAAACCTTTATTAAAATCTGTATACTTATATTCACAGGCAAAATAAGCATCTCCTTCATATATTTTGCTAAGGGAGTACTCTTTATCTTTTTCCTCGTATATTGTATTGAGTGAGCAACAATATATTTTTGAGAATTCGTTTAGTTCATCTTGCATGCAATCATTATTAATGGAAGCTTTTTCTCCTAATTCAAAAGATGGTATTATATATTTGTTTATATCATCAATGATTATATTGTCGCTTAAATTCAATTTTATATTTTGAATTATAGGCAAATTGTAAAAATCTTTCAAGGAACTTGTATATATGGATCTATTTATACCTGAACGTCCACTTGTAGCAACAATGTAAAATCGAAAAATTTGATTATATGTTTGGAATAATGAAACTAATTTCAATAATTCTTCTTTATAATCTTCTGTTGAATGAATTCCTATAATTTCATTTCTAAAAGTTAGGTAATCATCACGATACTCAATTGGTATATAATTTTTCCCTATTGTTTTCTTTATGAGAATATGAGGAGGCTTAAAGATTTCATTAGATGTAGGAATTGTTTCAAATTTACTTTCTTTTTCAATCCCTATCTTTTTTATTCCATCTTCTTTAAAGTATTTATCTATAACAAAATGTTTGTCATGAATATAGTTTTCTTTATCATTACAAGACTTATTTCCTAATTTATAACCTTGCCCAATACTCCATTTTTTTGATTCAACAAAAGATTTAATAATTGCGCCTTTTGATAACAACTTCAATTTTTCTATTAAATGAAAAGCTCTAACTCCCCCGACGAGATCTGCTTTCCAAACAAAATCGATAGTCGATGCGATTATTTTAGGAACATAATGAAAATCATAATGATCAATTTCAAAATAATTTTTTTCTTTACTTGATTTCGTCCTTTTAACCGTTATATGTAAGATATCTTTATTGTTCGGAGAAATATTTTGAACGAACAATGCAGCACAAGCCACATTTGCAGTTTCAAACAAAACATTCCTTAAAAAGGTAAAGTCTATTATCTGTGGAATATTGTATTTCTCAAATAAACATTTTCTAAAAGCAAGCGTATTATTATATAATAACGGCCCAGAAGGCATTATTAAACACAATAATCCATTTTCATTTAATAATGTCATCGCCTTATCCAAGAACATCAAAGAATATTGATGATCCGGTATTTCACATGAGAATCCTTTACCAATTTTATTTAATTTCATTACATAATTTTCAAATTTGGATTTAAAAACACTTCCAAAGGGTGGATTTCCTATAACAAGATCAAAATTAATATTTCGTTCTTCTATTATAAAATCAAAGAAGTCTTTGTTGATTATATTTAACTCCTTTAAATTATCAAATTTTAATTCTGTCCATATTTGTTTGGGAGTAAGCATAGAACAAATAGAGAGATTAAGACTAAAGATACTTAGTTCTGTGGCTTTATCGTCTATATCAACACCATATATATTATCTATCAAGATTTTTTTCAATATACTAGGATTAGTATTTGCCAATATGCCATCTTTCATATTCGCTATTCTCCAACGTTGAATCAAACGCTTAAATGCTGTTACCAAAAATATTCCTGAACCGCAACTTATATCTATTAATTTTACATTATAATCTAATTTATCCTTTAATGGCAAACACTCATCAACCAAGAAATTAACCAAATAAGATGGTGTATATACAGCTCCTGTATCTCTTTTCTTTTCTTTTTTATCTGTGGCCTTTTTCTTTTCTTTTGGTAAAAATTCTTCGTAAAAATTACTTATTAATTCTATAGGAATATATTTGAATGAATATTCACTCCAAATAATTGTTTGAAGTTTATCTCCTAATTTTCCTTCTAAGAAACGATCAAGTACATTCAAATTTGCTTTTGATAATTCATTCTTTTGTTCTGTAGAAAGATAAAAAATACCTCCATTAAAATGTTCTGCTAACGCATCAAATAATTCTATAAACTTATTTCTCTTAATAGCCTCAATAAAAGTATCGCATCCTGTTTTTTCTAAAAAAAACTGCTGTGCTAAATTATTCCCGTTATCGTCTACTCCATTTTCTTCAAGATATCGAACCAAAATAGAAAGAATTAATATGTGATCAGTAAGATCTGACGAAATATTACTTTGATTTTTAAAAAAAGTTCTTACGCTTTTAATGCCATTAACCAACTTTTGATATGCCGTGTTACTATATAAGAAATTTTTTGATAGTTTATCTGCTTCCCAGAAACTACCAGAATTAAACAACTGAGATTTAAATAATTTAGCAGCACTATTCGCATCAGAAATACTATTTAAATCAATAGTCTTTATTGGACTATTTGAAATCTCTCCGTTTGATTTTTCTACATTTATTGGTTGTCTACTATCATAAATTTGTATACTTGTTTTACCGATAATCATAAAAATCGAAATTTCAGATGCACTCCATATATTTCGATGAATTTCTGCATAATATCTTTTATCATGTAATTCCGATAAATTATCATATATGTATATCTGTGGTTGGGGCATTCTCTCTCCATCAAAGAAACGAAAATATACTGCTGTTACCTCAAAAGTTTTAGCTTTATCAAGATCAATAGCTATTTTAGGATGAAGCGTATTACACGAATTTAAATCAGAAACGAAATAAACTGATGAATCATCTTGATTAAATTGAAAATCAAGATCTTGTAATATGTTTTTTATTTGATAATTAACATTATTCATGTTGCAAAGTTACTAAATTTATTCCATTGATTTAATCATTGATTCAATAAATGTTATTTCATTTTCTGATAAGTTGTATTTTGTATAAAGTTGTTTATCAATTTCACTAATTGATTTACTCCAATCAATATCAGAATTTTCAGAAAAATCTTGTAGTGGGACGATTGAGAAAGTTTGATCTTTTAAATCTTGTGTATTCTTTTTCATGGCAACAAGAAATCTACAGAATTTAGTGTTTAGATACTTTATAGCTATTGATGCTCTACTATTGTCAGTAAATGGACCTATTACGATATAAGTACCATTACAGCATTTTCCTAACTCTACGAGATAGCACCTCCCTAAAATTCTATTATTCAATCCACCACTTTCTGCGGCTTTTGGTGTCAATACTTTATATGTATCTATCCATTCTTGGTGCAATTTTACTTCATCCCTTTCTATGTAATTCTCGACCATTCCTTTTGATAAAATAATAACTGAAGTATCACTCTTCTTAGACGTTCCTTTTACTGCCGTATTAAAGCCAAAAGGATTTTGTGGTGAAACTATCGATGAAAGGGTATTTTCCTTTAATGATTTTACTTTGTTAATAATAGATATACCTTTATTATATCTAACGAAAATGCCCTCACCTTCAAGAAGAAGTGGCCTTTTACAAGTTTCAATTTTCCCATAAGCATGAGACATTACATTGCAATCATCATTATATTTCTTATTCCAAAGAAAATAACAGATTCCACCTTTAATTTCTACATTGGGAAAACAATCTCCTGCATCAACATAATCATGTAAAGATTCAATATGTTTATCTTTTAGAAAATTAATCGGAAAATCGCCCAATAATATTGATCCACTATACCATCTTGTAGGCATTATCATTGATATATAATTCGGTTTTATAGACATACTAATTTGAACAAATTTATTATAAATTGGTAATGCTCTATTTTGACTGTCATTATCACTTGTTACCTGATATGGTGGATTCCCCACTATTGCATTGAATTTCATATATTCGTCATTATTTACTTTCCAATAAGTTTTGCCGTTTCTTACCTTTTCGATAAACTGCTGTGACTTATTGGTAATCTGATTAATTAAATCTTCAAAATATCTCGTGTTAACTTTTGCATTGCGGAAACCGACAAGAGTTCTTTTGGTAATACTCTTTGCCATTTGTGTCTTGCAAATTACAAAGACATTGTCTCTTACGGTCAAGTCCCACAAATCCAGCTTCTGCTCTTGATTAAGTTCACCATTATATAGTTTTTTTTCGGCTGCAAGGCGCGAACGATATATACTATATGTAACATAAAGAGGATAAAGACCGGATTTTGAATTTATCTCCAGTACTCTTGATTCAGGATTGAATACATCCGTCGTCACTTCGCCTTTGTCAATGTATTGTGGATGCTCTAAGGCATTCGCGTTTGTTTCATCATAGAATTTATAGCCTCCAAGGCAATCGCCAAGGTGCATATTTACAACTCGCCATGGTGTAAGCACTGTCTCTTTATCTGGATTACGAAAGGTGCTGAATATTGCAGTAATCCTCTCAACACGTTCTTCGATACTTAACTTATCAGCAGCTCTTGCCATAGAGCGAATACGTTTGCCTGCTGCACTGAATATCTCCGGGTCGTAATACTTCTTGAAGGTGTTGAATATTTGCTTGGTCACTCCCTTAGGCATGAACTCTATCCATGACTGCGGATCGATGAGACCTGTAAAGTTTTCTATCGTGATTTCCTCGTTTTCATTATTTATTTCAGCACCGTATATAAGCAGTGGCATACGGATAGATATTCCTCGAAGTACGGATATTGCATCCAGACGCTGTTTCTGCTTCTTAGCTCTTTCATCTAAAAGTTTCTTATCATCTTCTGTTAAATTCTTCTTTTCTCTCTTCTTTTTATTCGCATCTTCAGCCTGTTCATATTCCTCGTTAGTAAAACCTTGGTCATTTATATCTATATCATTGGATTTTGGCATAGCCTTAGTACTACCAATAATGCCTTTCAACTCGTTGAACTCATTAAGATCTACATCGTTCAGTTTCATCAATTCGTCATTATACAGATAACCGTCTTCAAAACCATTACGAACGACACGCTCAATATAGGCTTTTTTAAGTTGTTCCAGCATCTTAGGCACATCATAAGGTTTCATAACCGATCCTTCTACGGATATTATAGGACAGAAATTGAGAAACTCGCCCATAATATCACGGTCTTTCTTAGATGTCTTGCCTGCTTTGGATGATATTTTTGCTGTCTCGGCTATCACCTTTAATGTGCGGTCGGGTGCAAAGTCGAAAACATAACATTCTTCTTTCATGCGTCCGTTGATAGTGGCAGGTGTCTGAACACGGAAGATGGTCTGCATATAGCTTGATGCAGATGTATTAAAAGAACCTGAAAGCATAAGGACGGCAGTCCATGCAGGAACGCTTACGCCAGTAGTAAGTCGTCCGCATGAGAGTGTGATTGTATATGTATCTTCAGGGGTTGGTCCGATGGCATCTTCTACTGCTTTCAAAGCCTCTTTATTTTCTTCTTCCTCATCACCATCCCCGGCTACGTTTACAATCTGGAAATGTTGAAAAACATCATGTTTCTGCAACAAAGCACTTAATGCCTTTGCTTCTTTTACACCTGGGACCATCCATAAGGTATGGCGAAAATTATTGCGATATTCGTCATTCGAGAATGGATAACAGTTGCATTTATCGTTCTTACTAAGTAGATTTAGAAATGCATATATGTCTCGTTCATGTATGAAAATACCATCTTCGCTAACTCTAAAGAATTCGCGGAAGTTAAAGGCTACATCTTCGTCAATATAGTCATGAAGAAGCCTGCCAAGATCATAGGTATATACATTCAGACAGGGTAATTGTTCATAAGGGTTAGGGTCTCCAAAGTGCGTCTTGTCCCAATTCATTTTGGCCCGCTGCTCCATAACATAGTCCCATGTATAAATTTCCTCTTCTTTGAATTCATCAAACAGATTAAATGGTGTACCAGACAGACGAAGGACCTTTGTTCTCTCTTTTGTAAGTTCTTTCATCACAGCCTTACCAAGTTCTGTTTGAGTCCCTTCATGAGCCTCATCCACTATTATAAAATCCCAAGGGGTGGCAAATACTTTCTGGTCTTTATCAAAGTTACCACCAACCATCTCAGATCCTCTAAGGTCTTGGATTGAGGCAAAATAAACGTATTTATTACCCTTAGCAGCTCTACTCTCTAATGTATCAAATTTATCACCATTGTTCTTTGAACCATAAGTGAAATCCTCTTTATCATAGAATATCTTTCCAAAATCCTCGAACCAACCTTTATCTACAACAGGACGATGAGTGAGAATCAAAGTACGGCGGAACTCCATATCTTTTACGACCTGTAGTGCAGAAAGTGTCTTACCAAAACGCATTTTTGCATTCCAAAGCATCTGATTGCTTTTTTTGAATTGCTTTTTAGTTTTGTCGATAGCGTCCTGCTGTTCAGGACGGAATATTATCGGACCTTTATCGTGTGATATTTCTAATACGTTAAGGGAATCACGTCCTTCCTTTACGGCTGCGATTGCTTTTTTGGCTGTTTCAAGATCAGTATAAAACCACTCATTTGCCTTATTATCTTTATCAAATATTTTTTTCTTTATGCCAGACCGAATTAAGACTTCGTGCACTTCCTTATCATTGAAAGAGCGCAACCCACCTTTGTTATAAATGGTCATCTCTGTATAAAGTAAATCATAATTAATTCCGGCTGTCTGTGTATATTCATTAATACGTTTTTTGGCTGCTGCGTTAAGTAGCTTGCTATTGGGGACAAGTCCAAATACAGTTTCATCATCGCATGTGGTTTCGCCTATTTTAAGGCAACCTTTGTGTGCATCATCGTTGATTCTGAATATATAAATCAACTTCAATTTTAAGGATGACGTGAATCTCATTAGTTTATTGTTTTATTAAGTCAATATATCTTATCTTTTTGCCTAGACTTCCTGTGTTGGGATCTTTAGCCCGCCAGTCTTTAATCAGACAATATGTTCCGTTGTGCGTGCGGATGTTATCATTTTGACATCCATTACAGTATGTCATCACCTTCTCTTTACCGAAAAGAGTATTCTCTGTCATTTCAACATTGTTATTGCAACTGTCAGGCACAACTCCTTTAAGTCCGTCCATCTGCCATACATTCCAAGATATGATATACGCAATGTATTTAATTGACTTGACAAGTGGCTTCTTTCCGAACTTATGTTTATAATTATCGATAAACGTAAACAGCATTGCCTCACGTGCTAATAATAAATTGTCACCCTGCCATTCAAAAGCATAAATACTCTTATAAGCGTCTTGCACGGATTCAAGCCATTTGCCTGTATCGTCAACATTCTCATTTATCACCCGAAGTTTCCTGTCTAAAAGTCCTATACGTTTTTCTATTGGTATCCGTTTCCCTGTTGTAGTATCATATCTACTTACAATATATGGTGCTTCGCCACAAGTTATTTCCAAACGGTTTTCACGTACATAACTTTTCCATGTTTTATCATCAGGGAATGTTATTTTGTCTGTATTTAATATCCAAGAGTGAAGACCTTCTTCGTCTATAGTTTCTGTATTAAAGACATTTTTCCTGCCAAACCATGCTTCATCAATAAGATTATTCTGACTATTGCATATCCATGATGGGGTAAAAACTTCGGCTTTGTCTCTTACACGAGACATCTGTTCTGCCTTTGATTTCTTTACCCTTGGCTTAACAACATAGCCATATTCACCAGTAATATTCTCAATGGCTATTTCATCGCTAGACTGGAATCCTTCACCTAAATTAGCATAGTTATCTGTAGCCCAAAATATATTCTTCCTTGTAGTATGATCGAACAATAAAAGGCTAAGCAAATCTCGGTCAATCTTGAGTATATCGTTTTCTCTAACGTCAACTTCGTTTGTCATAGCGCAAAGATAGTAATTTTTTATAAAATCTGCTCAATGACTATTATAAAATGTTACTTATATAACAATTTTGCAAATTCTGTTTTGCCTTCATTCGACATCCAACAAACTCATATTGAATGGATTCGGCTGAAGGCAAAATTATCTTATCAACTTCCAATACTTACCAAAATAACTACCAAAAGCATTGGTAATGGCTTGTTTTCTCATTTCTTTACAAGCGTGCGACCAAGGTCAAACGATCGTGCGACCTAGGTGAAACGATCGTTCGACCTTGGTCGAAAGTTCGTAGAGCATAGCTTTTGAAAGTTTATTGCTACCCTTTCATGTGTCGTTTGCATAGCTTTTATAACTTTATCTACAAGGCCTGCATTAGGCGGTTTTTTGCTTTTTATTGGCTTAATATGACCTTACCTTTGCAGCCGAAATGAAAAATATTATCAGATTGGCGTACAAGATGCTGCACCGAACCAAGTTCGTGGCTGCGCTCGAAGATCAAAACGTTCTGCTTCGAGATAAACTCAATCTTGTCGAAACCCAAAAGGAGGATGACGAGGAGAGCAAATATATAAGGAGATCTAAAAACTATCTGCGACCGGTAAATGATATGGATGCTTTCGTAAAAGAGCATTATGAGGTAAGGCATAATGTAGTGACGGACGTGTACGAATACCGATCTAAAGCAGATGGCAAGGGGGCACTTTTTAAAGTGGTGGACGAAAATGAACTTAACTCTGTGGCTATTGAGGTACAGCATGCAGGCATATTCACGCTCGACCGTTTCGTGAGACGTCTGTTTAAGTCGAACTTTGCTTACAAGTATCATCCGGTTACTACTTATCTTAACAGCGTAAGGGGTATATGGGACGGCAAGGACCGTACAGCTTCACTGCTGCAGCGTATCAACAGGTCGGATTATGCTTTGAATATGGGACGCATATGGTTGCGTGCTATCGTTGCTCAATATCTGGGAATAGATAAGAGTCATGCAAATAGTGTGATGCTCATGCTGGTGTCTACTGCTCAGGGCAAGAATAAGAGTACGTTTCTGCGTAAACTGCT
>Ga0172378_10007370_pt1 | contig 10235 bp, 9 predicted proteins | sample GrowelOW332metaG_FD_119755 | JGI IMG/M metagenome (GOLD analysis project Ga0172378, IMG submission 119755) | Groundwater microbial communities from an aquifer near a municipal landfill in Southern Ontario, Canada - Pumphouse #3_1 metaG | ecosystem: Environmental > Aquatic > Deep subsurface >... | reverse complement strand
TTAATCCACAAAAAATAATAACAAATGTGGAATATGGGACATCTAATTTAGAAAAAAGAATAGATGCTATAAATAAGTTAGCCGCTGCTGGATATAAAATAGGAATACTAATTGCACCAGTAATATTTATAGAGAATTGGCATAGTTTATATTTAGAATTATTAGACCAATTAAAAGTTAAATTATCTGATAAAGTTAAAAATAATTTAGTAATTGAAATTATATTTATGACATATAGCTATGTTCAAAATGCTATTAATGAACAGGCTTTTCCTGAAGCATTAAAGCTGTATAATAAAGAAATCATGACTGGGAGAGGTAGAGGAAAATATTGGTATAAAAAGGAATATAGAGATGAAGCAGAAATGTTTTTTAGAAAAGAAATAAAAAAGCGATTCGATTGTGCTCAAATTATGTATATTGTTTAAAAATTGTATTTTACAATAAATTAGTTTTCTATAATATGTTTGTTTTAATAACGTATTATATATTAGGTGATTTATATGGATATAAGAAAAGAAATAATTGATAATAATTTAATTATTATTGATAAAAAAATAGGTGATGTTAATGGTGACGGTATTGTCGATACTGTTTATTTAGTGGCTAAAAAATCAGATTACACTAATAGCCCATTTTTAAGGGATATAAAAGTTATAATTATAGATGGAAATACTTATAAGCACAATGAAATAATATTTTTTAATAATACTGGATATAATCCCACTTTATTTTTAGGACCATTTACTAATAAAAAATTGGATGATATATTTGTAACTATTGATTCAGGTGGTAGTGGCGGTTTTGGTTATTACTATCTCTATTCTTACGTAAATAATAGAGAAAAATTATTATTTGATAATAATAAATTTAATAATAGTTTTAGTTATCAGGTAAAATATAAAGATAATTATCGTGTCGAGGTAATAAACATGATTCTTAAAAAATCATTTATTATTGATATAAGCAATAAGGATATGGAATACTTAGATAGTTTATATGATGAAAATGGTAGAATTAAAAAACCTACATTTGGGGATGTTCTTTATCTAAACAATCTTTATCCTATAGATATAAATAATGATGGAGTATATGATTTATACGCATTAAATAGGGTTATAGGTCTATATGGAGCGGATACACTAGGCAATATTGAAACATATTTACTATGGGAAAGTGGCTCATTTAAACCATTTGGTAATATGCAATATCTATCAATTACTGGACAGGATATTTGACAAAAAATAATATATATAATAATATAATTTTAAATTAAAAAAATTAGCTAGCAGTAGTTAATTTTTTAATATTTAATATAATTATTTTTGGAATTTAAATGAATAATAGTGAGTTCTATATGAACTACTTTTATCATCACCCATAATTTTTTCTAATTCCTCAATTATTTTTATTTCCTCGTCATTTGGTGAAGAAAACCAATGTAGAAAGAAAGGATTTTTAAAATTATTGGTATAAAATAAACTATTAATATCATTTTTTGTGAAGTAATTAATATTATTTCTTGGAAAGTTGTATTTGGAATAATGCCAATTATCTTTTAGTATTTCTAATATAATATTATAATTTGATATGTTATGAATTTCGCCAATTACATATCCATCATCTTTTAAATACTTTCTTATTTCTTGTAAAAAAATATTAGGATTGATGATACGCTCTAATATGTTGCCAATTATAATATAGTCATAATAATTTTCAACTATCGATGGTGGAAATCCTTCAATATCAAATATTCTAATATTAGCAAAACAATTTGCTATGTCAACCTTTTTAGCATTTTCTTCAATTCCATTTATTTCAGCATTTGGATAACTATTTTTTATTTTTAATATAGTTGCACCAATTCCGCTTTCTAATTCTAAAATTTTTAAATTTTTCTCTTTATCATCTTCAAGTAATCTAAGTGATGCATGTTTTATGTCGTCAAAAGCAAAAGTATCAAATCCCCATTTTAATTTAAAATATTCTCTATTTTTATAAAGAATTGAATAAAATCCGGTTAAATCTTTACGAAATGCTGAACCCAAATAGTGATGAATAAAACAATCATGGCATAACAAAAGTTTATAGCCGGATTTTATAATTCTAAGTGATAAGTCGTTATCATCAATATAACCGGGAGAAAAATTCTCGTCCAAATATCCAACTTTATCAATAACTTTTCGTTTTATCAATATGCAAAAACCAATTAAAAAAACCTTTTCTTCCCATTTTTCTTTACTTGATATATTATTGCTTTTTGCTAGTTCTTGCATAATATTGAAATCATCATAAGAAAAGTCGACTCCTTGGAGATTTTCATTATGGTTGCTTACGGCACCTACTGCTCCAATATTTTCATTACTATATAGGCATTCTTTTAAATTATCTAACCAATTACTAGTAACGATAGTATCATTATTTAATAATAGAATATCATAATTAGGATTAGCTTTTTTAATCCCTTGGTTACATCCTTTAGGAAATCCAAGATTAACACTATTTAATATAATTTTTAAATTTTTTTGTTCTTTCAACCATTCTCTTGTACCATCAGTTGACATATTATCGATAATGATAATTTCATAAGTGCCTTTTTTTGTATAGCGTTTAATACTATCTATACAATTTATTGTATAATCCAAATTATTATAAGTAATAATTACTATTGACGTTTTATTTTTTTTCATTTATTTCATCTCCTAATTATAATATATGAAATTAAAAGTTATGGTTTATTGAACTTGTACTTATATATATTTAAATATGTAAACAAAGGAATATATGATTTGTAAGATATGATATAATACTAATATAATAATTTTAAGGAGGTAGCTTATGGATAATTATAAATTTGCAGTTATTTATGGTAATGAAGATTGTGAAAAAAATATAGAAGATGGTAAAATTGAAAAATATGGTGATATTAAACTTAGTGATTTTAATCATATTGATTATCTTTTGGAATTTATTGATAGTAAATTTCATGATGTTAATATGTTTAAAACTTTAAATAATAGGCATACTCCAGAAATTGCGGCTTTTTTAATTTCAAGGTTTGGACATACTATATTTCTTAATGCAACAAAGGATGCAAAAAAATATGGTAAGTCAGGATTTTTCATAATGCCTGATGAAATATCTGAAAAACAAAAGGAAGCTATCTACTCTTTTTTTGAAGAAATAAAAGATTTTTCAATTACAATTATTTATAATTTAAAAATAGTAGATGGTATTTTAGATGGAATTAGCTTAGCTCCTATTAATAAAGAAGAATCTAAAAAATTGTTAAATTCCTTCTTTGTGAAAGTTGCCGAAGAACAAAAAGGTCAGACTTTTAAATGATTATTTATATGAAAAAATTCAGTTTAAACTGAATTTTTTTTACTTTCAAATAATTTTTTGTTTTCTAATAGTCTTTCATTATCTGGGGCGATTTCTAGAGCTAAATTAATATAATAAAGAGCCTTTTCATAATTTTCACTATAATAATTGCTTATTGATAATAAGTCATAGATAGTATGGTCAAAACTGAAAGTCTCATTAATATATGTTTTGGAATTTTCACTAATTTTTAAAGCCTTATTACAGTAATAATTGACTAAATTCCAATCTTCTTCATAATAAGAAAGTAACGCTCTTTCGACATATGGATCTCTTAAATATGGTGCTTCAATTATAGCTTTGTCAAGCCACATTTTAGCTTCATCATATTTATTTAAAGCAATATAACATCTGCCAATAAATCTCATTGAAGCGCATCTTTCGTCTTTCCATGTAGCATTTTTAAGATTCAAATGTTTCTTTAGAGTATCAATAGATTTTTCCCACATTCCACGATACATATATTCTCTACCTAGATAGTGCATGTTACGATCATCATTTGGATTTTCTTCTACTGACAATTCTAGCAAGTCTAAATATTGAGATCTAGATTTATTTGAATCGGAGTGATGATCAATTTGCACGCCACTACCAAATGTAATTTTTTCCTTTTTATCTCCAATATACTCTAGAATTTCATGCACAGGATGTGTCCACTTATATGAGTTTCGGGTATGAATTTTATCTGTTATAAATGTAGTTGTTGGGTTTCCATGTTCATCAAAATTCCAGTTATATATATAACTCATGCGAGTTGTTTCATTATCCCAACTTTCTTCAAGTTTTTTTCTCCAGTCGTTAATTAAAACCTCATCCATATCTAATGATATACATATATCAATTTCTTTGGGTATTAATTCTAGAATCATGTTTCGTGCAACATCAAATCGCCATGGGTTAACTTCTATTTCATGAACAATCACTCCTGCTTCTTTTAGTTTTTCAATTGATCTATCAGTTGAACCTGTGTCACCAACAATTAATAAATCAGCATCTTTAGCCGAAGCTACCCACTTATCAACAAATTGCTCTTCATTTTTACAAATGGTATATACACATATTTTTTTCATTTTCTCCTCCTTTATATTTTATGAAAAATAATTATACAATATTAAAAAGATTATTGATATATTCAACAATCTTTTTTTAATTATACTAAACGTATAATGTTTAGTTGGGCACCAATATTAGGTGTTAAAACTTGTGTAATCGGAATAATTGAATTGTTGACAAGAGTAATAATATCGCCTGCAGCTAATGTTAAGATAGCAGTGCCAATAATATTTCCAATATCAGCAGTAGCACCAACAATAGTTGATGCATTTATAACAGCATTAACTGCTAAGGCAATTGATGCACCTATTGCTAATGTTGTATTTACATTGTAATCAATTTGATAAGTACCGGCTGCTGTTACAGTTACGTCTTCAGAACCAAGTATATGTGTAACATTTAGTAATGGACCATTATTGCTAAAGTCAAATGCATCCCCACCAACTACTATTGCAGTATCTAAAGTAGCAAGATTATATACGTATCCAAATGCAGCAAGTCCTAGTCCGGTAGGTCCAGTAGGCCCAGTAGGTCCAATAGGTCCAGTAGGTCCAGTAGGCCCAGTAGGTCCAGTTAATCCTTGAATACCTTGTATACCTTGGACACCTTGTGGTCCAGTAGGTCCAATAGGTCCAGTAGGTCCGGTAGGTCCAGTAGGCCCAGTAGGTCCGCCAGAAGGCCCAGTAGGTCCGGTAGGCCCTACAATACAGCAACAAATTGGCTTACATCTTTTATCATTTTCAATTTTTTTTAAGGCACTTTCATGTATATTCATTTTTTACCCCCTTTACTAATATAATCTATGTAATAAGTGGTTTCATGAAACAACGATAGACCTAAGTGCTTCAATTATTTTTTTGAATATCCATTATGTAAAATTAATTATAATATAAAATGGCAACAAAAAAAGTATGTTAATCTTCTGAAAAACACACTTATATTTATAAATTATTTATTATTTCTGTTAATTTGTTTTTTTAATTGACGAGCTGAAATGTTACTATTATTTTTGTTTTCTGTGTAATATGGTACTAATGATTTTGAATCTACAAATAAACAATCTTCACAATGAGCAGAAGTTGACATTATTATTCCACCTAAATAAAATCCATCTTTTGTAGTTGCATTTAGCACTTTTAAATGGTCAAAAATTGAATTTAATTTTTCTAAATCGACATATCCACCATTTTTTAATTTAATTAAAATAGCATTTTCTTTATAGACTACATCTTGTTTTTCAACATAACCGAAAGAGTCACTACAAATACATTCATCTCCGATAAAAGTTTTTCCACTAAAAGTTACATGATCTACATACTTCGTACATTTATTAATATTTCCAATGAATATTTGATCTGTTTTCATACAAACCCTCCTTTATTAATTTTATTATAGCATAAAACTATAAATCTGAATAAATTATATATATTATATATTATTTTGTAAATAGTAAAAATACTTAATTATAATAGTTATTATTTTATCTCCATCGAACTTTGTCTACTTTTTCTGGAATATGGCCACTTTTTGATTTAGAATAATTCATTGAATAATTTGGAAATTTTAAATTATATTTTTCTATCTCGGATAATATTAAATCTCTTATATAATTAAAATCATCTTCATTCATATCAGTGCAATATCTAAATAAGTGTTCTAAATTTTGATTACATATAGCTCTATCAAAAAATACAGATAGCATTTCTCCATCACATGATAAATTATTATAGAATGAAGGTGTCATGATTTCATAATTTAAGTTTCTTATATCGCTTAAATCACGGTAATAGATATTGGCATTTAAATCTACTAAATAATTTTGAGTATGAGGGGATTCAAAATATATTTCTTTAGATGCAAAGAACATCCAACTTTTAATTATATTTGTTATACATTTTAATTGAAAATCTTTGCTAAACTTTTGTGATGCAATTACATAAAACCATGGATAAGTTTTAACTTTAGGCATCTCTCTTATAATATAATTAAAATTTTCATTTTCATTAAAGATACATGTTTCATTTAAAAAAGTAAAGTTAGGAAACTTATATTTGCTAAGTAATTTTTCTGCTATTGAACTTCTATTAAGTTCCTTGTTAGGTAAATTTCTAATACTTCTAGTTATTTTCCTAAGTAATACTAATTTATAGCATTTATTATTTATAGGATCATAAACCGTTCTATAAGATGATGTTGGGTAAACTAGTATTTCATCAATAATGTTATGTACATCTAAATTTAAATCATCAAAAGTGTCTGGATGAATTGGCACTATTTCATTTTGTAATTTTATAAATGGAAGCATAAATGCTTTCTTTTGATATTCATTAGAGACTTCATTAATATGTGAAAATGGGCTATAGTTTGATATATTAATATATTCGTTATTAGGATCAAAGATAACCCTGTCTTTATTATCCTCAGTCTGTTTCAATGACTCTATAATTTTGATAGATTCAATATATATTTGCTTTGACAAACATCTGAATTTATCAAACATATCAGTACTATCGTCACATATTTCTTTATAATATTCTTGAAATTCAGTTGAAATATTATTTGAATATCTAGTTCTAAATTCTATGCCATACATATCACATACATAATTAAAGTGCATAATGTTACCAAAATAATCTAGAATAACTTTTTGATAATTCTTATTAGTTAAATTATTATTTGAAAAATTATAAATATCATTATATTCAAAAAATCCATCACTAAATAACTTAATCTTTTTTAATAATGCAAATACGGTAAATATTTTATTATAAGTCATGTTTTTAAAATGTTTTTTAAACTGCTTCATATCAGTAAAATCATTTTCATTAAATTCATTTAGTTGATTTCTAAATTCTAGACTAATTTCATTAATCATCTTGTTAAAAGCTTTTCTATAATTAGGCAGTTTAATTATTGCTTTTTCTTTTTTTATTAGTTCATCAAATATTATAGAAATATAATCATTTCCAAAAATAATTTTTTGATAATAAAGCCATTCATTAATTTTATCTTCTTCAATATAAGAAGACATATATTTTATATATGCTTTAATATCTCTTCTTCCAAAACAGTAATCTATCATCATTTTTTCGTTTCCAGAAGTTATATCATAGCTAATAGTTTTATCATTCCATTTATTTACAAAAAGTACTTTATCACCATCTAAATATTCAATATTATTAGGCATTAGTCGCATTCTGTGGGTAATTGAATCATGAACAAAGTCTCTATACTTACTAACTATCTGTGTTAATGCATATGATATTTGCTCTTCAATTTGCAAGCCAATATTATGATTTTCTATTTCATATACAAAGTTTAAGTCAAAATCACTATCAATTAAATTTGTTCCTCTAGCAAAGCTATTACTAATAAATAATCCGAATTTAATTTCATTAACTATTGGATAATAACTTAGTACTTTGTTTATTAATTCTATTACTATATTATTATGTATATTAGATATTTCTAATGATTTTTCAAAGCTGTTATTTTTTATTAAAAGTTCATATTCATTAATAACTTTTTTAAATTTAGTATTATACCATTTCTTACATGTTTCAATCATTTCTACATATTTATCATATGTGATAATAGTCTCATCATAATCAAATGTTATTATATGAGTGTTTTGTGTTTTGTTATATTCAAACATTACAAATTCCTGTTATCTTTGATGTAACATTTTCCTTTATGATCTAAAAATTCTTGATTTCTTGTTAGCACAGATAAATCATCGGTAATATTTCCAATATAATATTTTGGATTTGGAATTAAATAACAACATTCATACATATCACCTTTATGGTCAATAGCAAGTGAATTAGTACAGAAACCACATCTTTCAGTAACGCCAACTTTAACATGATTAGAATAGTCGTTATATATCTTTTTTAATTCACTTTCTGTTTGCACGACAGATTTAATATTATTTTCTCTTGCTCTACCAAAATTAACTACAGGTCTAATAATTAATTTAATATTATCATTATTGGTACTTATCTCATTTAATAAATCGATTACTTTAAATGTTTCTTCATAATTGTCTGCTGTTAGTGTTAATCTTGGTTTTACAGGAATACCTTTACTTAAACATAATTTAATCCCTTGAATAGCTTTTTCAAAAGCGTGATTATTTCCTCTAACTTTATTATGATATTCTTCTAATCCGTCTAATGATATTTGACATGATAGATTTGGGTTAATATTTCTTAATTCATCTAAAATTTTAGAAGTTAAAAAATAAGCGTTTGTAACAAGTTCTAGTTCTCCACCATAGAAATTTAAACTTTTTGCAATTTGTTTAACTGTTTCATATTCAAGTAGTGGTTCTCCACCTGTAGCAGAAACAACACTTGGCTTAAAATAATGATAAAAACCATCTATTTCTTCTTGGGTATATTTTCTTGCTTTAAGATTAGGATTACTACCAGCCTTGTTGTAACAGTGCTTACAACTTAAATTACATTGTGCTGTTACTAGATGTCTTGCCTCCTCTAAAACTAGTATTTTCTTACGTATTATATTATCCATAAAATTCTCCTTTTTTCACGAGTTATTATAACATAAATATATTTATTGTATATAAAATATTCAATTATTTTATTTAAGTTTGCTTCTTTTTTATTAAATGAAGTACAATTATATAAAAATATAGCTTGAGGTTTGAAAAAAATATGTATTCGTGTTAATATGTAGAAAGAAAAGACATAAGAATTAAAGGAAGTGATTATATGATAGATAGTCATATGCATATTAATAGTTATTTTAATAATACCTATGATATTTATAAGGTTAATAGCAATGAGCGTATAGAAAAAGTTATTAATGTTGGCTTAGATATTAAAACCTCTAAAGAGATAACAGCAATGGCAATTAGTAATGATAAAATGTATACTTCAATTGGTATTCATCCTCTTTATATAAAAGAGAATCAACCTGAAGATTTATTTAGTTTAGTTAATGATAAAGTGGTAGCAGTAGGTGAAATAGGGTTAGATAATACGGAAGATAATTTTATAAAACAAAGGGAATATTTAATTACACAAATATTTATTGCTAATATGCTATGTCTTCCGGTTATCATTCACTCTAAAAATAGTAATGAAGAAATAATAAATATATTTAAAAATGTAGTAAAACCAAAATATGGTTGTGTATTTCATTGTTTTCAACCTGATATAGATACTATGGCATATTTGATTGCTAATGGATATTATATATCATTTGCTGGTCCTATTACATATAAGACTGCTAAAAAGTCTTTAGAGATAGTAAAAGAAGTACCAAAAGAATTATTTTTAGTTGAGACTGATAGTCCTTATATGACCCCTGAACCACATCGTGATGAACTTAATAATTCAAATAATTTGAAATACATTATATCTAAAATATCTGAGATAAAAGGTATAAGCTTTGATGAAGTAGAAGAAATAACAACCGAAAACGCTAAAAAATTATTTAAAAAAATGATATAATATATGGTAAGAGGTGACACATGAAAAAAGAAATAAATATTCTAAAAAAATTAAGAGATTATGTTAAAACAATACAAGCAAAAAGAGAAGCATTAAGGCAAGAAGAAAGAAGAACAACTATAGGTTTATTAGAAAGAACTTGGACGGAAGTGCAAATTAAAGATTACAATTATATGCTTATGATAAATTCTTCATTTTGGATAGGTGGTGACTATACTGAGCGTGATATAAAGAGATCTATATTGCGAGACAGTGCACACTTATTTACTGAGGAAGAATATGCAGAATTATATAATAAAATTTATCCAAAGGAAAAGATTA
>Ga0172378_10007369_pt1 | contig 10236 bp, 7 predicted proteins | sample GrowelOW332metaG_FD_119755 | JGI IMG/M metagenome (GOLD analysis project Ga0172378, IMG submission 119755) | Groundwater microbial communities from an aquifer near a municipal landfill in Southern Ontario, Canada - Pumphouse #3_1 metaG | ecosystem: Environmental > Aquatic > Deep subsurface >... | reverse complement strand
ATTGTTATAACTCATGACCGGCACATAGCCGAAAAAGCCGATAGAATTATAGAAATAACAGATGGAAAGATAAATATGGATATTAAGAGAGCTTGATTTTGAACGCTTTTAAGAGTATATCGTATTTAAACTTTAATTGATTAGCAAATCGGTTAATTCATAAGATATTATTTAAACAACCTGCGTGGATAGATTTTTAATCTATTAGGGCAGGTTGTTTTTGCTTTTATTAGTGGCTTTTGGGGTACAATATCAAAAAAAATTGAAAAAAATAAAAAAACTTTCAAAAAGTTATTGACATATGTCAATAACTGAGTATAATAGTATATGTAAGCGACATATGTCGGAAATAACAAGGAGGTAAATGTTATGCCAAGAAGAGATGGAACTGGCCCAACAGGCGCAGGATCAATGACTGGAAGAGGATTAGGCTCATGTACAAGTGCTAAAGCTGTTAAGTATGGTGCTGGTCTTGGACTAGGTTTAGGATTAGGACTTGCATGCAGATGTGGTCTTGGACGTGGACTCGGACGTGGACTTGGAAGAGGCGCTGCTGTAAAGCAGACATCATCAAGCACACAAAAAGAACTGCTCCAAGAGCAGCGAAATGCGCTAAAGACCCGATTGGATATCATTGATAAACAATTGGAAGATTCGTAAGATTCGTAAGAATTGCAGAAGTAACCAGAGGGAACACTCTGGTTACTTCTGCAGTTAAATGAGGTGAAAGTTTATGCCAAGACCTAGAAAACTGAGAATGGTTTGCGGTCTTCCTAACATTAATTGTTTTGGACCGCTTGATTTTCCTGTGGATACAGTAAATGCAATATATATGACCGTTGACGAATATGAGACAATAAGATTAATTGATTTGGACGGACTCACACAAGAAGAGTGCGCTAATCAAATGAATATTTCTCGTACAACGGTTCAAGGAATTTATAACGATGCAAGAAGAAAACTTGCTGAATCTTTAATCAATGGTAAAGTACTTTGTATTAAAGGTGGACAATATCAACTTTGTGACGGCAGAGAAAGTGGCTGTGGTGGAAATGTAAGAGGATGCCATAGAAACAGATTTGGAAGAAACTCTGTAGAAGAAGACGCAGTTGGCAAATAATTTTATGCATTGTATAGTTCATAATAATAGAGAATGTAGCTGTACCTTTATGTAAAAAGCCACCCGCTTGACGGGTGGCTTTTTATTATAGATTATATTTTTCAAGAATAGACATGGCTTTTATCCATAATAGGGCAAGGTCAAAGTTACAGTATTGCCACCTGACACAATGCATTTTTTGACGTTGAGTGAGTTAATTAGATAATAGTTGTTTTCCCAGTCGCCGCCAGTTGTACCGTCCCAAAGTATTTTTTTTGCCTGTGCGGCCTTGCCATCAGGCCAGAGAACGATAGAAGGATTAACATAAGAATAAAACTCTATAGTGCCACCGTGAGCGCGGTATCTATTTTGGTCCCAGCCATGGTGGGGAACTGTCATAATATCGCTTTTGAGATATGAACCGAAGCGTTGACACATCTCATCAATGCTAATTTTGGTAGCATCACCAGTTACCATAATAGTTTGAGAGATTGTTGCTGTTGCTCTAAAACGCACAACTATAGACTGTATGTTTCCGTCGGCATTTGTAAGATCAGCATCACTTCTTTCAAGTCCGATAATTTGAGGAACAAAGTCGGACATGCAGTTTAAAATCTCCATTTCAGTACCAGCAAAATGAAAAACTTGTCCTGTTAAACACTTATATATTTGTGCAGTGGGATAATATTTGCTAATTGTAGAACGCACAGTATCGAACCCTCCAGTGCCACCGCTTAGATATTGCGTTTGTTCAGCAGTATCACAGAAATTAAAAATAAAACTTTCAATCTTGATTTTTTTAAGGGAACTGTATGTAGTTGAAAATCCTATAAAAGCACCATAATGGTCTCCGTGTGCATGTGTAATTATCCATGCGCGTATTATGATATTCGATGAGTCAGGCGCTAATTCAATCAATTTGCTATAAATTTGAGCTACTTCAGCACTGGTATTGTTTCCGCCATCAATTATAATAAAGCTGCCATCCTCAAGTTGCATCAGCATACCGAGACCGCTTGTCTTTCCACCTGCCTCGGGATCAAATAGAGTAATGCTGCTCTCACGAACTTTCGTATATATAGGCGTTTCATTGGCTGGCAATAACGCACCGATAGATGCAATAATATGTGTAGTACCAGAATAAGGAATATAGTATGCATAAACAGTTTGCGTGCCTTTTGTATATGTAACAAATTGATTATCACTCATTTTGTTTTCAGTATATAATGTGTAGCCATCTAAAGATAAGATTGTGCGATATTCAGAAAACATTGTCTCGTTGGTTTCCTTTATTGTTAGCTGAGTAAAACCATCTGCAAGGCCGTTGATAGACTCAATTTTTCCACTTTCAAATATAGGAACATTATTAAGTGACGTAAAAATTTCAGCAGAACTTACACCTGTTTCTCTATATCCAAAAGGTATAACAAGTGTACCATTGACAGTGTTTTGTTGAGCGTAACTATTGAAAGCTGCGACTGCATTTTCAAGAGCTATATCCCCCCAAGCTGTGATAACGAGTTTGTTGCCAATTACGCCAAAACCATATTCATTATAACTTAAACTCAACAGCATTTCTTGAACTTCAGGGTAAGAGACATGACCTATAAGAATTTCGGGCGCTTCGGCTGAATATGTGTTCCCGTGATATTCTTCATCAGTTTTAACAGCAGGTGTGCTGTTTGAAATGTCGGTCATTTTTTTATAGACAATGCCAAGTTGGGCTATTTCGCTCTGGGTACTTTTCTCAGGGCACACAATTGTATAATAAAATTTAGTGCTTGAAAAAACAATAGCATCTTTGTCAATAAAGGAAGTGCTTTCAGCGACGGTAGTTATTTCTACTTCACTTTCATTGATATTAGTTGTTTCTCCTGTACTTTCAGCAATAGTGGCTATTTCCTTTGTGCTTTCATTATTGGGGCTATCCACAAGAAAACAACCATTTAGCAATATAACAACTAGCAACAATAGAATTGGTACAAGTATAATTTTTTTCATTAAATATCTCCTTATTGTTGTTGAATTTAATTAGTTTTGAATAAATTACATTATCTAATATTTGCGACTTAACTTTTTTTAATTATACAATATATTTATGAACATTTCAATTAGCTAAAAAGCCATATGATTTGATAGGTTCTTTTAAGCTTACAATTATTAAAACTTTTTAGCAAATTGTAAAACAGGATGTATGGATTAAAATTGCAACTTCATTTTACAATGAGTCAACCTTTATGTATATATTCTATGTACAAAGGGACTTGTTTAAAAAGAATATAAATTTTGAAAAAATCATATGATGTATTATAAAAATATTTAGAAAAGGGTTTTATTATGGATGAGATTTTAAAAACAAATCAAGGAGCACCAATTTATAATAACAACGATTCCTTAACAGCAGGGCAAAATGGGCCAACACTATTTGAAGACGTTCAATTGACAGAAAAATTAGCACATTTTAATAGAGAAAGAATACCAGAAAGAGTTGTACATGCAAATGGAGCTGGGGCTCTAGGCTATTTTAGATGCTCTTCATCAATGAAAAAATATACAAGCGCAAAATTTTTATCTTCTGAAGGTAAAAGAACTGACATATTAGCAAGATTTTCAACTGTCATTGGCTCAAAAGGTAGCGCCGATACACTAAGAGACCCTAGAGGCTTTGCTGTTAAGTTTTATACCGAGGATGGTAATTATGATTTAGCGGGGAATAACCTACCTGTATTTTTTATTAGAGATGCAATAAAGTTTCCAGATATGGTTCACTCGTTTAAACCATCGCCAACTACTAATATACCAGACCCCAATAGATTTTGGGATTTCATATCACTATCACCTGAATCTACTCATATGATACTTTGGTTATTTTCTGATAGAGGAACTGTAAAGAGCTTTAGGAAAATGGAAGGGTTTGGAGTTAATACTTATGTATGGGTAAATAAACAGGGGGAAGTAAGCTACGTCAAATATCACTGGAAGCCAACGATACCTATTGAAACAATAACAAGACAAGAAGCTACTAAACTTGCTGGTGTTGATCCTAATATTGCAAAAAGAGACCTTTACGACACTATTGAAAACAATATAGACGTATCCTGGAATCTTATGGTTCAAATTATGCAACCAGACCAGATTCAAGCATTACCATTTGACCCATTTGATGCAACAAAAACATGGCCAGAAAATCAATTTCCTCTTATCAATGTCGGGCGGATGTATTTGACAAAAAATCCTGATAATAGTTTTGCACAAATTGAACAAGCAGCATTTTGCCCTGCCACTTTGGTGCCTGGTATTCAAGCCTCTCCTGACAAGTTACTTCAAGGCAGGCTTTTTGGATATGCGGATGCTCAAAGGTATCGCCTTGGAGCTAATTATTTGCAACTGCAAACCAACAGACCTGAAAAACCACCAGCTAACAACCAAAGAGACGGTATGATGAGATTTTCAATAGATAAAGGCATAGTAAATTATGACCCCAACACTCTAAACTCTGGTAATCCCATGCAATCTAAGTCAGAAAATCAATCAGCAAAAATACCTGTGGAAGGAATTATTGAGCGAAAACCAATATCCAAACAAAACGATTTTACTCAGGCTGGAGAATTCTATATTAGTCTGACAAATGAACAACAATTAAACTTGGTATCTAATATAGCTGATGATATGAAAAATGTAAATTCAGATATTCAAAAAAGGCAAATCAATAATTTTATAAATGCAGATAAATTTCTTGGTTATAAAGTTGCATATATGTTGGGTCTTAATAATTAAGGACAACAATTTTACAATGAGTCATATTTTATAAATAAGAAACTAAAAGCTTATATTAATTTGTTCTTGAGAAATTTGATTATGTTTTGCTTAAAATATATTATGTGGACTTATAATTAAAAAACGAACCATTTTAACACTGAAAGATGTTAAAATGGTTCGTTAAATATTAGGATTATTTTTGGGCGCTTAACAATGCTGCAACATCTCTTATTGTAAAATCTTCAATCTTTTTGATAACCGTATCATCAATTAAATCGTTTGTGTGGTGTAATATAGAGGCTGTTGTCCCATCGCTATAAATCATAATTCTTGCACCTTTTACAGAATTAAAATTGTTTGCTGTGCCACTAGAAAACAAAATATAACGTTGATCATTAGAATTAATTTCGCTTTCTGAATTTACAGAGAATGTCACAGATTCGCTTAAGTTAGTATTACTAACCAGTACAGGTTGATTTAAATATTCGCCAGACATGGTGGCGTCTGTGAATATATAGACACTAGAACTTGCAAATATAAAACCATTTTCTTTAAAAGTAAGATTATAAATAATAATTTCTGTGTTTTGATTTTCTATGTCTTTAAAAGCTATAAAACCAATTCCAGGGAAGCGCTTTGAGCATATAACAGCACCGTTTTCATTTTGTATATCAAGATACATAACAGACCCGAACACAGTAGTTGGTGAGTTGATAATAGCGACACGGGCATCTAGTGTTTTGAATTGTCCGTTTATACATGACTTGATTTTTATAGTGTCAAAACTAATAACTTCATCACCATCTAAAAGGTTAAATTCTGCTATTACTTTAGCTGTCTCACCATCGGCATATGTAGTATCATCCCCGCTCGTATCATATACATAATCAATTCCAATACCTATAGTTTTAAGACTTCCATCCATAATTTCTGTTTCTATAAACTCGTCAGCATAAGCCAATACAGTATTAGCAATATCAATAACTAATGACCTAAATTCTCCGTTTGTGTCATTACCATAGATCTTTATATCTTCAAATTCATTATCCCAGTTGAAATGTGCAGCATCAAAAGATATTAAAGCAGCTCTATTGTTATCAATATTTTTTTCAACAACTTCAATTGTTCCACTGCCATCAGACTCTGTAATAACACGAACAAAATATAGATTGTCTGAGCCTATATAGCTAAATTCGCTAAGAATTTGAACACCAATTATATCTGAAAATGCCAAACCGATTTTTATTGTTATAGCATCATATTTTTTATCTCCGTCTGAGTGTTCTTCCCAAATAACTTTATTATATTGAACTTCGTCTGTGAAAGAAACAAGGGTGGCGTCGTCATAATTTGGAGCATATTTATAGAGATATTGCTCACCATTTTCAGAAATGTAATTAATAAGTTCCTCGTATTCCTTTTGAATCTCTGTAGTTGTTTCGGGGTCTGTTAATTCATCAGAATCGCTGATTTTAGTGGTTATTTTATTAAATGTACTTGGCTGTCCACATGAAGAAATGAGCATTAACAAAATAAATGATACTAAAAGTAAACCTGTTATTTTTGTGATTTTAAAGTATTTTCTCATGGTGTGAATTCTCCTTTGATAAATAATTATATTATAGATTATAAAACTCAAGAAATAAGTAATGTATATATTAACGTACTTATTCAAGGGGATAGCGGTTGTCTTATTTCATATATTTGACTCAATTTGTCAATCTTTAATTAATAATATCATTTAAGATAAAATTTGTCAAGAGAATTCTCTAATATTTACAAATATGTTTTGTATTTAAAGCTTTAAATATAACGATTATATAAAAAATAGATTATGATGTTAGAATCCTTGATTTATCGTTATCTCTTTAATTACTACCTTCTCGTGACAGACTACATCACTCTTGTATAATATTTGAAGGTTTCAACAAAACAACAGATTTTGTATCTACCATTTTCGACCTTGACTAATATAGTAGAAAACAAGTACAGTATTTTTAAAAGAGTGACAAAAAAGTGACTGTTAGCTCTTTACAAAAAAGATTAAATATGTTAAAATACCAATAATAATATATTTAATTTAGAAGGTGCTGCTGTATGTTACAAGAAAATAACCAAAAACTTAAATCTTTAAAGTTAATGGAACAATTGAATATGGAATCAGATGAGCAACATCCGATTAAAACACATATTATATGTGAACATCTTGCTAAATTAGGAATATCATGCGACCGTCGTACACTTAGTAGAGATATAAATGTTTTAAATGCGAATGGGTATGAAATCATGAGCAAGATGATAGGGCACGAGAAAGCATATTATATAGAGGACCGAAATTTCTCTATTCCAGAACTGAAAATACTTATTGATGCAATTCAAGCAGCAAAATTTATCACAAAAAATAAAACGGACGAGCTTATCACTAAAGTTGCAAAATTAGGGGGTAGATATGAGGCGGAAATCCTAAAAGGAAATATGGTTTGCTTCAATACACATAAGCACTGTAATGAATCAATTTATTATAATGTAAGTACACTTGAAGAAGCGCTAAGGGTAAATAAACAGGCATCGTTTTATTATTTTGACATAGATGAAAATGGAGAGAAAGTATACCGCAAAGAAAAAAGGCGTTATGTAGTTGAACCAATGGCTTTGATTTATAATGAAGATTATTATTATTTAATGTGTTATAGCACAAAATACTGTGGTATAAGCAATTATCGCATTGATCGCATGAACCATGTGGAGGTTGAGAATGACAGCATAAGCAAAGAAGCAATGCTAAAAGAAAATGATGTTGCAAAGTACACAGACCAAGTGTTTAAGATGTATGGCGGGAAGATGGAAACGGTAACTATTGAATTTGATTGTTCTCTTATTGGTGCGATTTATGATAAATTTGGAGAAGATACCAGAATGATTAAAACATCTGAGAATACCTGCGTGACAACAGTAGAAGTGCAGATTAGTCCAACATTTTGGGGCTGGCTTTTTCAATTTGCAGGAAAGATGAAAATATTATCTCCATATTTAATAAAAGATGAATATCAAAAGCAAGCATCTTTAATTATAGAGTAATATTAAGGAGAATCTATATATGAATGATATAAAGGAATATTATGCACATAGTAAAAAAGATGTGGAAAAGTATCTTTGGCAAACATTAAAAGTACATTCAGAAAATGTTGGTGAGTTTGTAAAGTTGAGTTCTCAAGAGTGGTGTAGTGAAGACTTTGCATATAATCTCGGAATATTACATGATATTGGAAAGTATCAAGAAGAATTTCAAAAACGTCTTGATGGATATAATATTGCTGTTGAACATTCAATTTGTGGAGCTGTTGAATGCGATAAGTATAATATGACATCGTTAGGACAGTATTGTATAGCAGGTCATCACAGCGGATTACCCGATTATGGTAACAAAATGAATACGGCAGATGATTCCACTCTCTTAGGACGATTGAAGCGTACAAGTAGCGATTATTCTAACTACAATACACAACTATCTCCTGTTTTTATTCGTGAAAATCCAATTAAGGTATCACTTCAAGTAGGCGAGCAATGTGCAAAGCAGCTTGCTTTTTGGACAAGAATGATGTTTTCCTGTCTTACTGATGCTGACTTTCTTGATACTGAAAAATTTATGAACGGACAACAAGAAAGAGGTGTTTATACTGATTTTTCAGATTGTCTTGATAAATTAAAAGCTCATATGCAAACTTTTGCTGCAGATACAGATGTTAAAAAAGCCCGAAATATATTATTAAATCAAATCAGTGATAATGTTAATAAGTCAAATAATATTTCACTTTTAAATATGCCAACTGGAAGTGGTAAAACCTTAGCGAGTATGCGTTTAGCTCTCGAAAGAGCAATAAAAACACACAAAAAACATATTATCTATGTTATTCCTTTTACTAGCATCATTGAACAAAATTCACGCGTTTTTAAAGATATATTTGGTAACGAAAGTGTTCTTGAGCATCACAGCAATTTTAATTATGACAATGTCGAAAACACTGATATAGTACAAAAGTTAAAAAAGTCTGCAGAAAATTGGGACGCATCTATTATTGTGACCACAACGGTACAGTTTTTTGAATCAGTATATGGAAACCACTCATCACAGTTAAGAAAACTACACAATATTGCAGATAGTATTCTTATATTTGATGAAATACATATGTTGCCAGCATTGTTTTATCAACCTTGCCTTGAATCTATTAAGATGTTAGTTAAGGATTATAATTGTGAAGCAATTTTTCTTACGGCAACTATGCCCAATTATCATTTATGGCTTGATAAGTTTGGGTGTGGTGAGATGAAAGTGTCAGATTTGATTAGTGATAGAACATGCTTTTCAACATTTAAACGATGCAAAATTAAAAACCTAGGTGAAGTTTCATTTGATTATATCCTTGAGCGTCTTGTTAATAATAATAAATCAAATTTAATTGTTGTCAATACTCGTAGCAATGCAAAAAAGATTTATCAATCCCTTAGTGGATTGAAATATCATCTATCTACATATATGACAGCTCTAGACCGTTCGAAAGTGATTGAAGCTGTTAAAAAGGCTCTTGATGAGAATAAAAAATTTTGTCTTGTTTCTACATCGTTGATTGAAGCGGGGGTTGATATTGATTTTGACTGCGCTTTTCGTGAAACTGCTGGACTAGATAACCTATTGCAAACAGCAGGACGGTGCAACAGAGAGGGCAAGAAAGAGAACTGTACTACCTATGCATTTACTTTTGAAAACATAGAAATGCAGTCCAAAGACCCACATTTGCAAAACAAGAAATTTATTTGTGAGCAGATTCTAAGTCGGTATGATGATGTTACAAGTACAGAAGCGATAAACGAATATTTTGATAAGATATACACTCTTTACAAAAGCGAAATGGACTCAATGAATTTTAAAAATTTCATCAAATTAAGCTCTAAAGGCTATCAATATGATTTCGCTACTTATGCTGAAAAATTCAAAGTTATTGATGATAATAGTAGAAGTATTGTCATTATTTACCCAAATGATGAGTTTGAGAAAGGATTGCTGGACAATTTAAAATATGGGGATAAAAATATAAAACGAAGCCTGCAAAAATACTGTGTTTCCGTAAAAAATTACGAATATATAAAGCTGATGGAACTGGGCGTAATTGTAAATATAAATGGCATTGATTGCCTTGGTAATTACAATTATTATGATAAAGATACAGGAATTAAATTTGATGATACAAATGATTATAATTATTAAATTAAGAAAGGATAAACAAAAAATGGGTTATGGAATTAAAATCATGGTTACAGGGGATTATGCTCTATTTTCAAGACCTGAAATGAAAGTTGAGCGAGTAAGTTATGACGTACCT
>Ga0172378_10007367_pt1 | contig 10237 bp, 4 predicted proteins | sample GrowelOW332metaG_FD_119755 | JGI IMG/M metagenome (GOLD analysis project Ga0172378, IMG submission 119755) | Groundwater microbial communities from an aquifer near a municipal landfill in Southern Ontario, Canada - Pumphouse #3_1 metaG | ecosystem: Environmental > Aquatic > Deep subsurface >... | reverse complement strand
GTTTCATCGGTAAAAATTCCGGGCACCACGTTGCCGAACTTGTCACCAAGATACTCGAGGTATTTTTCGTGGGTCAGTCGAATAAAGGCCTGCACGCATTCTGGGTTCAGATTATCCGGGATATAACGGTATTTCGAGCCTTCCACCGTAACTGCACTGACGACATAGACTTTCCAGCCGGACGGCAGTTCAGTCTGCAGCTGCAGGTGCGGAAAAAAAGTTTCGGCCCGGTAATGCGGATATTCGCAATTACCATAGAGATGAACATAATACGGGCTACGCCAGAGAGTATGGAAAAAATCGGTCCTCAGCACTCCGACGTCGTGAAAAAGATCGCGGCTTTCCAGTACATTACCTGCCTCATCGCAGCACACCGCCAGAGCTTCCAGAAGTCGTCCTTCGCCGAGATCGGCATCCACTCTGCCGGCGGCATCGGGTTCCAACTCTTGAAAAACCAGACCGCGGGCAGCAAATTCTGGATTATCCAGGAAAATCCGTCCACCAGCTGGTCCGGAGGGAAAGGGGTCTTCATCATAAAGCCAAGCTTGTAACCCTAATTTTTCTGCTTCGACAACGATCCAGCGGATTATTTCAAACCATTGGCGGGAGCCATATGGGGTCAACAAACCCGCCCTGGGGTGCATGAAAAAGGCGCGGATGCCCTGTTGCTTCATCAATTCAAGCTGTCGCTTTAATTCTACTTTTTCCAACTGATGATTGAGGAACCAAAAGGGAGCTGGATAGTAATCCTGTACCTGAAGAGCTTGCTCGACCATAATTTTTCCCGTTTCGTTTTATGGAATCGCTACTTCCCGTTTTTCCACTACAAAGCCATAGCTCTGGCCGGCGCGGGCTGGCCAGCTTTGCCCAGAATGAAAGATGCCTTGGATGGACCCAGCGATAGCGCGCAACTGTTGTCCTGCTGGCAGTAACACAGCTTTTGGGCCAGATGTCTTCGCATGTAAAAATACTACGTCATTGCCAATATGCATCGGATCACCGGCTTCAGCATTGTAAATATGCACCCCAGCCTCTCCGGCAATCTGCCGCAAAATTGAGACTGGTAAATGCATCAGACTGCTGTAGTAATGGTGGATCCCCCGGCTGTTCCAAGATACCAGAGCAGGTTCTCCTGCTTCGTTACGTCCGAGCACACTACTAAAACCACTTTTCGGCCAAAACCAGGGACCGGAATGAACAGGATTTCGGTAGCTTTGCAAAGGCCAGCCGGGAACAAATTTTATTTGTGGGCTGTAAAGGCGTGTTTCCATCGTTACTTCAATCCCAAGAAGTTGGCTGATCGCATCGGCGGAAGGTCCCCGCTCTGGATAGAAAGCGCCTGGGGCGTAGAGCCAGAGAACCGTTGCTTTTTCACGTTCAAAGCGCTGCAGCAACTGTGCTCGCTCTTCTGTAGTAAGCACAAACAGATTGGTTATGATATAAAACTTGTGCGGTGGCAACAGGGATTCCTCCAGCAAATCCGCCAGAAGGACATGTCGGAATGGGGCCGCAATTTCATTGCCGCGACGCGCCAATTCGGCAATCAGAGCACGATGAGAGCCATCACCGGCATTATGCTTGACGTAAAACGCGCTTTTCTGATCGCTAACGATACAGATTTCAACCGGCGTATAACCCTGAACCGGGGGTAACGAACGGTAACAGTCGAGTTGTTCCCGGATCAGCTCAAGAAGTACTTTTTCCCTGAACCAACGCTCATACATTTCCATCCAATGTGTGCCGAGGCCGCGGGAAAGCGCCATGCCGAAAGCCCGATTCATCGCTCCTACACTTTGTTCCACAGTGCTTAATTGACCATTCCGGATCTCGTAGTTGCTGTTTTCGCCAAAGGTACGCAAATCCTGTTCGACAATCACCAGTTTGCCATGCGAGGTATAAGACTCTGCCGCTTGCATCGGACTATCATTCATACCAGGATAACGCCAGGTATAATACGATGGAGCCCAGACCAAGTCAATGTACGGAGACCGGGCCGTCTCTTCAATGCCGAGATGACCCACCGTCTGCAGACGGTTGAAAATATTGCTGAAGGCAATCAAATAACCGTAATATGCCCCAACCAGTAATTTTCCCTGACTTTCCTCTTTGACAACCTGCCCAAAAGCGATGATGGCTTCCGCAATTGCCCGGTTGCGAAAGGCAAACCAATCGATCAAGCGCATGTCTTTTTCTGGCTGCAGCATTGTCAACAGGCTGCCGGCATCCTGTTCTTCCGGAGCCGGCATGCGGATTTCATCAAAGGTCAAACCGGGCTGTTTCCAGGCCTGGGCAAGCTGCTCATCGCTGTTATATTTTTCCTTCAGATAACTGCGGAAGGTCTGATAATCCGCCTTGGAAAAGCCGCTGCGGGCAGGCTGATTATGGCCATCGCTATAGCTCCAAAACCATTCCGAATTCCAGCCCTCGGAAATTCCGATACCGATGACCCGATCCGCAGACGGAGAATTCCGCAGAAATTGCAACAGTGCCCGCAACGCAACAGCAGCATCCTGCAGATATTTTTTGGAGGCCAGAGCCTGCCGGTCTTTCTGCTGGTGAAGAGGCTTATCCCCATAATAACGGGTTGTGTCATCGGGATTTTTTTTCACCCACCATTCCGGCATGACGCATTTCACAATGATGATTTGATACAAGTCCGGGGCATTGACGGCAAGCACTTCCTGACAACGCTGCAGAGAACGGAAGTCAAAACGGCCTTCTTCCGGCCAAAAATCATCCATTGAAGTGCTAAAGCGAAGCACTTGCGAGCCGGATTGAACCGCATTCTGCACTAGAAAATCGCGGATGTCGGGTTCGTTCCGGAAAGAGCCCGGCAGATCATAGTAGATCGGAGCCAGTTTTTTGCCATCGGCAACGAACCAGGCCCGGCTCCCGGCACCAACGATACGTACCTCCGGAAAATCCTTTTGGGGGCTTGACTGAGCAAGCAATTTTCCCACTGCCAGATTATTTTCCACCTGGAGGTATTCGGTATCAAGGAAGATTTCTCCCTCGCAATCATACTGTGTTGGCAAATGGTACTTGACTTCGATCCTTTGCCCAGGAAGCCAGTTTCCGGTTGAAGGTTCAATTCGAGCTGACAGTATTTTCGTCTGACCATCCCGGGTCTGAATTCTGAACTGGAGCTTCGAGCTGTCCACTGCAGGAGCCTGCAATACTTTGGCAACAAAACTTCGGTTGTGAAAAGTCTGAATTTGAATTTTACCGATCGGACCGACATAGCGGTAATTGACTCGGGTTCCCCAGGGGGCAACCGGTACCTCGCCCAGCACCATCACCGGCTGATTGAATTCCTGTGGCAAACGCTCACTTCCTACCTGACAGCGCCATTGGGCGTCACTGACGATGTACTCAATTTCAGCCTGTTTTTTCAGGTAGAGATCGCACAGCATACCACCCCAAGCCTGTACGTTATGCACCCGCAACACCAGAGAATTCTTGCCCAGCTGAAGATGTTCAGTCAAAGAAAAACGTTTTGCCTCAGTCCAGTCTTGATTGAGCCCCAGGCTTTTGCCATTGACAAAAACTTCGACAATATCATCCCCGGTTGCGACCAGAGTCGCATCCTCGGGAATCTGCTCCACTTCGATTTCTCGAAAAAACCAGACATTGGTATTGTTTGGGCCGAAGCCATTCTGACACCAGATCCAGCTGCCGCGCCAGCTAGCCGGTGGAACATTAAGACGCGGCAAGTTTTCTAGAGTCAACACGGGATATCCCTGTTGTGGCGCTTTGAGCAGATGGACAGTAGCACTGACCGTACGTTCAGGAGTCTGAAGTTCCAACTCCTGCTGCCCGGCGACAAGTGTTGTCGTTGCCAACACTTGCCAATTCCGATCCCGGAAAGTTAATTCCAAGCCGGGGTTGTGCCCATTTTTCCAGCTTAACCGATAGATTCCACGAGGACGTATCGATTCCAGAGCATAAGATTGCCCCAGTTGCAGTGAATCAGCAAAAGGGAGGTGATTGATTTCCGGGATTGCGCTCAAGCGCGCCAAGGCGATGTTGCAGCTCTGGGCTTGCCAGCTCAGTTTGATGGTATGGACTTTACCACGCCAAGCAGGGTCTTCCGACAGAGAGAAAAGCAGATTATGCCATTCTCCATCAGGAATGGAAGTGACCCCCAGATACGAACTATAGCTTTGCTCATTTTCCTCCGCTGTAAAATCCAGGCGCAAATATCCGCCTTCGTCTGAGGCTCGGAAACGGACTTGGATCGCTTTGATCTCAGCCGCCGTCCAGTCCAGATTTTCACAGGAAAAACCGCCATTGGGGCCAGCAAGAATTTCAAGACTGTCCGGATCGTCGAATATTTGCAGGGCGCCATGTGGTTTCCAATGCTCCTGCAGATCTGCGGCCTTGAAATCCAGCGCGCAAAGCCGGTCGTTTTGCTGCAAGCGTACAAATTCGTCTTCCGATAGTTCCTGCAGCAGAATTTGCTGAAGACGCACCTTTCCCGGACCGCGGACAACCAGATGCGGTCGCAGTTGCTTTTCGTCCGCTGAAGCGGTAAAAAGATATTGCAAAACTTCAGGCTGACCGCTCGATTTCCTGGCCTGAATGGAAGGATATGGAGTTCTGCTGCCGCCCGGCATGGAAAGCATCAAGGAGGCGCTGCCAGTTCCCTGCAGGCAAGTCAAAGCCATCTGCACCCGATAATGCTTTCCGGCTATGATCTCAAGGTCTTTCTTTGGAACGAGCGCCAGATACCCGCTCGCATTGCTCATTTCTACCTCATATTCCCTGTCGATCTTTTGCACAGTTCCCTCGCCACCTAGATTCTTACGCAAAACCCACTGCAAATCCGGTCGCTCGAGAAGATTTTCGGAAGGCTGGTATTCCTGCAGGAAAAGCGTTCGCAATTGTACTTTCCCCTGCCCTTTCAAACAGAAATGAATTCGTAGCTGCGTTTCCTTTTCGCGGGCAGTAAAAAGAAGGCTCAAGGTCTGATCCTCACCAGTAACGTTTTGTGCTTCAGAGCAAGGAAACGGAGTGCGTGGCTCCGGCCCTGGAAATGATATCATCAGAAAAGCCTGCAAATCCGCACTGGAACCGCGAAATGCGGCTGTCAGCTCATACGTTTTTCCGGGACGGACCGCCACTTCATCGCCACCACAGTGAAAAAAAAGATGGCCAAGAGAATTCTCCTTGTTGATTTCAACAAGTCCGGGCACCTCTGAATGCACATTCCCGACGGCCCCATCAACCTGCTGCAAACGCCATTGTTGCTGCAAAAGAAGATTCGCATTGGCCAGCTGCGAAAAGAAAAGGTTCAACAATAGCGACAAAGCAAGACAGCGATAAAGACTTCGAAACATAATTCCTCCTTAGCAAAGTGGATTTCCCCGCCCGATGATTGTTGGTGGACTGGAAACGTTCGGGATTTGTATTGGGAGCTTCTATTGGTTTTTTAATCCGCTGGGGCGCCACGTTTGAAATGGTCGCGTTTCTTAAAGCCATCCGTGGTGTATGCTTCAAAGGAATACACCGCTGAGGCATGACCGTCAACCCAGAGGACATTTCCATATCCGCTATGCCGACTGATGGCATGCCCATTAAAGCTGTCGATGATGTGGAAGGGAGCCGTGGGCGCTGCCGCCATTTTGCTTTCACCAAGAAATACTTTGATCGCGGGGTTTTTGATCTTTTCCGGGCTGCCGGGAGTAATCGCGGCGACGTTGGCGGGGAAATTACCGCCGCGAGCATACCAATCGTCCGTCACCCCAAGCGTATTGATGCCATAGTGCACATAGTTGAAAATCCAGGCGTTGGCGGCATTATTGAAGTTCTTTGACCAGGCATTCCTCTGGTCATATACGGATGGGGTCGGTCGGCATTCCGGACATTCAAACAATTTGAAATCCTGAAGATAACGATTGTTGGCCAACAACCAACCCCAGCTGTTGGTATTGCCAGCATTGATTGAAGTGGGTGGAAAATACCGAAAATCATCCAAATACAGGGTCAGCAGAAGATTGTGCTGACGCAGATTGTTGACACACTGCACGGCACGGGCTTTGGCTCGGGCTTTGCCCAAAGCCGGCAACAGCATGGATGCTAAAATCGCGATGATGGCAATCACGACCAGCAGCTCAATTAACGTAAAAAAATGTTTTTTTCTCATCGTTGCATTCCTTTTTGTGAGATTTGTGGCCAGGAAACTACATTCATCATAGTTGTTGTCTGAATGAACTGAAAATAAAACGGGATGACCGGACGAATGGCAGTTGGCTTTCGGACATCGGACTAACTAACAAAACGCAGTTGGTAGGAACCGCTTTCCACCTTAAGTTCCTGCACCCGTTGCGTTGGAAAAGTCCCAGGCGCTACCAGCTCGGCCTGGTTAAGGAAAATCCGGGTAGCCGGTATTTTCGGCAGTAGAATTCTGGCCTGACTGTTGGGTGGCACCACCACAGTCCACACAAAACCACCGTTCTCATAACGCCAATGACTTTCTGCTTTCCCGTAGGGAGTCAGCAAGGAAAAATCGACAAATTTCAGACGTGGATCCGGTTCGACGGCAAAAAGCAGAAGACGTCCACCCGGCGCAGCCTCATCGTAATCAATGCCGCCGGCCTTGGCAGCGATCCACTCCAGCACCGCACCATAGGCGTAATGATTAAAGGAGTTCATATTGACATTGCCAAAGCCTTTTTCCAGAGTGTAGGAATCCCAGCGTTCCCAAATGGTGGTTGCGCCCTGTTGAACTGAAAATAGCCAAGAGGGCCAGGCTTCCTGTAACAGCAGTTCATACGCCAGATCGTTGTGCTGCTGTTCACTGAGCGTCTGCAACAACCAGGCCGTGCCGACGAAACCAGTACTTAAGCGGCAACCATTTTTCTGCAACAGATCGGCCAACAACTCCCGGTTAACAGGCACCTGTTCCGCATCTAAAAGCCCAAAATGCAAGGCCAGAACGCAGGAAGTCTGATTGCGAATTTTCAGGCACTGATCTGCTCCGATAAAGGTGCGTTGAAAAGCGGCGCAAACCTCTTGTCGCAACTGCTGATATCGCCGGACATCTTCCGGCAGCTGTAGAATTTCGGCACTGCGGCTCAGGATCTGACATCCATAGGCCAGCATAGCGGTTCCAATCAATTCCGATGGGGTTTCGATCAGATCGGGTGCCAGCCAATCGCCAAAGGAGGTCGCCGGACGGATAAAACCCGTTGCAGTATCGAGCTGATACTGCAACCATTTTTGCATGGCGGGATAACATTCCTGCAGGATTTGGGCATCCCCATAACGGCGATAAATAATCCAGGGACAAGCCATCATCGCATCGGCCCAAACGGCAGCCCCGAAGGAACTCTTCAGGATATCCGGAGCAATGCAGGGGACAGCGCCATCCTCGCGCTGGGCTTCCCGTAAATCCCGTAGCCATTTGTGAAAGAAGGCCGCAATATCCATGTTGATCGCCGCGGCTCCGGCAAAGACATGCGCATCTCCGGTCCAACCGAGACGTTCATCCCGCTGCGGGCAATCTGTTGGAATATCAAAAAAATTGCCTTTCTGCCCCCACAGAACATTCTGATACAAGCGTTCCAGCAGGGGGTGGCCGCATTGAAAATGGCTGGTTAATTCCAGATCAGAATGCAAAACGATGGCTGTGACCTCAATATCATCCAGACTGGCACCGGCAAATTGAAACCCATCCAACTGCACATAACGAAAGCCATGATAGGTGAAAAGCGGTTCCCATTCGCTGACTTTTTCGAGCGGACCAGCACAGGTAAAATAGTCGGTACAACGGGCGCTGCGATAATTAAGATTGTAGAGCGTCCCGTCCGGATACAGCATTTCGCCAAACTGGCAAGTAAAAAGGCGCCCTTGATAGCCCTTGAGACGAATGCGGACTCGCCCGGCAAGATTCTGCCCGAAATCCCAGATGTAGACATCCTTGCGGGGATTCATCTTGGTCACGGCCTTGAGCTCCATTGTTTTCCGCACCGGCGGGCAAGGTTTTACCACCAGCTGGGGCATAGTATCAGCTCCCCTGCTTCCAACGCAGACCTTCTGCCACTCACTGTCGGCAAAATCCGGCTGATCCCAGCCTGTCAATTCCAGTCGTTCATCATACATTTCGCCGTCATAAATATCCGAATAAAGAATAGGACCGGTCGTGGTTTTCCAATGACCGTCGGAAAGCAGTTTTTCGCAGTGTCCATCTTGGTAGAAAAGTTCCAGCTGCAGCAGAAGTTCCGGATATTTTCCGTAGAGATTTCGCCGACGCCCGCTCAGATATCCGCAATACCAGCCGTCGCCAAGAATAACTCCCAAGGCATTGGCACCGGACTGCAGTTGCCCGGTCACATCATAACTCAAATACTGCAACTGCTGACGGTAATCCGTCCAGCCGGGAACAAATTCATCCTGAGAGACTTTCTGACCATTAAGCTTGGCGGCAAAAAGGCCACGGGCGGTAATATAAAGCCGAGCCTGCAGCAAGCCCGGAGATACTTGAAACTCCCGGCGAAAATAAGGACAGGGAGACGGACAGCTGGGATTGTTGCCGGCAAAATAAATCCAGGATGCGTCCCAATCCTGATTGCGCAGCAAGCCCAAGCTGAAACTGGCAACCGGGCTGAAAGCGCTGACCCGACCCGCCTCGTCCCAGATGCGAACCCGCCAGAAAACCCGCTGCCTGACCTGCAAAGGGGCTGCTCCCCAAGGAAAATACAACGACTGCTCTGAAGCCTGTTTCCCTGAATCCCAGAGATCCGGCGCCAAATCGAGTTGTTCGGCACTGGAAGCCGCCTGTAGCTGACAGGCGCTTTGCCGGATGCCTTCGTGTTGGCTGCGCAATTTCCAGGAAAGTCTCGGCGTGGGATTCATCAGAACTACCGGGCCGGCCAACAAGCTCTCAACCCGCAGATCATAAACCTCGATCATCATAGCAGTGTCTGTTAAAGGCATTCTTCCACCTTGAGTTTCTACATTAAGGCAAAATATCTTTTGTTTCAATATATATTATAGTCATTAATTCAACTGATAACCATAAGAATTTGTCGAGAAATTAGCACAATCTGTCGAAAAGCAATGAAGATAGGAGTTGCTGCCATGCCGACGGCCTTATTACGGGAATTGCAGGGACGGAATTTTTTCCACGATGCAGAATTGCCGTTAAAAATCTTCATGCATGAATATAAGTCTCACACAGATCGTTGGCATCGGCATCAGGATTTCTATGAGCTGGTGGTCATCTGCAGCGGGCATGCCTGCAATGAAAATGAAGCTTCTGCGACCATGGTACAAGCGGGCGATGTCTATCTTTTCCCAGCGGGCTCCGTACACCGATACCGTCAAATTCAACATTTCTGGCACTATAACCTGTTGTTTGATCCCGCGATATTGACTCCCAATCTACCCTATCTGATGCAGCTGCCGGGCTATCAACTGCTGTTTCATTTTCCGCCCCGTCCGGCATCAGACGCCTGTTCGCAAGTACTATCGGTTGACGAGTCGGTGTTGGCTCGTTTAATTTCACAGATTGAGCAAATCCGCAATGAATTGGCGTTGCAGACGCCCGGCTGGCAAGCTGGTGCTTATTTCGGCTTCCTGCATTTTCTGGCTTATCTTCTGCGGAATTGTGTTCCGCAACGTTTACAGCTGGACACCAATATTCAGCAGATCAGCCGAGTGATACGGATGACAGAAGAAGATTGCCGGAAACCGTACTCTCTGCTGGAGTTAGCCAAGGAGGCTCATATGTCGGTCAGCAGTTTCCGACATCACTTTACGGCCATTACCGGGGTGTCTCCGGGAGATTATCTGATCAAATTACGGATCAAAAAAGCATTGCTGCTGCTTTGTTCTTCCAGTTCCATCACCCGGGTTGCCGGCCAGGTCGGTTTCCATGACAGCAATTACTTTGCCCGGCAATTCCGCCGCCAAAACGGTATGACTCCGCGGGAATTCCAGAAAAAATATCAGGTTAATCCGAACATCCTCGAAGAAGTCATGGAACAGCTGCTGCCGGAAAATTCCCTGCGTCTGCAAATCCGAAACAGCAGCCCCCTCTTCCCTGATCCAGCCGTACCCATCTCCCGATAAAATGGAGGTTGTTTTTTAGGAACTGATACGGCCTTTCGGCGGCAGCCTGTCCCCGTTCCCGCTCCCGTCCCCCACAACTCACAACTCACAACTCACAACTCACAACTCACAACTCACAACTCACAACTCACAACTCACAACTCACAACTCACAACTCACAACT
>Ga0172378_10007366_pt1 | contig 10238 bp, 5 predicted proteins | sample GrowelOW332metaG_FD_119755 | JGI IMG/M metagenome (GOLD analysis project Ga0172378, IMG submission 119755) | Groundwater microbial communities from an aquifer near a municipal landfill in Southern Ontario, Canada - Pumphouse #3_1 metaG | ecosystem: Environmental > Aquatic > Deep subsurface >... | reverse complement strand
CAAAGCTTTGGATGTTACACCGAAAGCAAAAGGAATAGAAGGACCAGTAATATCAGCATCGAGCACACCAACGCGGTATCCTCTCTTAGCTAATAAGACTGCGAGGTATGATGCAACAAAGGATTTACCAACGCCACCTTTACCAGACAATACGCCGATGATGTGTTTGATTTCAACACCTTCAGCGGTTTTCAATTTAGGAATTTTCGGACTAGCTTTTTGCGTGCTATCTTCGCAGGAATTGCATTCTGCGCAGCCTTCACACTTACCGTCACATTTTTCTTCTGACATTTATCTATAGACCTTTCTTTTTTTACTTTATTATTATATATGCTCGTTGCAAAAAATTACACCATTATTGCTTTTTAATAATCTTTGCGCTTTCTATCAGTGTAGCGAGTGTGCAAATATTTGTGAGCCTCAGCTCCACCGAATTCACCCATGTAATCTTTGTACAAATTTTTGATTGAGATATTTTGAGCGGAAATTCTGTGCAATTTTGAACGATCTTCCGAGTATAGAGCTTGCGTTCTCTGCTGAACGACATTGATGGACATCTTCGACGATTGAATCGGTTGTCCGCCACCATTGATACATCCGCCTGGACAAGCCATGATTTCAACGAAGTCGTAATGTTCTTTTCCGGACTTAATATCGTCCAAAACTTTTCTAGCGTTTCCCAGCCCAGATGCAGCGCACAATCTCAGCGTTTGACCATTGACTAAGACTTCCTGAGTTTTAATGCCTGATATTCCTCTGAGATTTGAAAATTCGACATCTTCACACTTGCCTTCAAGCCAAAATTTAGCGCAGCGAATAGCCGCTTCCATAACACCACCCGACGCACCAAAGATATCTGCGGCACCGGTGGATTCGCCCAGCGGATTGTCGAATTTAGAATCGTCTAGCGAATCGAAATGGATACCGCCTTCCTTGATCATTCTCGCAAAATCTCTAGTGGTCAATACGTAATCTACATCTTTGTATTTGCCTTCGTGAAGCAGAGGCCTATTCATCTCGTCCTTCTTTGCTGTGCACGGCATAACCGCTACAGATACGATATTTTCAGGTTCGATTTTAAGCTTTTTAGCGATGTAAGTTTTGATGAGAGCTCCCTGCATGGACATGGGGGATTTGCAAGTGGATAAATTAGGAATAAATTCAGGGAATTTTTTCTCTACAAAATTCACCCAGCCCGGACAGCAGGATGTAAACATCGGCAACTTCCCGCCGCTTTGTATTCTTTTAACCAATTCAGTAGCTTCTTCAACGATTGTCAAATCAGCTCCGAAATCAGTGTCGTAAACTTGGTCAAAACCCAAAGCCCTCAAAGCTGAAGGAATCTTATGCGTGACAACAGTTCCCAATCTATACCCGAATTCTTCGCCAAACGCCGCGCGAACTGAAGGAGCAACTTGAACGAGTACTTTCTTGTTTGGATCACCTAGTTTCTTCCAAACGGCATCGACGTCGCTGTATTGAATTAGCGCGCCCGTCGGGCAAACGTTTATGCACTGTCCGCAAGCTACGCAGTCCGTGTTATTCAAAGACTCGTGAAAGGCAGGACCAACTTGAGTTATAAAACCTCTATCGTAGGCGGTTAAAGCCCCGACTGTCTGAATGCTATCACACACCATGACGCAGTTTCCACACAGTATGCACTTTGCGGAGTTTCTACGGATTGGAAAGTGCGAGGAGGTGTATTCATTAACTTCCGCCATTTCGCCTTTAAAAGGCATCTCTCTGATTCCCATCTTGTAGGATAAGTCCTGCAGTTTACAATGCATGTTTTTTGCGCAAGTGGGACAATCTTGAGGGTGATCTGAAAGGAGCAACTCAACGACGGTTCGCCGCGCGTTGATCACCCTTTGAGTATTGGTAAATATTTCCATGCCTTCTACGCACATAGTTGCGCACGAGGGGGCGAGATTCCTTCTGCCTTTTACTTCGACAACACAAACTCTGCAGCTAGCGGTAATATTGTGTCTGTGCGACAAGTGCAAAGGGGTGTAGCACAACTGGGGTATCTCGATATTCAATTTTCTGCTGGCGCGAAGGATTGTAGTATTTTCTTCAACTATAAGAGGGCGACCATTGATCTTTATATTGATCATCTTTTTCATTTCTGCCATTTTACATTCCCTCCTTTATAAGCTTATTGCCTTAACAGGACAATTTGTTGCGCAAGCGCCACATCTGATGCACTTGTGCGCATCAATTTCAAATACTCTCAACTTGGGATTCTTCGCAGGTTTGTCCGTCTTGAAAATAGCTTCAACTGGACATTTACGCGCGCAGTTTCCGCATCCGATACAAGTGCTTTGATCGATGACGTACCTCGCGAGAGCGCGGCACTCTTTAGCGGGACAAAGATGATTTATTATGTGCTCTTCATACTCTTCTCTGAAGTATTTTAGAGTTGAAAGAACCGGATTGGGTGAAGATTGACCGAGTCCGCAAAGAGCGGTATCCTTGATCACGTTTGACAGATTTTCCAACTTTTCTAAGTCTTCCATCTCGCCCTCGCCTTCGGTGATTCGCGTTAAGATTTCTAAAAGTCTCTTGTTGCCAATTCTGCAAGGGGTACATTTCCCACACGATTCATCCACCGTAAATCCCAAGTAGAATTTTGCGATGTTTACCATGCAGTTATCTTCGTCCATAACAATGAGTCCACCAGACCCCATCATAGAGCCGATGTTTGTCAAATTGTTGTAGTCCATAGGAACGTCAATCAGCGAAGCGGGAATGCATCCGCCGGAAGGTCCGCCGGTTTGTGCTGCTTTGAATTTCTTTCCATTCTTGATTCCGCCGCCAATGTCGTACACGATCTCTTTTAGCGTAGTTCCCAGGGGTACCTCGACCAAACCGACATTGTTGATCTTTCCCGCAAGGGCAAAAACTTTGGTACCTCTTGATTTTTCAGTACCAATTTTAGAGAATGAAGTTTCGTTGTCATTTAAAATATATGGAAGATTAGCTAAAGTTTCTACGTTGTTGACGATAGTGGGTTTGTTGAACAATCCGTGTAGCGCAGGATAAGGAGGTTTCCCTCTAGGTTCTCCCCTGTTGCCTTCGACAGAATTGATAAGCGCTGTTTCTTCGCCGCAGACAAAAGCGCCTGCGCCGTACTTAATTTCAATGTCGAAGTCAAATCCGGAGCCCAGGATATCCTTCCCGAGCAATCCCATTTCTCTAGCCTTGTATATAGCTTTGTTCAAGCGGTCTACCGCTAAAGGATATTCAGCGCGAACGTATATTACTCCCGAATCAGATTCGATGGCGTGCCCAGCTATTGTCATAGCTTCAATTATCGAGTATGGATCGCCTTCCATAATGGAACGGTCCATAAATGCACCCGGATCTCCTTCGTCGGCGTTACATATCGTGTATTTCTTATCGGATTTGTTATTTTTCGCAAATTTCCACTTCAAATACGTGGGGAATCCGCCACCGCCTCTTCCCTTGAGGCCCGATTTTTTAAGTTTGTCAAGAATTTCATCCTGGGTGTAACTAAAGAGAACTTTCTCCAGAGCTTTGTATCCTTTGTTCGCAACGTATTCGCGCAAACTTTCAGGGTTGATCAAGCCGCAGTTGCGCAGTGCAATGCGCTTTTGTTTTTTGTAGAAAGGCATATTTTCCTGCTTGGTAATTATCTTCCCTGTAGCCGGATTAATGTAGAGAAGTTTGTCTACTTTCTCCCCTTTAATTATGTGTTGCTCAATTATATCTTTAGCGTTCTCAGGTTTGACCTTAATGTAAAAAGTATCGTCGGGAAATATCTTGACGATGGGTCCCTTTTCGCAGAAGCCAAAACAACCGGTTATGCTCACTTCGACTTTTTTCTCTAAGTCGTGCGCTTTAACCTCTCTTACGAGAGCCTCGTATATTCCGTCGGAGTTTGAAGCTTTGCATCCGGACGAGGCACAGACGGATATTATGTATTTGCCGACTGGAGCCCTCTTTGAATGTCTCTTGATATCCAGAGCGCGCTCGCACGACTTGCAATACTTTTTAAAGTCAGCTCGATTTTGTAATCTCATTGTTGTTTTACTCATGTTTCGCTTCCTCCGACTTGCATTCGTCCAAGATCAATTTCACAGTATCCATGTTGCAGTTTCCGTAGGTCTTTCCGTTTACCTGAACGACCGGAGCGAGACCACACGCGCCGACGCATCTCAAAGTTTGCAAAGTGAAAAGACCATCTTCCGTGGTTTGACCGGCTTTGATTTCTAACATATCTTCAAACTTGCTCAGTATCTTTTCTGAACCGCGTACAAAGCAAGCCGTTCCTAAACAGACATTTATAACATACTTACCCTGGCGTTCCATTTTAAAAAAGGAGTAAAAAGTGACGACTCCGTATACTTTAACTACGGGAATATTCAATCCATCTGCGATAAACCTCTGTACTTTTTCAGGCAAATAGCCAAAAATTTCTTGAGCCTTATGCAAAACAGCAATCAATTCGTGTTCATCTCTGTCGACAGACTTAATATACTCGTCCAATTCCGCGTATTTAGGCTGCTCTTCTTCAGATAGTTTTCCAGTCATCGTAATTCCTCCTGTGTAAGACTATGAAAATTTAGATATTTAGATTATATCAACTGCCTTTTGTCAAGTAAAATGCATTTTTACATTTGTAAAGGGCGATTTTATTCACGCGCACAAAAAAACCAGGAAGAACCTGGTTTTATTGAGATAAAACTGAAAAGAATAATATTTAATTAATTTTCGCTTTTTTCATATGTAGGTTTAATATTTTTAAACTCTTCGGACGCCTTTGAAATTTTAACGTCTTTTACGGAAAGATTTTCCTTCTTGGCGTGAGACTTTGCAACAAAGATATTCGGCACCTGAGAAGAAACTCCTCCGATGCAACCGCCTTTGCACATCATTCCTTCCAAGACATCTTCCAACTGCTTTCCTCTGGATAGATCCTTAGCGGCTTGTTTACAGTCAGCTGTTCCGTTAACAGCTTTTAAAGTTAGTCTAACGTCAGAACCGATTTCGCTCAAATAGTCGTTTAAAGATTTAGCAACACCGCCAGCTCCACAGAAATTTCTTCCGGAAACGGACGCACCTTCGACATCGATGTCTCCAGCCATCTCGATCGGATCGACTTTCTTCGCTCTCATCATCGCTGTAAGTTCGGTGAAGGTGAGAACGTAATCTATATTATCTGCGTTCTTCTTCAGCAAGCGCTCAGCTTTCTTGGCGACGCAAGGTCCGACAAAAACAGTAGTGGCATTCGGAAATTTTTCGCGAGCCATTTGGCCAGCAATTCCCATGGGAGATAATACGTCAGACGTGTTATTTTCATATACTTTCGGGAAATCTCTCTTGAGTAGTTCGACAAATGCAGGACAGCACGAAGTGGTAATTTTTCTACCTTCAGCTTTAGCTTCTACCGCTTCTTCAGCTTCGTATTTAGTCGTGATATCCGCTCCTTGAGCAACTTCCACGATTCCGGTGAATCCCAATTTGAACAAACCTTCGTACACTTGATTCAAGCTCGCCTTTGCAAACTGACCAACTATAGCAGGAGCAACCAAAGCGATAACTTGTTTACCGGCGTTGATATCCTTGATGACAGGAACGACGAACGATATATCGGAAATAGCTCCAAACGGACAGCTCGCTGTGCATTGACCGCAGTTGATGCACTCCTTGTCTTCGATGTAGGCTATTTGATTGTCGTAGTATTTTAAAGCACCAGTCGGACATGCGCGATGGCAGGGACGATCCGATACTAATATTGATGAATAAGGACACGATTGGGCGCACAGCGTGCACTCTTTACACTTGGAGTAATCGATGTGCATCTTTGAGTCGCCTTCGTATATTGCTCCGAAGTTACAAGCTTTTGTACAAGGCTTAAAGAGACACTTTCTGCAGTTGTCTGTAATTCTGACTTTGTGAATATTACAATCGTCGCACGCAGCTTCCATAACGTAGATAAATTGATTGGGAATCTGTTCGCTTCCATCGGGGCATTTTCCCATGGCAAGATACGCTCTCTCTCGAGCAATCTCCCTTTCTTTATAAACGCAGCAGCGATATTTCGGCCTTTGATAGGGATGCAGTTCCAATGCGATTTCATTGGGCGAATTCTCATTTAATTCATTGTTATATGCCTTTTCAGCAACACGCTGAATTACTGCCTTTTTAAACCCATTAAATTGATCGAAACTTGATAACATAACATTTCCTCCATAAACTATACAATGTAGTATATCGAAAAAATGTACAGATTTACACAATAATCACAAAAGTTTTCGCTGCATCTTTCAGATCTGAGAAATATGACCGAATTAACTTACTATTTCGGCTTTTTTGTAAACCGAAGCGAATCTTGACCGAAGGGCCTAAATATTCCTTATTCAGCACTTTTCCACCAGCGGAAATGACTTCTTTTTCAAATGCTTTCATGCAGTTGTTAGAAATCGTACCAACGTATTCCTGAAAGACAACTCTCTCTCCGAAATGTTCATCTGCGAGCAAATCGAAAACGCAGCTGACGTAGGTCCGGTCCAAATTGGATGCACCGAGCTGAACTCCGCCGTAGTAGCGAACGACAAAACAAGCCAGGCCACCCATGTCTTTCATTTTTAAAGTATTCAAAATCCGGTGAGCTGAATTTACAGGCTCTTTGTCCTCGCTCGCTCCCATTTTCAGATCTGGAAGTATGTAAGTGTAGACGATGTGTCTCGCTCCGGGATTCTCTTGTCTCAAAGCCTTGAGATGCTCCTTCACTTCCTCTTCCGTTTCAACTTTATATATGTAAGTGAGAAAGCGACTTTTCATCACTTCCTTACTTCCGTTTAAATTTTCTTTTAATAACTTCATAATTCTCTATTCGACTAAGCTAAGTAACCTAACGCAGTAATAAACGCGTCGCCGTTTTCTTCAAATGATCCATTCAGGAAATCTATCTTGTCATCTTGAGTGGGTGCTCTTCCGACAGCGAGAGTAAAGGCGGCTGGTGTATCGACTAACAAATTCCACTCTTCTATACATTCCGCAATCGTTTTTCCGTTTAAGATTGCAACATCGTCGGCATAGTGATTAAACAGAGTTATAGCTAGGCGCGAGTTGAGCAATCTATCTGCGTCATCTTGATTTTTGTATAGGTCTAACAGCAAGTTGTCTTCAGTTTGGTTGAGCAAAGCGTTCTTCATGTCAGCATCGACGTCAGCGAGAGCATCGTATTCAGAAGTGGAATCAATAGCTCTTCCCATAAGTGTGAAAGCACTTGTCAAAGCGTCGTTAAATCCAGCGTCACCGTAAACGCCCAACGAAGATAGAGAAGCAACGCCTTCAAGTCCGCGAGCTTCAATTATATTGAAGTAGTAGTAGTCGTTTTCATATGCGCTATCCGCGTAGAAGAACGAGTTGAAGAAGGCCGAGTCTCCAGGATCGACCGCGCTCAATTTTTCCGCTAGCATTCCGGATACGAGTTCCTGAGCGAGATAACCTCTAACGTAGGTGGTTTCATCGTTTACTGAATCGTACTCCAGATAGAATGTATTCATCATCAGTTGGTACACGACGCTTGAGAAGGCGGCACCGTCGGAGAAATCAGCATCCTTGATATCCGTGAATGTCGATATAAATCCATCCAAGATTTCACACTGTTCAATCAAGTAAGCTTGAGTGTGCCCTAAAGGTAGCAGCAATTTCTTTATAGTGTAGGCTTTAGCGTCTGAATTGCCGTATTGTGTGGAGGAAGCATCAATTTCACGAATGTATTGAGTGATAAAAGTATTTCCACCTGAACTCAACATGTTGTAGATGATGTATTCCTTACAATCGTCGAGCAGTTTCATATCATCGATCGGACCGATGAAATCGTAAATGCTGACTCCAGCTCCACCAAATTCGATGTTGCTGAAATCCAATCCGGCTCCAGAGATATTTTTAATATTGACGAACAGCGAAACTAAAGCGTCGATTTCACCATCCCAGAAATCTATAGATTCTGTCGAATAATTAGTGTAGACATTAGTGTCGATAACGCGGTATTGATTCCCGTCGATCACCAAGTATGAATCCATGTTCATCGAAGTGAAAATCTTATCGAAGAATTGACTGATAGCGGGGTGTAATACCTCAGAGCTATTTATCGCCTTCAGCATGTCGCTGATTGCGCTCTCGTCAATTTCACTCGGGTTGGTAAGCGCGCTCGTATCGATTCCCTCTTCAGCAATAATTCTAAGAACTTTCGTGAAGTTCAAAATAGCTGAATCAGTGGTCGCCGCTCGGGCCGCTGTATCCATGGTCGTGTCGAACGTCCAGTTTTCGATATTAGCAATCAAAGGCAACAACTTCTCTTTAGCGGTTGCCGCATCAGCACCCGTGATCATCTCATCGAGTGTAGTCGCGTGAATGACGCTTGCGAATAATTCGGTATACAAAGAGTAATCCTCTCCGCTTCTCACCGTATTGAAAATTTTAGAATCAGCTATGTAACTCAAGATATCTTCCAATGTTGCGATTTGTTCCGGAGTGAAGTTCTCAGGATCTTCAGGGACTAAGTTAGTCATTGTTCCATCTGTAAATACAGAGTATAGAACAGCTATCTTATCAATCTCTTCATCGATTTCACTGTCGGTGGCGGAAAGCAAGTAATCGGGATTTGCGAGTCCCAAGTTGATCGAATCAGTTCCGATGCTTATAGCGGGTATTTGATCGATGGCGTAGTTGATAAAGTAAGGCACACTAGCCGAGAATAAATCCGATTTTTCAATCGCTTTCAGCAAATTGCTCAACTGTTCACCGGTGACGCCAGCGCTTCCTAAGTCGTTCAAATCAATCTTTCCAACCTCGTCAAAAATATTACAAATATTGTAAATTTCTCCTTCGGTATCAATTCTTATTGCAACTTCTTCGGTCGTGGGATTTCCACCGGCATCAGTGCCGTTTAAAGTATAAGTCGAATCTATTATATTTTTTGTCCAATTAAAGTCATCTTTCAACTCGCCAGTGTATTTATTTTCAACGCTGGAGAACGAATCGGCTGAGAGAGAATCTCCCACCATATCAGTCATTCCAGCTTTTTCGATTAAGGTGTAAGCAAGTTGACCGAACATGTCAACGTAGAAACCGTCGTCATCCTGCTGCACGGAGAGCATTTGAGTCTCACTCAGCGCCGTAAGAATAGAATTAATCTGGTCGGGATCAAGTCCAGCCCAATCGATACTAGATATATCAGAAGTTCCAATTTCATTCAGTCTATCAACAACCGTACCAAGCGCGCTTCCCTCAGCTTCCCAATCTGTGACATCGTTGAAATCAATGCTGATTCCCAAGCCAGAAAGCATCGGAGCTATCTGCTGATTCAAAATATCCGACAAACTGCTAGACAGCAGTTCCGATCGACCTAAACTACCAAAGATATCAGAAATCATCGCTCCGTCAATATCTTCCAAGTCCATACCATCTTCGCTCAGGAAGAAATCCTTGTATTGAATCAAAGTGTCAAATACGTCTACCAATCGAGAGATTTCTCCAGGATTATCAAGGGTTCCATCTCCGAGCCAATCCATATCGGTGATATCGCTAGGTACCGCCAACCCAGTAGAAGTAATGGAATCATCGCTCAACATAGAAGTGAGCAAATTGTTAAAGTTCGTATTTTTAACCAAAGTGTCTGTTCCGTCTATTCTCCGTTCAGGGTTGATTATCTGCGAAGAAACTAGAGCGGTGAGAATAGTTTTCAAGTCCGCAGTATTCAAGTTGTCGAGTTTTTCGTTTGTCGTTAAAGTTTCGTCTCCCAAGGTATCCGTTAAATCCAAGGTTAAACCGATGACATCCAACAGGTCTTTTACCTCCGAAATCAACTGTGAATCTCCGTTGGAATCTAAACACTCAAAGTCGAAGTCATCCACGGTCAAACCGTAGAATAGATCCTCGAATTGTGCATCGGATAAAATGGATTTTATCAAGCCGGGTAAAATTCCCGAAATTATTTCCGAATCCTCTATCGTATCGAGTATGCTGCGGATAGTATCGACTGATCCATCTACGTCGTTCTCGAGGTCGAGACCGTCGTCAGCGATTTTCTTCAATTCGGGAATAGCGTCGATCATGATGCCAACTTCCCCAGCTAAATTGTTGCTTTCACCAATGTCATCGCAAACTTTATATAAAGTGGTTTGATCGATGTAGTCGTTGATGCCATCGACTGATCCGAGGACGCTTTTCAACATTCCTGAAATATCTATAATACCGGAGGT
>Ga0172378_10007365_pt1 | contig 10238 bp, 7 predicted proteins | sample GrowelOW332metaG_FD_119755 | JGI IMG/M metagenome (GOLD analysis project Ga0172378, IMG submission 119755) | Groundwater microbial communities from an aquifer near a municipal landfill in Southern Ontario, Canada - Pumphouse #3_1 metaG | ecosystem: Environmental > Aquatic > Deep subsurface >... | reverse complement strand
AGAACTTTAGGACAAAGACATTTTGATGTTCAACTTATAGGAGGAATTATTTTACATAGGGGTAATATTTCTGAAATGAAAACAGGAGAAGGAAAAACTCTTGTTGCTACTCTTCCTGCTTATTTAAATGCAATCTCTCAACATGGCGTGCATGTAATTACCGTAAATGATTATCTTTCAAGGAGAGACGCTGTTTGGATGGGACAAATATATAATGCATTAGGACTTTCTGTCGGGGTGCTCAACCATGAGTCTTCTTTTCTTTATGACCCGACTCATATATCACCAAAAGAAGATGAAAAACTTGATGAGAAAAGAGATGAACTCGGTTCATTTAAAGTTGTCCATGAATTTTTGAAGCCTTGTTCTAGAAAAGAAGCATATCTTGCAGATATAACTTATGGTACAAATAATGAATTTGGTTTTGATTACTTGAGAGATAATATTGAATATAATATTTCTGATTTAAGACAAAAAGAATATAATTTTGCAATCGTAGATGAAGTAGATTCTATTCTTATAGATGAGGCTAGAACTCCTCTTATTATTTCTGCTCCAACTTCAAATTCTGGAACTTTATATGATACTTTTACAAAAATTGTTAGAGATTTTCAAAAAGATGTTGATTTTACTGTAGACGAAAAACATAAAGCAATACAACTTACTGATTCTGGTATAAATAGAGCAGAGAAGTCTCTTGGTGTAGAAAATATCTATACTGACGGTGGAGTAAAATATGTTCATCACTTAGAAACTGCAGTTAGAGCCAAAGCTCTTTTTGAATTAAATAAAGATTATGTTGTAAAAGATGGAGAGATAGTTATTGTAGATGAATTTACTGGTAGACTTCAACCAGGTAGGAGATGGTCAGAAGGTCTACATCAAGCTATTGAATCAAAAGAAGGGGTAGATGTTCAAAAAGAATCTAGAACCTTTGCCTCTATTACATTCCAAAACTATTTTAGAATGTATAAGAAGCTTTCTGGTATGACAGGGACAGCTCTTACTTCTACAGAAGAATTTTTCAAGGTTTACCATATGGACACTATTCCTGTTCCAACAAACAAAACTGTACAGAGAAAAGATTTAAATGATTTTATTTTTCAAACAGAAAATGGAAAGTTTAAGGCTCTTGCAAGGATAGTAAAGGAATATAATAAAAAAGGACAACCCGTTCTTATTGGTACTGTTTCTATAGAAAAAAATGAAATCCTTTCTGAATATTTAAAGAGAGAGGGAGTGCCTCACAACGTTCTTAATGCAAAAAATCATGAAAAGGAAGGAGAGATAGTTGCACAAGCAGGTAAATTTGGTGCTGTTACTGTCGCTACAAATATGGCGGGTAGAGGTGTTGATATTAAGCTTGGTGGTGTTCCTTTTAATCAAGAAGAATACGATAAAGTAAAAGCTTTGGGTGGACTTTGTGTAATAGGCACTGAAAGACATGATGCAAGGAGAATAGATAATCAGCTTAGAGGTAGATCTGGAAGACAAGGTGATCCTGGAGTAACTCAGTTTTATGTTTCTCTTGAAGATTCACTTATGAGGATTTTTGCTTCAGATACTGTCAAAAAAATGATGGGGAGGTTTGGTATAGCTGAAGATGAGCCAATTGAAAATTATCTTATAACAAGGTCTCTTGAAAGTGCCCAAACAAAAATAGAAGGCTTTAATTTTGATTCTAGAAAACAAGTTTTGGAGTATGATGATGTCTTAAATTTTCAAAGAAAGACTATTTATGAGAAAAGAAGAAAAATACTTTTAGGTGATATTGATTCTATAAAGGAAAAATTAAATGAGGTGATTGAATTTCACCCTAGTCAAATGGAAAGCCAATTTGACGGGGCAGGAAAAATAATCGATGAAAAAATATCCGTTCTTGGGGAAAGTGAGTTTTATAGAATAGTAAGAATCATAATGCTTCAAGCTATAGATATGTTTTGGGTAGACCATCTTGAAATGATGGATTATTTGAGAGGAAGTGTAAACTTGAGAGCTTACGGTCAAAGAGATCCACTTGTGGAATATAAAAAGGAAGGATTAAAATTATTTAAAGATATGCAGAGTGCTATTGATGAACAGATTTTGAATCTTTTACCACATATTGGTGCGGGTGCATTTCAAGCTGAAGAAGAAAAACTTAAAGAGACTCAAAAAAATATGAAATTGGCTGGAGCAGAAGGGGTGAGTGATAATTCTTCAGTTTCATCTCAAATTAAAAATGATAGTAAAATAGGGCGAAACGATCCTTGTCCTTGTGGAAGTGGAAAGAAATATAAAAAGTGTTGTGGAAAATAATAAATAAATAAAACTCGTCAGTATTTTTAAAATATTGACGAGTTTTGTTTATTTATTTAGTATGAGAAAGGAATTACTCAGTTCTTAAAAGGAAAGGAGGAAAGATGTTGGATGTTCAAACGGGAGAAGACTTTGAACGTTTAGTTTTAGGTATTTCTCGTGTTGATTTGAGATTACAAGGAGAACAAGCGACGAGGACAAATTTCTTTGACTCTGTTGAGGAGGTGAAGAAAAAGCAGGGTTTGTTCAATCACTGGAATCCTAAAAGACCAAAGACTAAACTTTCGATGAATCTTTTTCAAAATGTACGTTTTGTTCTTGGTGAAAAACGGAGCAAGAATTTAAGACTTTTTGTTTCTGTCGGAACCAGATTAGACTTTCGTTTTGGAACAGACTGTTTTTTTGAAATTGATGGTTTTGTCGCTTCCATAGATTTAACTATTAGTGAGAAGAAACACTTTTTCAAAGCTAACGTCTTGGTTAGACCTGTTGATATTGTAAGTCGGCAGGTATGGATTGCTAGGAGAATAGCCAGTTTCCTTGAAAGGAATTCTTAATTATAAAAACCGTTTGCTTAATAAACTTAAGTGGACGGTTTTGTTTTTTATTATAAGAATTTAATAAGAGCAATTTTGCGAAGCAAAATTGCTCTGTATTTATTCTTGTTGTCTGGATTTTTATCCACATATACTTTTTAGAAAAACTTATGATAAAATACCAATCTACTTGTTATTTAGAAAAATAAGAAACATTGTGACTATATTTTTCTAAACCTCGTCAAACTGTGTTTTTGTTTGACTGGGGTAAATACATTAATAATTAATAATTTTAAAAAAATGCATAAAATTTCAAAAATTTTTGCCAGAGAAATACTGGACTCAAGAGGAAACCCAACAGTTGAGGTTGATCTTACTTTAGGAGATGGTTCTTTCGGAAGAGCAGCTGTACCATCAGGTGCATCTACAGGAAGCTATGAGGCAGTTGAACTTCGTGATGAAGATAAAAAGAGATATGGTGGCAAAGGTGTTTTGAAAGCAGTCGAAAATGTTAATACGACTTTGAAGAAAGCTCTTGTTGGAAAAGAATGGAACCAAAAAACATTGGATCAAAAAATGATCGAAGTTGATGGTACAGAAAACAAAGCAAACTTAGGTGCGAATGCTATCTTGGGCATTTCACTTGCTTTTGCTCATGCAGTTGCAAAGAGTGAGAAAAAGCCTCTTTATAAATATTTTAAAGAAATAGGAAAAACTGGTAATTCTGTAAGACTTCCTGTTCCTATGATGAATATTATAAATGGTGGAAGACATGCAGAAAATTCTACAGATTTACAAGAGTTTATGATTATGCCTATTGGAGCAAAAACTTTTGCAGAAGCTTTGAGATATGGTGCTGAAACTTTCCATGCTTTAAAAAAGATTTTAAAAGGAAAAGGTATGAATGTTTCTGTTGGTGATGAGGGTGGTTATGCTCCATCTTTACCAAATAATGAAGCTGCTATTCAAGTTATTATTGAGGCTATAGAAGCTGCTGGATATAAACCAGGAAAGGATATTTCTATTGCTATCGATGGTGCAACAAGTGAATTATTTAATAAAGAGAAAGGTAAATATGTTCTCGCTTCAGAAAAGAAAGAATTTACAAGTGAAGAAATGGTTTCTTGGTATGAGAATCTAGTAAACAAATACCCAATAATTTCAATCGAGGATGGTTTGGCAGAAGATGATTGGGAAGGATACCAGCTTCTTACAAAGAAACTAGGAAAGAAAATTCAAATTGTTGGTGATGATTTATTTGTTACAAATATTAAAAGATTAAAAGAAGGAATCGAAAAGAAAGCAGGAAACTCAATTCTTATAAAATTGAATCAAATCGGAACGGTAACAGAGACAATCGATGCTATAAATATGGCAAAGAAAGCGGGTTATACAAGCGTTGTATCACATAGATCAGGAGAAACAGAAGATAGTACTATCGCAGATTTAGTGGTTGGCCTCGGAACAGGACAAATAAAAACAGGTTCTCTATGTAGGAGTGAAAGAATTTGTAAATACAATCAATTATTAAGAATTGAACAAGAACTTGGCAAAAAAGCTGAGTATCCAGGGAAAACAGCCTTAAAAATTTAAAGTTTATTTTTATTTTTTTAAAAAACTCCCTGATGAGGGGAGTTTTTTAGTTTATTAATTTTTAATTATTTTTTTATTTTAAAATGTGGCCAACTATTATTGAAAATGTTTTTTACACTTTATTGGAATTTTGTATATCTTTAGGTATTATTAACAATAAATATTTACAAGATAATATTATTATTTCAAATAAAAAAGTTATGAAAAAGACATATATGAAAGTTCACAATAAAATACTTTCAAAAACAGGTAAGAAACCCTGTTCCGAGAATACGGGTAAGCAAGTTTTACTTATTGTTCTTGACGGTTGGGGTTATAGAGAGGACAAGAAACATAATGCTATAGCTTTAACAAAGAAGCCTGTTTTTTCTAAATTATGGGATAATTATCCACATTCCTTACTTCTTGCAAGTGGTAGGGCTGTGGGTTTACCAGATGGGCAAATGGGTAATAGTGAGGTAGGGCATATGGCTATAGGTGCAGGTAAGGTGGTTTACACGGATCTTGTTCGTATAACTGATTCTGCTAAAAATAATAATTTTTCTAAAAATTTAGCTTTTAAAAAGTTATTTACTCACGTAAAGAAAAACAAATCATTTCTCCATGTAATCGGCCTTTTGGGTCCGGGAGGAATTCATTCTCATACTGATCATTTATATAATTTTTTAAAAACCGCAAAAGAAGCAGATATAAAGAATATTTATATACATGTTTTTACTGATGGAAGAGACACTCCACCTAAAAGTGCGGCTGACTTTTTATTAGAACTTGAAAAAGAAATAGAAAAATTAAAAGTTGGTTATATTTCTAGTATTTGTGGAAGATATTTTGCAATGGATAGAGATAATAATTGGGACAGATTAAAAAAAGCAGAAGAAATGCTTTTTGATAATAAAGGTAATATTCTTTGGAACAAAAAAGCTTCAAAAGTTGTAAAGGGATATTATCAGAAAAACTTGACTGATGAATATATTGAACCAACAATCTTTGCGGATGAAGTAGGTCATTCGTATCCAATAAACAAAAATGATGGAGTTTTTTTCTTTAATTTTAGAGCAGATAGAGCAAGAATGATTTCGCAAAAAATTTTAGAGAGAAAAAAGAAAATGAATTTATTTTTTGTGTCTATGACACAATATGATAAAAAGTTGAAAACTGAAGTTGCTTTTGCTCCTGTAAAAATAGAAACAACTTTAGTTAAAGAAATTTCAAAAGCAAAATTAACCCAAGCTCATATAGCTGAAACAGAAAAGTTTGCCCACGCAACTTACTTTTTAAATGGAGGAGAGCAAAAAGCATATTTGAAAGAAAAACAAATTCTTATTGATAGTAGAAAAGATATTCCTACACACGACCTAGCACCAGAGATGAAAGCAAAAGAAATAGCAGATGAAGCAATAAAAGAAATAGAGAATGGCACAAATTTTATTTTTGTAAATTTTGCTAATCCAGATATGGTTGGTCATACAGGTAACGAAAAAGCTATAAAAATTGCCATAGAGACTACTGATCGTGAGCTCGGTAGAATTATTAAAATAGCAAAAAAGAAAAAAGTTGTATCTATAATAACGGCAGATCATGGTAATGCAGAATTGAACGTTGATCCTAAAACTGGGGAAAAACACACTGCGCATACTACCAACCCTGTTCCTTTTATTGTTACTGATAAAAGACTCAAGGTTCTTTCTGGAGAATTGTCTGGTATAGCGCCGACTATATTAGATATTTTTAAAATTAAAATACCTAAAAGTATGAGTGGTAAAAAACTTATAAAATAGTGTATAATATTCGCATATGATCATTAAAACAATATTTAAATATTTTGATAGAGTAGAAGATAGACTAAGAGCAAGGTTGAGTCACCGGTCAATATTGTATGCCATAATAGGAGGAATATTAACAGTTTTATTTTGGAGAGCAGTTTGGCATACAGCAGATAAGATTATGATAGGTGAAGGCTTTTCTTATATGGTTGAGGAAATAAAAATAATTTTTAGACTAGCCGGTTGGAGCGGAGTTATTTTTTATGAACCAATAACTCTCATTTGGACTATTTTTCTACTTCTTTTAACAGGTCTTTTTGTCTCTATTATGATCGGAGATAAAATTATTTTATCCGGGCTTAGACATGAAAAAAGAGTAGATGAAAAGACAGAAGACGAAATTAAAAAAGAAGAAACTGAGATAAAAGAGATCTTTCAAAGAATTAATTCTATATCTAAAGATGTGGATGAGATTAAAAATTTACTTAAAAAATGATTTTTTTTAATAAGAAGAAAAAGTCGGTTGCTGTCCATAGTGGTAGATTTCATGCAGACGATGTATTTTCTGTTGCGGCGCTTTCTTTATATTTAAATGTTGATATAGAAGAGCTAGAGATAAAAAGAACAAGAGACATAGAAATTATAAAAAAGGCGGACTATGTTTTTGATGTTGGTTTTATAAATGATGGCGAAACTAGATTTGATCATCATCAAGAAGGCGGAGCGGGTACTCGAGATAATGGAGTGCCTTATGCAAGCTTTGGATCAATGTGGAAGAAGTTTGGTGAAAAAATTTGTGGTGATAAAAAGGTATCAGAAAGGATAGATAAAAAAATAATAGAATCATTAGATGCTGAAGATAATGGAGTAAATATAACAAAATGCTTATTTGATAATGTATCTCATTTTACTTTGTCAGATCTTATTCATGATTTTAATCCTACAGGTAAAAAAGATATAAGTAATGTAGATAAAATTTTTGTAGAAACTGTAAAGTTTGCAAGAAATATTTTAGAGAAAGAAATAAAGAGGACTAAAAATTTAATTGAGGAATTTGAGATAGCAAAAGATATTATAAAAAAGATATACGAAGAAACAGAAGATAAAAGAATCTTGGTTTTGGAAGGTGATTTACCTTGGAAAGAAATTGTAAATAAATTTAAAGAACCACTTTTTGTTGTTGTTAAAAATGATTCAGATAAGACATGGAGAGTCTATACTATTAGAGATGATTTAAATGTTTTTAAAAATAGAAAAGATCTTCCAGAAAGTTGGGCTGGTAAAGAAAAAGAAGAACTAGCTTTGATAAGTGGTGTAAAAGATGCTATGTTTTGTCATATAAAAAGATTTCTTTGTTCAGCGAGAACTTTTGATGGTGCAATGGAAATGGCAAAATTTGCGGTTAATAATTAACTTTAAACTAAAAATCATGGCTTTTATAGATGAATTAAAAATACATATTAGTGCTGGGAAGGGCGGAGAGGGTGTTGTGCGTTGGAGACATGAAAAAGGTATAGATAAAGCTGGTCCTGCTGGGGGAAATGGTGGAAAAGGTGGTGATGTTTATATTAGAGCCATTAGAGATATTGGTGTTTTAGAAAAATATAAGAATACTAAAGAATTTTCTGCAGAGAACGGAGAGTCTGGCATGAAGAAAAGTATGCATGGCGGAAATGGCCAGGATCTATTTATAGATTTACCTATTGGTTCTATCGTTACGAATTTAGAAACTAGAGAAGTTTTTAATCTTGTTGAAGATGAAAAAGAGATTAAAATACTTAATGGTGGTAAGGGTGGTCTTGGTAATGAGTATTTTAAAAATTCTGTAAATAGAGCTCCTGAACAACAGACAGATGGAAAGAATGGTGAAGAAGCAGATTTTAATATAGAACTTGAACTTGTTGCGGATGCTGGGTTAATAGGTCTTCCAAATGCTGGAAAGTCTAGTCTTATAAATGAGCTTACAAATTCAAAATCAAAAATTGGTGCTTATCAGTTTACTACACTTGAACCAGCACTTGGTGATATGTACGGTTTTATTCTTGCAGATATTCCTGGTCTTATAGAAAGAGCTTCAGAGGGTAAAGGTCTTGGACATAAATTTTTGAGACATATTAAAAGAACAAAAGTTTTATTGCATTGTATTTCTTTAGAGAATGAGGATGTGGTGAAGGCATATAAAATTATTAGAAAAGAACTGAAAGATTATAGTGAAGAACTCGCAGAAAAAAAAGAAATAATTATTCTTACAAAAACCGATTTGATAGATGAGAAAAAACTAATATCAATAATTAAAAAGATAGAAAAGGTAAATAAGAATGTTTACACAGCTACAGTATATGATAATGAATCAGTTAAAAAACTTAAAGATAATTTAATTAAGATCTTGAGAGAAGAATAAGTAAAAAAAAGAAGTTTTAGACAAAACTTCTTTTTTTACTTTTTTATGATAATATCTTGATATATGGAAAAAGAGTGTAAATATAAAACTACTATCGGTTTAGAAATTCATGCCGAACTGAAGACAAAAACAAAGATGTTTTGTTCCTGTAAAAATGATCCTGAAGAAAAAAGCCCCAATGTAAATATTTGTTCTGTTTGTACCGCTCAGCCAGGTACGCTTCCTGTGCTTAATAAAGAAGCTATCAAACATGTTGTTCGTGTTGGGCTTGCTTGTGGTTCAACTATTGCGAATTTTACAGAATGGGATAGAAAGAATTATTTTTATCCAGATATTCCAAAAGGTTATCAGATAACCCAATATAAATATCCTTTGGTTTCTGAGGGTTATTTAAATGGTGTTAGACTAACCAGAATACATTTAGAGGAAGACACGGCAAAATCATCTCACGATCAAGGGGATTTTTCTCTTGTAGATTTTAATCGTTCTGGTGTACCTCTTATGGAGCTTGTTACAGAACCTGTTATCCACACAGCTAAAGATGCTTCTAACTTTGCAAAAGAATTACAATTACTTTTACAATATCTTGGTGCTGGCGATGCAAATATGGAGAAAGGAGAAATGAGAGTCGAGGCAAATATTTCTGTAAGTGATTGCGATGATAAGCTTGGTACAAAAGTTGAAGTTAAAAATCTTAATTCTTTTAGGGCAGTTGAAAGAGCTATTGCTTATGAAGTAGAAAGACATATTGAGGTCTTGGAAAGAGGTGAAAAAATAATTCAAGAAACTCGTGGTTGGGATGAATCTAAACAGAAAACTTTTTCTCAGAGAATAAAAGAAGATTCTCATGACTACAGATATTTTCCTGATCCAGATTTACCTAAAATGATGATATCAGAAGTTTTTGATCTAAAAGAACTAGCAAATAGACTGCCAGAGCTTCCATGGCAAAGGAGAGACAGATACGTAAAAGTTCTAAATATAAAAGAGCAAGATGCAGAGAGCTTTGTATCTAATATCGAGCTGGGTGATTTCTTTGAAAAAGTTATTTTAAATTTATCAAATAATGATTTGGTGAAAATCGCATCAAACTACATTTCTTCTGACCTTGTTGGAATAATGTCTAAAGATTCTATAACTGAATTTCCTGATAGTAATAAGTTTGCATCAATTATTACTATGATTTCAGAAGGCAAAATTTCTTCGAGAACAGCAAAAGATTTACTTATCAGAGTCGTAAAAGATAATATAGATCCAGAAGAAGTTGCTGAAAAAGAAGGTTTAATTCAGAAAAATGACGAGGATTCTTTGAAAATTATAATAGAAAAAGTTATATCTGATAACCCTAAAGTTTTGGAAGACTATAGAGCAGGTAAAGAAACTTCGTTACAGTTTTTTATCGGACAGGTTATTAAAATAACTAAGGGTTCAGCAAATCCACAGATTATTAAAAAGGTTTTGTTATCTATATTATCTTAGATTATATTTTATTGTTTTTAAATAAAAGAAACGGTGGTATAATTAAACCAAATGAGAGAAATTGGAATTGTAAGTTATAAACCTAAAATATATATTGGTACAGATCATGCTGGTTTTGTAATGAAAGAAAAATTAATTCCATATATAGAAAAATTGGGTTATGAAGTT
>Ga0172378_10007363_pt1 | contig 10241 bp, 6 predicted proteins | sample GrowelOW332metaG_FD_119755 | JGI IMG/M metagenome (GOLD analysis project Ga0172378, IMG submission 119755) | Groundwater microbial communities from an aquifer near a municipal landfill in Southern Ontario, Canada - Pumphouse #3_1 metaG | ecosystem: Environmental > Aquatic > Deep subsurface >... | reverse complement strand
CCAATATCATCAGCATTAACATCTACTGAACCTTCAGCCACTGCACTGGTAACCCATGGGTCACTTGGCTTCTGGCCTGTTGCGATACGAAGCTCGATTGTAGTCGGTGCCTCTACCGTGCCGCCTGTTACTGCATACACAGTGGCACCCGCCTCCTTACCAGACAATGCAATATCATTGATTGGGTCATCCACATCTTCCAATGCAGACAGCAGGACTAGCGGTGCCACCAAAGCAATCACAGGCGCACGCTTGTTCGAGGGTAAAGTCCCTGTAACAGGATACGCCATGTCATCACTCCTTATGCAGTAACAGGGACCCATGCATCAGCTGGCTGTGAACCAACAGCAGCACGAAGCTCAAACGCAGTAGGTGCATCAACAGTACCAGCTGTGATGGCCAATACCATAGCACCAGCTTCTTTGCCTGACTTGTGGGTCTGGTTGATTACATCAGTTGCTTCTGACAGACGTGCTACCAGCACCATTGGTGCGACCAAAGCGATAACTGTGGTGTTCACATCTTTAGGGATGTCACCGATGTTATTTTCGGGATAAGCCATTTTAATTCTCCTTCTTTATATTATAGGGATATCCCCTCTGAAGAGGGGATTACTAGTGCCTACCTGGGACTACATAAGCCTACTTAAGCCTACCTGTTAATCCTGGGTATCCTTCTATACTCAGTTCTTATTCAATCAAAACCCGTAAGTCCCTGTTTAATTTATCTTTAGGGAATTCTGTACGGAGACACCGGAACGCCCACCCTGCAAACTCCTTGACAGTACATTCCTTGACCCGGCTGGTTTGCCATAATCACCGTACAGGAATGCCCGGCGCTGGGCTGGGTCGTTCATCATTTTGACATAGGCCGCAGATTCTTCGAGAGACTCACGGTGGAGCTTCGCCATCTCGTCGTAATCTATCTGCATGGTCAACTGCCTAATCGCCCCGTACAGCGCGTCCAGGCGGTCATCGTGCCGCAAGCTACCACGCTCCAGAGTGATGTTCGCCATCTGGTGGAACAGGGAGTAACTGAGCTGCTTCTCAAGTGGATACTTTTTAATCGAATCCCAATCGGCCTCCAGGATAGCCTGGTTAATAATCAGACGATGTGCCTGCATCAACGGCTCCAGGGTGTCGATAATACGGGACTCTTTCTGTCCAGATGCGTAGTCTTCCTCCAGGCTGACCGGGTGGATAGCTTCGAAGACAGGTTTGATGATGGCCTGGAATGCACCATGACCAAAGTTCTTCTCTACGAATACCTCTTTTACATCAGCTTCTTTACATGCATTAACAATGGTTTCCAGGTCACTGGCAGTATAGCCGCCCTTGACGCCGAACACTTTGTATACATACACGTAAGTACCCAGCAGGAATACGATAGCTACACCCGTTTCATCTCCGTTGGCACCACCACCTGCGGGGTCAATGTAGCATATCTTTCTCGTAAACGGCTTCCACTCATAAGGTTTCGGCAGCATACGGTAGCAGATATCAGTAGTCTTGTTACCAAACTTAGGTGCTTCACGGATTACATTCTCACCCGCGTTGCTATGCACAGGCATTTCAGGTCCTGAGTCATGACCAAAGTTGGCAAACGTAAGCAGGTTTAGCTTGAGTGGGAAGCGCTCAGTATCCGACAGGCGGGTGTTAAGCATAAACTGTAGTTGGAATTTGGCTATGCCTTGAGAGATTTCCTTCTCAATCAGTGCCGCATCGTCATACATTTCAGGGCAAGTTGGCTTACCCTGATTACCAGAAAGCCCACCACCAGTACGAAGACTGGCATCCTTCTGCATATCCATGGCAATCATAGGTGCCAGGAACTCACCGTAACACTTCTCCTGCTCGAAAGTAGGATAGCGCCCTGGCCAGATACGCACCTCATACCCACGCGATGGTAGGTTGTTGTAGATGGAATTGACCGACTGTGGAGTACCCAGGTACAAGATGTCACCTGACTGGTTGATTGATTCGAACTCCTTAGTGGCTTCCTCCAGCTTAACACGACCAGCTGAAGTGGCACTGTTCTGCAATGACTCCACGTCATCCGCGATAATCAAGTCAGCACGCGCACCCTGCATACCACCCTCGATAGAGTAGCAAGCCACGGAAGGGGATGCACCGGAACCACGAAGGGTGTAGTGAATCTCAAACCCACGTATGCTTGCCTTATCCCCTGAGTAGATGTCGGGCATCATGAAGGAAAGGATTTCCAGACCACGGAATATCTTGATGACCCAGCCTGCAATCTCTTCTGCACGTTTGGCTGTCTGAGACACAATCATGGTTCGATAGTGTGGTGCATGGATGATACAGAACACAGCATAGATTGCAGCCAGTGTTGTCTTTGATTGACCACGCTGTGCCTCAATAAGTCTGTACTTTTTACCCTCAAACATAAACCTGAGGATATCGGCCTGCACACGGTTCAAGTGAGGGCCACCCGCAATCAGATTGTGGATGACCACTTCAGCAAACTCTAGCAGGCCTTCGACTGTATTAGGGAATGCATCCTGGAGTTCTTCAAGTGCTTGCCACCTCCTGAGTGCTTCCTCTATACCTTCTCTGGCCTTTGCCATTATGCCTCCTTAGTAAACGGGATTACATGACCCTTTGAGCGCTCACGCAACGCACGGATTTGATTAGTCAGCTCACTGGCTTTCTGTTCATCCGCAGGTGTTGCAGTGATGCCGTTAGTCTCAATCCATTTGGCAATAACCTGTAGGTCTTTGCCCTGGATGATGAATGCTGCCGCTGCTGGGTCCTCTTCAATGAGTGCCAGCAATGCATCCAGCTTTGCCTTGAACAGGTTGGTCAACGCACCATGCAGGTAACCTACTGTATCTTCGGTAGCTGCATTCTTATTATACGCCATCTTTCTTCTCCTTCTCTTTGTACTCCGTGTACCATGACCACAACTTATACAGGATAAGAATGCCCACGTATGTAATAGTTGCCAGAGTCAACACATCCGGCAACGGCATCCCTAGGAACGTCATGCCCACACCTCCTATGCCTGGGGATATCTTGAGTACCTCCAGGCCCACTTCTTCCTTATTAATACACACCTCCTTACGCGGCAGCACCCGTAGCGTCTACCCAACCTGGACCCTTATACCACACGGATTTACCCAGGGTAGTATCGAAGTATAAATAGCCGACCGAAGGCTCAATTGGCCGCTGCGCAGTGGTGCCAGAAATACCAGCACTGTTAGGGTTCCAACCCGTACCAATCTCACAGCGCACTACATCTCCAGTACGTAATGCACCTGTGAACCTGATGGTATTGTTGACGATGCTATAAGCTCCATCAACTTCAAACTGCATCACGCCATTAATCTGGACACGTGCAGTAGCAAAGATATAAGGCGGTGAAATTACTGTCTCACCACCAGTAGCCTTATACCTGTACGGCACATAAGCTGCTGTGCCGTTTGATGCAATACCAGCTTGCAAGCTCTGGATTTGGTTATCCTGACGCTGGTTCCACTCAGTCTGTGCATTGTCCAGAACAACAACCTTATTATCAAGGTCAGTGAGCTGGCTCATGCGAACAGAGTCTAGTGGGTTAACACCCAACCCTAAGTTAGTGAACTTGTGGTTATCCATGTTAATGTTCTGCTTGTAGTAGAAGTCAGATGGAAGGAATCCATCAAGCAGCTCCTGGGTAATCTCAGTGAGCTGAATAAGACTTCTGTCAAGGTTGAGCATGTCCAACATGGACCCACGCACGAACTTAGCATACGGCTTTTCTTTGGGAACCACACGCCGTATACGTAGGTTGTTCTTACCATCGGCAGGTGTTGCAATACCGGATAGCAAGGTAACCTGATTGACAGCAGTAAGACCCCAAAGGGCCTTGCTTAATACTGTCCATTCAGTGTCACCACTAGCACGCACTTCTACCTCAATGTGTGCAGTTGAGATGTACCCAGTGTTCTCACCAGCAAAACCAAACGTATACGAAAGTTGGCTTGGTAGGGTGAGGTGTGATTGAAAAGTATAACTCATTCATCCTCCAGAATATCAACGGAAGCCTTGACTGCCTGACCAATACCAATGGCATTAGCTAGCGGGACAAGCCTCATAAAATTACCAACCACCTCTCTTGTGGATACATCATCTGCACCTGTTGCATAATCAGAGGCCTTGCTAATGAACTTAGCGTAGTCACCCATCATACCAATAGCTGGCACAATACTACCTGCATCCATTTGATTGTAGCCAGTACGACCCGGTGCCTGACTCAGGCTTTTAGGGAGAAGGCCCAGTGTACCCATAGCATCGGCACCCAGCCCCAGGCTTGCAACCTGAGGTAGTTTGTTGAATACACCATACGCCATGTTCTGGTCACTGAACTTCTCGTCCAGGAACTTGTCCCTGTCTGCCCTTCCAACCGACTGCATACCCATTTGTGTGGAGTATGCAATAAGGCCCAGGAATGTAGACCATGCAAAGATTTGTGCAGCCTGTAACTTGTCACCACGAACGTCATGAATAAGCTGCTTCTCCATTGATACAATAGAGAATCCCTTAAACTGAGAGATAGCCTTGCCCCACCACTTATGCATCCAGATACCTTCGTCACCTACAAAGTGTCTCTGTACCAGACGACCCTGCATACGGCGAATAGCCATAGCAGTTATCTCCTTCAGGTCAGGCTCCATGGCATCAAAGTTAAGCATTCTAACCTTGTTACCGTTGTAGTCATCCCAGCGAGGGTTATCATCAAAGTGGCGCTTCAGTCGCTTCATTACATCTTCGCTCAGTCCAATCTCGTCCAGGTCACGCTTAGGCAGTACACGGCCACCACTCAGGTGTTCCTTAAGACGCTTTGCAATAGCACGAACCATAACTTTCTCCATGCCACCCTGAACAGCCTTGAAGCCTGACAACACGATGTTTGCTCTACTACCCAGTGCTAATGCCTTGTCCAGCAATCCAGACACTTTGTTGATTGTCTCTGGTGATTCACCGAACTCTTCATGACGAGTAGCCCAACCAGTAAGCCAGTTGTCTTCCCCGATGTAGCCCAGGTTTTCCTCAATCTCCCTCAGCTCTGGCTCTTTCAGTGGCTGGTGTGCCTTACCACCCACACGTGCCTTACGGCTGCGCAGGAATGAGGTAGCTGGGATAGACTTCAGGATAGTACCTAGGCCCATCTTGACCAGACCCCTGGCTGCTTCAGAGAACTGAGCAAAGGACATCTGGTTCAGGCGGGTGATAGTAGTCACCTCACGTGCGCGACGAGTGGCACGAACCATGCCAGATGTAGGGTCATCATCCAGGGTGTTACCGTAGATTAACTTGACTGCATCGCGTAACTGGTTAGCTTCATCGGAAACCTGACCAGCAGGGAGTCCCATGTTACGACCAACACGCTCGGCTGCATCAATGGCTTCCATTACCTGAGCACGCGTAGTGAATCCCATACGGGCCATGGCTGCCCCTGCCGCAGCTTCCTTGCCATAGTTATCAGCAATTTCACTTACGTTAGTCTTCAGCATGTCCTGCACAGTCATACCGTCCAGCTGTGCCTGGGTGTTGATACCCATGCTTGCACGTGCGCGGTTAGAGATACTGGATGCAATATCAGCCAGGTCCTGTCCTTCGATGAAGTCATCAATCACGTGGTCAGGTACTCCAGCTTTCTTCAGCCCTTCAATGAATGCTGCCCTGTCAGCCTGGCTTACCACTTTCTCAAATGACATACGCGATGTCAGGGTTGAGTCCATAGCACGTCGAACCTGCATATCAGCGATAGCATCGGCAGACTTCTTACCCAGGCCATATCGACCTGACTGGTAGCCTTTTGACAGCAACTGGACCACACGCTCATTACCAAACTTGGCTACAGAAGATGCAATCTTAGGGCCATCAAACAGGATAGGGATGTAATCCCTGGCTGACTTGACATGCTCAAATCCAGATTCACCAGCAGCCTTACGCAGCTCTAGGCCCTTCTGTAGTTTGTCAGCAATGCCCTCAGCCGCCAGTTTCACAGAAGGTGGCGTGCCATCCGGGATACCCTTAGCGATAGCAGAGAATACTTCGTTATTGAAGCGCTCTACATTAGCCGTCTTGAGGTACTCCAGCGGGGACAAGCCTTGCTCTTTCAGCCACATGTCCCACCCATCATTCATACGGTTACCTTCAGCATGACGTATGATGTTGTTGTTTACATCAGACAGGATGGATGCAGTCTTGCTAGCGAAGCCACCACCTTGTGGGTTCTCCAGGAAGCGAAGGCCTAAGCCACGCATCACTGGATTCTTAGAGGTCAGGATGTAACTAGCCACTGACCACACCTTCCCTGGTAGCTTCTTAGGCATAACATTAGAACGTCTGGCCTCTTCAGCCAGCTGCTCTGTCAGGTCCTCCATGCTCTGAGTCATAGGGAAGTCCTCTCCAGATACGGAGGAACCTTGCACCCTTGCAGCACCGACACTATCATCTACATTTGCCGGACCATAACCCTTAAGGTCTGTCTCTGGTAGCTTAACACTGTCAGCCTGTCCAGCAGTGCTGGACAAACGCTCTGCCTCTTCACGTAGGATTTTTGTCATGATTCGCTCAGTAGCCTTGCCCTCATTCTCTGAGAATGCACGCTTAAGCGCATCACCCATATCGGACTCTTCTACTCCACGGCCTGCACCAATCTCCTTGGCCTGTTGCTCCCGCGTAAGGCTGGTGAACCGCTTGAGTTCTTCCTTGGCTGCACCCACTCCGTCCTGCTTCTTCTTAGTGCCATGGAGTTCATCAAGCCTGCGCTGTGAGGCTGCAATGGCATCATCAAACTGACGACCTGCAACACCCTTACTGACCTTAAGATTCAAGGCTTCATCAGAGTTATGAGGTGCGCCACGCTGTGCTGCGGCCTCTGCTCTTGCATCAATCTGTTGCTGCCTGAGGTTGGCCAGGTTGGCCTCTTCGTCGGCAATGGCAGACTTAACATTAGCATGGTCAATCCTGGTAGGTCTGAGGTTGGCAGCTGAACGCAGGTCATCAATATGGTCTGCGATGTCGATACTGGCTGACAGCTCAACATCCTGGTTGCGGGTATTCTGCTCCAGCCATGTGTCATAGTTGCGCAGGTCAGTACCCTGTGCTTCAGGGTCTGCATTACGCTCAAGCCAGGATGAATAATCTGAAGCATCACGACCCTGAATGCTAGGGTCAGCACGTGCCGCAAGCCATGCATCATAGTCCATAGCATCTTGACCCATGCGGGTTGTTGCAGCATCAAAGTCGTCAGCACCCTGCACTACCATATCCAGGTCGCTATCCCCTGGAGTGCCACCACGTGTGCCTCCCTCTGGTACGATTTCATCCAGTGGTCCCGGCTCACCTTTGGCACGGATACGAGTAGCTGCACCGATTGTACCGCCCATAATACCTCCAGCCAGGCCAGCGTAGAAGATGTGCTTACCATCTAACTGAGTATCACCAGCAACAAGCGCAGCCTCAAGGGCGGCATTCTCTACACCAGCAATAGCAGCCATACGGCCAATACGTGCAATCTGAGTCACCTTAGCGCCGCCACCCAATGGGCCAGATGCGATAGACATAGCCCATCCAACCGGGTCCAGCACTGAAGATACTAGGCTTGCAGCAATACCAGTGCCACCGTAGGCAGCTAGGTCCTGCTTGCGCTTCATGTCTTCCCTGTTGTACCCGGCCTTGCTATCCAGTTCACCTTGCGAGTTTACGCCATCCATAATCTCCTTGGACTGCTCGTCACCAAACTCAAGGCGTAATGCTTTCTTCTGGTCCTCACCAATACTGAAATTAGGGTCAGGCTCGAAGTCTTTCATGTAACGGTCATACACTCGCTTGCCACCAGCTAATGATTGAGTGTCCTCAAGGGCAAGCCCCATCATCTTCTGTGTGTCCTGCTGCGACTCGATGGCTCGCTGTTGGGCTGCAACCTGGTCGAAGGTAGGGGCAAAGTCTTGTGTTTGTACAGGATTAAATCCCTGTCTTGTATCAGGCATACATACCTCCTTAGTGATATTTATAAAGGCCCACGTATGGACCTTGAAAATACAACTATTGCAGACTAACCTCGCCTGCCTTACTGCGCTCATGCAAGGAACCAGCCTTGCCACGCTTCACTACCATCCAGCCATCTTTAATCATAGCCTGCATGCGCGGGTTCAGGTTCTCGATACTCCCTGAGAATTGAACAGCCATACCGCCATCATCATCGACATGGACCTTAGAGATTTTAGGCCAGTCACCTGGGTTAGCCAGATTGTACGAACTTGCACGACGAACCAGCACACCCTTGCTTCTGGCCCCATTCTCATTACTTGCAGTGAGAAGTTGAAGGAAGCCTGAAGAGAAGTCACCCTTCTTAAACCATTCATTGGCCGTGGGGTTCTTGCTCAAGAATCCAGGACCCATGTTGAATGAAGTGTCAATCAAGGCACGCTTAACGTTTCCGGGAACTTCATCAATGCCTACCTTCCAGCCTGGTGTCTTAGGCGTGTGGTTGCGCATATCCTGACGAAGCAATGCCTTAGCAGCTTCCTCGTTAAGCTCAGAGTTACCAGGAGTGAATGGGGTTGCTTTGCCATCAATCTTGATAAAGCCATTCTTCTTTTCTTCAGGAGTAAGAAGGTGACCATAGGCGATGGTATCCGTACCAGCTTGCTTAGTGTCTGAGTCATACGGAGTGAATACCCGATTATGCAAGTCGAATCCTGCACGCTCCCGGTTTTCATTCTGGCTCAGGTACTGCTCAAAGGTTGCATCCTTCTGAATCTTACCAATCTCTTCAGGGCTACGTGTTTGTGCAGCAGCCTCAGCAGGTGGGAAGATAGCATTCATTAGGGTAGTAGCCACCTCAGGCACAGCACCAGGACGACCCATTCCTGGGTTGTTATACTCCTGACCCATGACTGCATTGTACCTGTCCTGGTATTCCTTCTTCTCTGCCGCGCTAGACTTAGCCACCTTCTCGGCCCACTTGTAATCAGCAAGTTCTGACAATGGCTTAGGGCTAGATACTGGCAAACCACCCGAACCAGCACGGACAACGAATGTCCCACGCTTCTGGTCGATATCGAAGTACATCTCTTTCATCTCGATACCGCCAGCTGAGTCCTCCAGTGACTGCTTGTTACCTTGCAGGTATGCCTGGAACTGAGCGCCTAAGTCCTCACTATTAACCTTGAGGCGTGCTGCTAACATCTTACGGTCACCCTTGATGATAGTGCCACCCGCATAGTCATAGTTCTGAGACAGCTCGATGTTGGCTTGCTTCTCTGCATCCTCCATGCTGTACCCTGCCTTACGGAATCGACGGACAACCTCGATACCTTCATCAGCCATCTTCTGCTTGATGTAGTCTGGATACTTAGGACCTGAGAAAGGATTGAACCAGCTATTGTCATTGATGTCAGCAGCTGCACGCTTACCTGCCTCTGCCATATCCTTGACGTCCTGGCCTGAGAACTTGATGTCTCGGCTGTTCTTCTGAGCAAAGTCAAGTGCCTGCCCAACGTCCTGACCTGAGTTACGGGCAGACTGATAGTTGGTGATGAATGCACTTTCCTTATCCCCGACTACTGAGTTCTTCATAGAGTCTGGCAAGGTGTCCCAACGATTAAGCATGTTGGTTAACTCTGCTGGCTCTTCCTTCATAGACTGAAGATGCTCAGGGCCGATACTCATGAAGCTACCGACTGCACGTGTAAGAACTGGGTCCTTGAATCCTGCCTTAGCCAGGTTAACCATGGTGTTGGTAGTCATCTGAGTTCTCAGTGCTTCAGTGCTTTCAGGGTCCATGCCCTTATTCTTAGCGTATGCATCGACAATAGAATTGCTCTGAGCGTAGGTTGCCTTGATACCTTGGCTTACCTCTTCCGGTGAGTAATCCTCCAGCGCCATGATGTCCCCATCCCCATTCAGAATCTTAGAGACAAACTGGGTATTCTTGGCACCCTTGGCAGCTGCCTTAATCTTGGCATCACGGATGCTGTTGATTTCACTTGCACTGTATGCAGCCCCGCCAGTGCGGAAGTTTGCATTTGCAGCAGAACTCAGGAACTCTTCATCCGTGGACTCACCTGACAGGTATCGTTGCTCAATACCGAACTTATCCTCAGAAAGCTGAACCTGATTAAGGCTGGCATCCATGCGCTGTGCAGAGATGGTAGCAGCACGGATTGATGCATCCCTGTCATACAGGCTCACACCCTCGGCATTCATAATACCCTGGGTAGCCAT
>Ga0172378_10007359_pt1 | contig 10242 bp, 13 predicted proteins | sample GrowelOW332metaG_FD_119755 | JGI IMG/M metagenome (GOLD analysis project Ga0172378, IMG submission 119755) | Groundwater microbial communities from an aquifer near a municipal landfill in Southern Ontario, Canada - Pumphouse #3_1 metaG | ecosystem: Environmental > Aquatic > Deep subsurface >... | reverse complement strand
TGTTCTTTTGAAGTCTGCTTTGCCACCTGTGCTTCTTGGTTAAGATTGGCAACCCGTGATTCCATGCTTTGTTTGCTATATGAAGCCATTTTGTCATACGCAGATTTAAAGTCGCCTGATTCTTTAGAAGCCGCTTTTGATACTGTGGATTGTATTTTACTAAATTGACTTTGCAGTTTAGATAATTGTTTTGTAGACTCATTAAGCGCATACTCGGATATTATCCCGTCCTTGCTCTTATTACTACTAATGTCTTTCTTAACGGATTGTATTTGTCTTTCAAGTTCTGTTAAGGCTTGTTGTGAAGTTGATATTCCAGACTTCCACTTTTCAAAAGATATAGCTTTTGTTGATCTGCTAATCGTGTCAATAGTCGTTTTGATCTTAGCCATCTCTGCGACTTGTTTGCTCATGTCAGAATTTTTCTTTGAATTTCTGACTTCATTATTAAGTTCGTTAAAACGTTCTTTTAATACCTTGATAGAATTTTGAGAGTCTTTAATGCCTGACACCCAGTTATCTTTAATTTCTTTAGATAATGATTTAGCTGTACCGGTTGAACCTTCTGTACTCTTTGAAAAGTTTCCCTGAGATTCGATTATCTTTTTTAGAGCTTTCTCGATAGAGTCAAACCCCTCAGCGGTTGTTTTCGTTGAGTTGTTCATTTTGTTTAATTGTTCTTGAAGTTTTTCAACGGCAGTGTCATTATCAACGTTAAAGCCTACACCAAACTCAAGTTTACCGCCTTTGTTTTCGGCCATTTAAAATCACCTCCCAAGAAAATCGGATATATCATCCATTGTCATTTTGTGTTTATTATCATCGTCAAGAGTGGGCGACAAAGGATGTTCTGACTCGTCTATGTATTCTTCTGGTTTTTCAACCATATTTATTGTGCTTATTTTGTATTCCCAATTAACCCTTTTGCCAACAAAAGACAAGCACTTGTTAAATTGAATTAATGTCATATTTTTAATATCTTCAATAGAATTATTTGTATAAGCCATAATAGAATTTACAGATGTGTACCAATCAATTTCTTTATCTTTGTTTGCCAACGATTCTATTTTCTTTTCTGTATCTGTTTTTTCGCTATAAATTCCATTGACTCTTTTTATATCATCCAAAACTTCTGTAAAGTTATCCCCATTAATTGCATTAAATAATTCATCAATGTTATCTTCATCTTGAAATGATTCTTTAAGCAAAGATGTCATAGCAACAATAGATTCTTGACTTTTAAAGTTAATCTGATAGTTATCTCTATTTATAAATAAAAAGTAATTGTTAATCCGGTATATATCTTTTAGTTTAAATGGATAACAACGTCTTATTTTTTTGTCATTGAAACAATTTAAAAATATAGGTTCACCAAGTGCAAAACTTAATTTTTGTCCTTTAATCATTTAATACCCCCTCTCATAGAATACTCAAAAAACGTGTGAAAGCTTTCACTCTCACACGTTGATTTCAATACTCTAATAAATATAACTAAGCCTGTTTTACAGAATCCATAAAGAAGTCCCACATGTGCCCATCTGTACGCATTGGATCTTTTGCTTCAGCTTCAAACACAGGTGCGACAGGTGATTGATGTTTCGGGTCAATCTTAAACCCGGATGTAGTCTGCATTTTGTAAACCTTGATAACACAATTGTGGGTGACCTGTGTATTTTCATCATAGATATCGAAAATATAGTCAAACTCAAAAGGTTTACTCATAGAATCCTGAGATACTGAATAGTTCACAGTATCTGCAGAACTCATGTATTCGTAATAAATAACAACCTGTTTCCCAGCATCTTCAGCCATGAACGACACAGATTTAGTCGTTACGTCAACTTGGAATTTACCTGCGGCTAACGTGTCTGCTTCTTCATAGCCATTAATAATAACTGACTTGGCGACAGGTGTATTTTTCAGTGTAATAACGCAATCAGTAGCTTCACCGACAGGAGCAGGAATCATAACTTCTTTCAATTCAGGCAACTGTGCGGCGGCAGTAGCCTGAGAAGCACCATCCATGTATTCAATGATTTCTGGATGGAAAGTTGCATTAGTAGCGGATACCTTAACAGCCGTATCCTTCTTAAAACTAGCGATAGGAACAACCTTATTACCACCAGTGATATCTTCTTTAGAATAAGAAGATTCAAAACTTAAATCCTGTAAATCTGTATAGTCAATAATTTTCTTCGGATTAGTAAAATCTTTCAGAACAGCACGACCAATACCATGTATAATCTTTTTCATAAATTTTTCCTCCTAAAATATGTTTGTTAAAAATTTGTATTCAAAAAGCACCGTGTGTTTTTCCCATCCAGTGCTTACGTTTGTTTGTGAAGGTCTGCTTTTATAAACAAGCCCTTCAAGACCTATATTTAATTTTTCTTTTCCAGCTTTTACACGTTCGTTAGAATCCAATATCTCAATTAACCGTTGCATGATTTTTAAATGACGTCTGTCAATAGCATCCTTATCTTGTGTGGTATGAATATCAATTGATATATACCCATAGTCCTCGACACCACTTCTGTAACTACCATCTGACTCATGAACACATAATTTACTTGAATAGTCATTTAGCATATCACCCGGATTAGCAGTGTCTATAATTTGTGTTTTTAGCTTTTTAAGAAAATTGTTTTTATCAGTAGGGGAGGCATCACTTTTCAAAGGTTCTATTTCAAGTAATCTTAATATTTTTTCATCGTCCCTAACTTCACGAAAAATTTTTATATAAATGTCTTTAAAATCAACCAATAGAACACCTCCTAAGCTTTAATTTTTTTCTTTACATACAATTCATCAAAACGCATACTAACTTGTTTTTGAAATTCTGAATTAGCCTGTTCCTGAACAAGTGTTTCAAATTTACTTTTAATTTCTTTAAGCATTTTGTCAATAATGGGTCTTGGATGATACCCCTTAGCCCTTATTGGTTCACCGGGGGAATGACCAGCAAATACATCCACGAATGTTTTACCAGTTTCCCAATCAAATACAACTGCATCTCCAGCAGGACGTCCAACAATTTGTTTCCCTGTCCTTAATGGGTTCCAATACCATGAATTCTTATATTCTGCAAAATAAGGATTGTTATCTATGTTTTCTCCTGAACCGTACTCTTGAACAAACGCTCTTGCATTTTCTGTACTAACTGACCACCCAATGTAATTACCATTAGAATCCTCAACAAGTTTCGCTTCATCCCACCATTTATAAGTAGGTACAACTTCTTGAATTGCCTGCTTTAATAACTTGTTTAAACAATCACTATATATTTTTCTTATAACGTCTTTTGCACCATCACGCAATTGATATGTTGTATAAGTTATTGCCATAATTAACCACGATAATAAGTCATATATAGACTTAAAACTTCATCATCAAGTTCTTCAATGTCGGTAACTTTATACTTATCATCACCAACATAGAGCAAATCATCAATTTGAATATCCCAATTCTTTGATGTGATTAATTGATTTACAGAATTTCTGTCAATACCTGCGTCAATTTGCCGTTCACGCATACCAACACGCTGGACAAAACATTCAATATCATCAACAATAATAGGGGAGTTGGATATCACATCACCATCATCACTATACATAGGTGCTTCACGTTTACGTTGGACTACGGTATTGTAGAACAATGTATTAAACACATGGTCAACCGGGGTTTCAATTGGGATTGTTATAACAATACCTTTCATTGATAACTTATCGTCTTGTCTGTTAGCTTGCATCTCTACTGTACTGCCACGCTTAACTTTGACATCAAGCATACAGGTCATCATCTTTGTATATTCTTCCTTGGTTGTTGTTTCATAATTTGAGTCTTTGTACTGTCCTCTTGTTGCAACTCCGTCAATTTTAATATTAGCCGCAATGTAATCGGACTTAATATAAATATTGTATTTTTCCTGTGCTTGTTCGACAACCCGGTTAATCGTATTTACTATTGATAATGTAGCGTCAGCCATTTTCGTCACCAAGCCTTAAAACGTCATTAGCAATGTCTAAAATAGTAAAACGTACACTTTTAAAATTATTACTGTCAGGTATATAAACTTCAGTCAAAGCAAGTAATCCAATCAATGCGTTATAAATTTCTCTTTGTTTAATATTTGATTTCTTCATTATGATTCACTTCCAAACTGTGATACATACCCAACAACTGAATTTGCTCCAGTTGCCCTTGCTATTTCACTATCAAGATATCTATTCAATTTGTACAATTCTTCCTGTATTGATTCTGGTCTTTTTTCAAGTGACTTAATTTCAAACGTTAAAGTCTTAAAATTAATACCAGCTTGATTTAAAGAATCCCATAACCGTTCAAGATAACATCTATAAGCAAACCTTGACGCCAACCATTTCTTAGCCATTGTTAAATCAATATCTATACATTGGTCCTTACCATCGCCAGTAAAGACATACTCATCATTAAGAGCGATACCCATTTCAATCATGCCTTGAACAGCAAGTTCGTAATCATCTTGGACATCACTTTTAAATTCAGCAGGGATCCTTGCCAGCATCATATCCATGATTTCACTAACTTTTGTTCCCATGACTATCACCGCCAATCTAAATTAATACTGTGTCACCGTCAATTTCTTTAATACGTTTGTCTAAAATTTCCATGCAATGTGTTTTCCCATCATGTAATGCCTGTTTAAAAATATCACGAATTAGTAATGGAGAATCAATTTTTTCAATACCTGTTTTAATTTGTTCTTTTGGCAACTCAAGAAAATCCTTGATTTCCTTATCAGTCATAACATTTCTTGAGTGCATATTTTTGTCACCAGAAACAACTTCAAGATACCCATTTGAAAACAGAACAGGCGATTGTTCTTTGATATAATCGTATTCATCCTGAGATAATAAATAACTCATGCCGGGTTTAATACTAACAACTTTACCTTCTTTAACAAATTCAAGAGACAAGTCAAAATTGTGTCTGCTAATATTTTTAATTCTTACTTTTGCCATATATAATCCTCCCTAAAAATAATCCAACCTAAAAAGAGGGGATAAATTAAATCCCCTCATAAAGTTATTCCTTTGTAACACTTACTGTATAAACTTTTGTTTGACCGCCATTTGCAACCGTAACTTCCAATGTATTCAAACCAGTTTTCCATGTAATAGCACTTGCATTAGCGATAACATCATCGCCATTTTTAATTGTGATTGTCGAACCAGAATCAGTTGCAGTAGCATTAATGGTATTTGTCGCATTAGAAGTTGTTGTTGTATAGTTTAATGTAGCACCATTAAAAGCAGGGGATAGGATCAAAGATCCAATCGACAAGCTTGATAATGTTGCATCTGGCGTATTTACTCCCCCACAGTTTCTTCGATAACGAACAAACCTTCAGGTTTAGTTACAACGTATCCAATTTCCTTATCAATACGACAGTTCCAGCTCTTGTCGTTGATATTCTGTTCTTGCATGACTTCAGTGTCCCCATAAGTAGCGGCATAACCAACTTTCTTACCAACGACAAATAACTTATTGGTAGGTACGATAGAACCCTTTGTCACAGGATCAAGAATTTCAGGTAAATAAACAATATCGCATCCACGATATTTTCCTAAAACACCATTGTCCCTGATTTCTTGATACAGAGAATCACACGTTTCAAAACCAGCGAACCCTTCAATTTTTGAACACAAATCAAAGTCACCAATAATAGTTGGAGCTCCGCCACATTTCTTTCTCATGTGATTAATAGCCTTGTCAAGTGAAACCTTGCTAAGTGCGTTTGTAGCTGTATAATTGTCTGTATTGGTTGTTGCATTATACGCCTGTGAAAGCACCATATAAACTTTGTAATAGATAGAACGTTCAATTGCATCACGACCATCTTTAATTAAACTAGCAAAAGAATCTAACCGACCAGTCTTAAGTTCAGACAACAGTGCTTCAGGTCTTACGCCTAAACATTCAAAGTTCATCGGAATTTCAGTTTCATAATTCCGAGACATTGGGACATAAGAATTAGGTGCAGTCCAATACGCAGTGACACCTTTCTTTTTAGTCTTAAACAATGGTCTATCACCATAATTAAAATGTTTAGTTTCAAACAATTTAGGTGAAATATCAAAAGAATTATAAGAATCCTCAATCGACAGCTTAACAATTTCTGCAAGTTCTTCACGACCCTTTTCAGAATTTGACATTTCTGCAATTAAGCTCTGCGCTTTCTTTACTTTAGCGTCATTAGAATCTATTTCATTGGAAGCAAGCTTTTCAGCTAAAACTACCATATTTTTTACTTTACTCATTATTTACCCCCTTCTTAAAGCACTTTTACATCAATCATAGGTTCTTCATAACCACCAAGTGCAGGAGTTGTCCTTACACATTCAAACTGCGGGGTATTAGAACCAGCGGCAACAAGTTTACCTTTAGTACCAGAAGCAAAAGATACAACCAACTTATCACCAACGGCAATCGTACCATCAAATTCAGTCGTACCCCATTCTTCATTAGGAACAAGAGTATAAACGACACCTTTAACTCCAGCGTCTACATCGTCATAATATGATTCTTTATGTGTATCTTCATCAATTCTTAAAGTAATAAACCCATAAACAGACTTTGCATCATCAGCAGTCGTAGGCAGACTCAATTCAAACTTCTTAGTTTCAGAATTGAATTTTCTACAAACAGCACAGCCTTTTCTGATTTTTTCAGTAGTTGCATTAAGCCCATCAGGGATACTTGCTATTGTTCTTCGTTTTTGTAACATTAATTTACCTCCTTAAACTTCAAAGCTTGACAGGATTTCAAGCAGTTCGTCTTTTTCATTTTTTACATTAGGGCTATATTGTAATACACCCTGTATATCTTCTGCGACTTCTTTATTCCCACCTTTAGCGGCTTTAGCTTTGTCATTCTTGTCCATAACCTGTTCAAGCAACGTTACATATTCTTCCTGCGACATTTTGGCAAGCTCTTCAACCGACTTTTCAGTGTAACCAAGTGATTGTAATCTCTTGTGACGTTTTTCACCGAGCGCATTAGCTTTATCAGAATCAACTTTTTCTTTGTACGGTTTAAGTTCTGCGACTTCAACTTTTAAAGAAGCAAGTTCTTCTAAAACTTCTGTAAATTTATCAATATTAACTTCTGCGCAAGCTTTCTTTTTCTTATCAACTGGTGCGGGTTTTGCTTCTGGTTTTTCTTTCGCCCCACCTTTTTCGTTTTTAAGTGCATTATATTTTGCAAGCAACGCATCATATTTAGCCTGTAAGGCTTTTAATTTTTCATCCATATCTTTATCGTTTCCCCCTTCATCTTTCTTTTCAGCTACTGCAACACTCTTTGAATGTTGAAATGCTGGATTTTTAACTATTGTCAATCCTGTAAATTGTATGTTTGAACAGTGTCTAACACCATCAGCATCGGTACAGCAATCAACAATTCCTTCCATACTAAAATTTAAGTTTCCTTCTGTATGGAATCTTTCTAACATATCTGCTACTTCTGCAAGATAATTTTTATAAACAATACAAGTACAAACAATTCTCATTTCACCTTGAGCGTTCATAATTTCATCGTCTTGCATACCGGAACACATTGTTGTGTTTCCGTTGTTGACCATGCAAGGAAAAGCATCTGCAATATGACCAACGACTTTCCGTTTATCCGTATCAAATTCTTTCTTGACAAAATCGAATCCATGACCAGTAGGTTCGCCAGCATCGTTAGGAACAATAAACAGTGGTTTGTCAATAAAACTTGGATAGGCTTCTAATAGCACTTCACGAGTAAATTCTGTATTATTAAGGTTTACACCTTCATGTGTGGCAAAACACTTAATACGCATTAAGTCGGCATCCTCGACCGAGCTAAATTCAAGCTTTTTATTATTTTCTAAAAGTTCAATATTTATACTTTTCTTGTTTTCATCTCCCAAAGAAATACCTCCTTTCACAATTTTTTCGCAAAATAAAAAGAGGGGATAGCCGGGCTAATCCTCCCTTCATATACTATGCTTGACTTTCAACTATTTTTTGTCCCCAATTCTTAAATAATAATTAATTAAATAATAGTCTTAAGAATTATTTAAGAAAAGTATGTTGTTTACTTGCCATTTCTGTTTGTGTTATTAAGCCCTGTTCTTGGTGAATTATTATTACTTGCGGTCTTGTCAGACTTTCTATCACTTAATTGTTTTTTAGGCGCACCACCTTGACCATTAGGCTGTCCATTATCACCTTGCATATCACCATTCTGTCCACCTTGGAATGGCATAGAATGTAGCTTAAATGTTTCGTCCACATCATTTGAATTTTCATCTTCACGCATAAGTTTAATTGCGTCATAATTCATATCACAGCCTTCATACAAAGCTTGATATGGTAAACCTGCGTTTTGGAATAACTGTAATAATAAATTTGTTTTTGTTTCAGAGTCAATAACGACGTCCTCAAACCTAACAGATGGGCAATGGTCAGGATTAAGATTATTTCTAATAAGTTCTGATTTATAAAGTCCTTCAAGAATTGATGGTATATTCCCACGTATTCCTTCAATTGTCCGTGTTAGTCCTGAGAAGTTAAGCATACCTTCTGCGTAATTCCCGCCACCTTCGCCACGAATCAATGTTAGTGACACACCTAAAGTGTTAAGGATATCAGTATCAATCTCAACAAACTTATCCTCACCAAAAATATCTGTTTTTGGTTCAATCCATTCAAGGTTAACATAATAAGGCGTTGTTGCCAATACAGAACCCGTCTTACCAGCAAACAGATTGTTATAATCTTCAAGTAATTTACGAGAAGGCTTGTTGTCTTTATCGCCAATTGATACATGAAAAGTCTTGTTTATAATGTCATTAGCCGTTGATTTTTCGGCTTCCTTAAGCAACGACTTGTGACTTAAATCCTCAAACGCTGGCAGAATAACAGACACTCCATAAGGTTCATATTGACTTGCATTGATTTTAGAAAAATAAGATTTCTCACTATCCAGTATTGCATATTGACCATTACCAGATTTCTTGGCTTCCAAAACTTCGTCAGGCAATGCAGTTTCCAGTTTTTTATCAACATCTATACCATCCGTTGTTTTACCATAACTTTCAGTTGCGACATCATTATCCTTATTGACTTTATAAGCAAGCACTTGCTTGTTATTCCTGATAAGTGGTACGATCTTAATCATATCAATAGGGTATATATCAACTCTCATACCGTCACGATCATAGCAGACAACGTTACCTGTCAGTGCTAATTCAAATATAATATCTTTAATTAATTGACCAATATTAACCCTTTTGTTATATTCTGCTATGACATCTTTAACTTGATTTCCTTTTTTAGGATAATCAAGTACAAGACCAGTTGCACCAAAATCCCTAATAATATTAATAACCCGCATAATAATTCCATGTTTTCTATAACAATATTTAGAATAAGCTATAATATTGCTTATATTATCCTGTGGATTATTGAAAATAGCTTCAAGGTCAGTGTTTGATGGCGATCCATCAACATTAAAATTTTTATCAAAGTGTTTTGAATAAGAGTCTGACAATTCACGTACAGCCCCTAACTCAAGTTCACTGTTATTGTCTACAATAACTTGTTTCATTTGTTCCTCCTATCTTAAACTAAGAATCGGTTCCAATAATTCATCATCATTATTCAACCTATCATCTGCTAACATGGTCAAACCGTATAGCCCCATTCCCATAGCTGACCATCTATCTTTACGACCACTTTTTGCTCCAAACTTAAGCCAACCACCAGATATTCCCATGGTTTCAATATTAGTAATTTCCATGCGAGCGGCTTCGCTTTCTTCAACTTGTCTTTTCTGTTCTTGTGTTAAATCGTCATTCTCACTAACATTATATGGATATAAATGTACCCAGCGTTTTTCAGTGAATGTTTTTACTGCATACCCCATTTTGTGATTTATTTCAGGTGACGCCTTAATACCATAAATGATAGGTACTCCCTTTGTCTGGTTAATACGATCCATTGCTTGATCATCATTTTGATCAATGAGTGGGGGATACCATTTATTATCGTCAATATCGTAATAGTCTTTTGCGAGTTCATCAGATAAACCTTGCCCAATTGTCATTGTATCTTGATAAATCTGAATAACTTTAGGGAATCTTTTAAGCGTATTCCTAACAGCAATAGCCTGATTTTCAAAAGTTTCACCATTCATGGATTTAATATAAACAAGGTCTGCTTCAGCATGATC
>Ga0172378_10007358_pt1 | contig 10242 bp, 8 predicted proteins | sample GrowelOW332metaG_FD_119755 | JGI IMG/M metagenome (GOLD analysis project Ga0172378, IMG submission 119755) | Groundwater microbial communities from an aquifer near a municipal landfill in Southern Ontario, Canada - Pumphouse #3_1 metaG | ecosystem: Environmental > Aquatic > Deep subsurface >... | reverse complement strand
TGAAATTCTTTTCTGTGTCGATATTTTCTTCTCGGTGAGCGGAAAGTAAAATATATTTGCCCTTTTGCAGCCCTATTTTTTCGAGAATTTCACTGTTTTCAATGTCTTTTATATTTAAATGAAGTACTTCTGCCATAGGAGAACCTGTCACATAAGTGCGTTCCTTTGGCAATCCGCACTCTGCCAAATATCTTCGTGCGTGTTCTGAATATGCCATATTGACATCAGAAATAATATCAACAATTCGGCGATTAGTTTCCTCAGGTAAGCACTCGTCCTTGCAACGGTTTCCCGCCTCCATATGGAATATCGGAATATGCAAACGCTTTGCGGCAATAGCTGAAAGACAAGAATTTGTGTCTCCAAGAATAAGCATCGCATCAGGCTTTATCTGAGCCATCAGTTTATAAGAGCAATTTATTATATTGCCGACAGTCGCACCCAAATCGTCACCAACCGCATCCATATATACCTCAGGGTCAGCCAGTTTTAAATCCTTGAAAAATACACCGTTAAGATTATAATCATAGTTCTGCCCTGTATGTGCAAGAACGCAATCAAAATATTCACGGCACTTATTGATAACAGAAGACAAACGAATAATTTCGGGACGTGTTCCGACAATTATTAAAAGTTTGAGCTTGCCATTATTTTTAAAATGTATATCAGTATAATCGAGTTTCATGTTCATTGTTTTTAAACCTCTTCAAAAAAAGTATCAAGCTTTTCGGGATTAAATGTTTCATTTGCCCACATTATAGTAACAAGATTTTCCGTATCGGACAAGTTTATAATATTATGAGTATACCCTGGAAGTATATGAACAGCTTCGATTTTATCCCCAGAAACCTCAAAATTCAAAACCTCATAAGAATCTATGCGGCGTTCTTGAATTAAACCATGACCAGCAACAACAATGAAAAATTCCCATTTTGAATGGTGCCAATGCTGCCCCTTTGTTATACCCGGCTTTGATATATTCACTGAAAATTGACCGCATTTCTCTGTCTTAAGTAATTCTGTAAAACTCCCCCGTTGGTCAGCGTTCATTTTCAAAGGAAACGATACTTTTTCACAAGGCAAATAAGAAAGATACGTCGAATAAAGCTTTTTTGCAAAAGAATCATTTGGAATTTCAGGCATTACAAGCGTTTTTGCTTGTGCATTAAATTTTTCAAGCAAGTCTGCTATTTCACCGAGTGTAACTTTGTGAGACACAGGAACAGCGCAATACTTGCCGTTTTCTTGAGGCACGATATCAACGCCATCAAATTCACAATGATGTTCCATACCTTCAAGTGCATCGAGCATCTCCGCAACAAGGTCGTCTATATAAAGCAGTGCAATCTCTGTACTCCTGTCATTTATAGTAATAGGCAAATCGTTTGCAATATTGTAACAAAAGGTAGCAACCGCACTGTTATAGTTTGGTCTGCACCACTTGCCGAAGAGATTTACAAAGCGGTAAACAAGCACCCTCGCACCTGTTTGTCTTGAATAATCAAAGAAAAGCTCCTCACCTGCCAGCTTAGATTTACCGTAATCTGACTCACCATATCTGCCAATAAGGGATGCTTGAATAGATGACGCAAGCATTACAGGGCAGCTATTATGATATTTTTTGAGCATATTAAGCAAGATGGAAGCAAAACCAAAATTGCCTTTCATAAACTCGCTTTGCTCTTTTGGACGGTTTACACCAGCAAAATTAAAAACGAAGTCCGCTTTTTGGCAATATTCTGCAAGTAACGCAGGTGGTGTATCAATATCATACTCAAGAATTTCTTTAATTTTAAGGTTTGAACGGGTTTTATCCTTGCCATCACGTAAATTTCTAAGGCTTGCGACAAGATTTTTCCCAACAAATCCAGCGGAGCCTGTTACAAGTATTTTCATATCATCTTTCCTATCTGTCTTTAATGTTTTTAACAATATATTTTTGCTATTTGCTTTATTTTTATATCATACCATATTAAACTCCGTTATAACTAAACAAAGCAATGCTTTACTACAAACTAAAAGTGTGTAATTTATCCAATATGACTATTATATGATAACATAAAAGTATTAAATTGTCAATCGATTTCAAAAAACAACAATGCCATACATACAATAATCCCAAGCTCTATATGATTTTAGAATTCACAAAAATTTCTAATCATACATCAGCAACTATAATAAAAAGCAGCAACCGATTAAATCAATTATTTAATACTTACTGAATGATATAACAAACTCTAATTTGCCGTCTGTAGTGGATGAACAGCGTGTTTTTTGAATTGTACAAACGGCGACCTCAACGTCCCCATTGCTGTATGGTTACGACAGATGAAAAATAATATAAAATATATATTCTAATTTTTTTGTAAAAGCAAAGTGCAAGGCTTTTTGACTTTTTCAGCCTTTTTCCTTGCACTTATTATATAACAAAATAGCTTGAAATTTAATCTTCATATTAGTTTGCTGATTATTTAATAGACATTATTTAAAAAGTTGCTTATTCTTAAAATCTAAAATATATAAATGGATTATATGAACCTGATTCGAGCATTACTATACATATAAGTAATAGTGCTGTGCAAACAATTCCCGAATAAAATGCGCCCTTTTTAGTTGGTAATATCTTTTCGTCCGCTGTACCAAAAAGCTTTTTTCTGATGGAAGATAATCCAAAAAGGCCGTGAGGTGTCGATAAAGCAATACCTAAAATTGCAATTATAACAAAAAAGACTCCGCATTCCGCACGTTTTAAAATTGTAAAAGCACTAACATCACCATGACCGATTCCATAACCACCGACAAGTGCAAAAAGTGCTTTACCAAGATTCTTAATATTCTCAGTTCTAAAAATCACCCATCCTATTACAAAAGCAAAAATTACATATATTCGTGAAATAATCCTATGCTTTTGAAGAAACTTTGCAAGCAATTTTTTCTCGGAAATAAGCAGTATCCCATAATAAATGCCCCATAAAGCAAAATTAAAGGCTGCACCGTGCCAAATCCCCGTGAGACACCAAACAATCATCATGTTGAATATCCATCTTGGCACAGATACACGATTACCTCCAAGCGGTATATAAACATAGTCTCTGAAAAAATGAGAGAGGGACATATGCCATCTTCGCCAAAAATCAGTTACAGTAGCTGCGGAATAAGGATAGTCAAAGTTTTCAAGATAATGAAATCCCATCATTCTGCCCATACCAATAGCCATATCAGAATATCCTGAAAAATCATAATAAATTTGAAGTGTGTATGCAATTGCAGCAATCCAAGCGCCGATAACACCGTACTCCGACGGAACGTAAACGTAAATTCCATCAGCAACCGCTGCAACAGTATTAGCTATAATCAATTTTTTTGAAAGTCCTATTATAAAACGCTGAAGACCTCTCGAAACGCCATCTGAGGTTTCAGTCCTCTCATAAAGCTCCCTTTCAATATCAGAATAACGAACAATAGGCCCTGCTATAAGCTGTGGAAATGCTGAAAGATAAACTGCAACAGTAAACGGATTTTTTTGAGCTTTAACGTCATTTCGGTACACATCAATTACATAGCTCATAATTTGAAATGTAAAAAATGAGATACCTATCGGAAGTATAATGTTGGGAGAAGTAATCGAAAGTGAAAATACAGAGGAAACTGTTCCTATCAAAAAAGACACATATTTATATATACCAAGCATACCAAGATTGAAAGCCAATGAAAATATCAAAATCAATTTGCTTAATGGCTTTTTTGACCGAGCTTTATCCAAAAGCAAAGCAAAAATATAATTTGCAAAAATTGATAATAATAGCAACCATATGTATCTAACTTCTCCGAAAGAATAAAAAATCAACGAAAAGACCAACAGCACCGCATTACGAGGCACAGTTGGCACTTTTTGCAAGCCTTTCCTTTTTGAATACAGACGGCAAAAGAAAGTTACAGTATAGTAAAACAAAAAGTACAACGGAAAGAAAAAGCAGACAAAGATAATTGATGAAAATAACATCAGTTAGTTTCCTCCGTTCCCTTAACATACGGCGTTGTATTGATTTTATCAAGATAATAATCGTCGGTAGCATTAAAAATCAATCTCGGACCATATTGCATTATAAGAACATCTGTTATACCATTTTCCTCAATAAACTGATTATAATTAAGAGTTTGATAATTTGACCAATAAAAGCAAAATGTATTATCAAAAGAGGATGATATAAGTTCAATAAAGCCTTGCGTGTAGCTATCTCCAATTATAAGAAGATTTCGTCCCGTGTTGTTTTCGGGATAACTTACACTGTTTAATTCAGCAAAAAATTCGCCGTAAACATTACTATTTATGCTTGTGTTATTTTTAGCTTTCAGCTTTTCTATCTGTGAATAGAAATTAAACTCTGGATTCGATGTATGAGTTGGCAAAGAATAATCAATAACAACAAAATCATCCCACAGTTGCGAATAAACAAGATTTCTCACATAGCTACCATAAAATTTGCACGGTTCAATTTTTATTGCTGTTCCCATCGGTCGTGGCGGTATAATTTCAGGAGCTTCTATACGAAAAAGATTAATTATATCACAATACCCCTCATAAGAACCTACTGCTGACCAGTGATGGTCTGTAAGATAACATCTATCAACACGGTCAAGCACACCACTAAAATTTATATATCCGACCTTAGCTGATTTATCAATTCCCGCAATAAATTGATCAAGATATTTTTGACTTGATTTTTCATCGGGAATATACTTTTTTAAAAAGCTTGTGTACTCCATATTTAAAGGTGCATACACGCAAACATTTACATCAGAATTAGCCTGTATTAGACGATTAACACTTGCAATCTGCCAATTAACACGAAGGTCTTTCTGCTCCTCAGTAAGATTGCTAATTGCTTCAATAAATTCAACTTTTGTACCGTCAGTGAGTTCCAATGTAACTTTATAATATCTATCACGCAAACTTGCCCCAATATACTCAGCATTGTAACTGAGTATTTTATCCGTTCCCATTTCCACAAACGGTTCCGGTTCACTAGGCTGTGTAGATTCTGGTATATCAAGGGTTTCATCCGGAAAAATTATTACTTCTGGTGGAGCCGTTTGAATAACCTCAACTGATTTTTCAGCTATGCTTTTATTTATATCATCATAAAGTGTATAAAGAGATTTATTAAGATTTCGAACAGCATCTTTATACAAACCAACAGTTTCTACATATAATGGCATATAATTTTGATATGTAGTGTCAATGTTGTATTTTATATTATTTACAATGTTTATTAAATTAGCGCCAAAACCCGTTTCACTTTCTGGACTACTAAGTTCGATTCCAACCGATTTTCCCTCAACAATTCCTTTTTTTTCAAGATAAGAGGTTATAGGTGCATATATTGCAAGCACAATTAGAATCAGAAAAATAACTATAGCAAATATGTTTTTCTTCATTCGTCACCCTCCACGCTGTAAAGATAAATTAGTTGTCTTTCTATATTAAAAAGCATTAATATAAAACGAGGCCCATGATTTACAATTATACCACTTATTTCTTCTTTTAACAACCCAAATTTTGAAAAAATTATATCATGAGCATGTCAAAAGTGGTATTAAAGAAAATAGTTGTACTTTTGTCTTCATTTATCTTTATAACTTGTTGCGATTGAATATAGAACAGGTAGCAGGACAAGCAGAAAAATCAAATAAAAAAACTCAAGCAAGATAAAAACAATACCACATAGACAATGGTAATAAAAAGCCCATCGGCAGAATTATTTATAATTGCTTTTTGTGCTCTAAACTGCTGTATCTCTACTACAAGCGTCATACTTGTGCAGGCAAAACAACTGGCACAGCCTCGCCTGCCCTCTCCATTCTACTTAGCAAACGCGCTTTCATCTCAGCTCTCACCTCTGCATAATTTGGGTCAGAAACTAAATTGTTTCTTTCATTTGGATCCGCTTTCAAATCATACAAGTATTGTTCTACATAAACGTCTGAATTCATATCACGCTTACCACTTTTGTCTGGAGCATATACCGAATATTTATAGTCGTGTGTTCTAACCGCACGCCCTACTTGGCTCTCGCTAATTTGAATAAACACGTCATCGCCCCAACCGTCAGCTTTTCCCTCTACAAGCGGCACAAGAGAATTTCCTTTAAAACGCTCAGGAATTTCAGCACCAACACAGTCTAAAATCGTTGCAGGTAAATCAATTAAACTTGTCATTTCAGTTATGCGTTTGCCGCCGTTAAAAGCACCACCATGTATAATTAGCGGAACATGAGTGCAACCATCGTGACAAGCACGTTTATATTCACGATTTCTCGTGCGAAAATGCGAGCCGTGGTCGGATGTGTATATGAAAATAGTGTTATCCCATAAATCCATTTCTTTTAATGTGTCAATCATTCTGCCAACATTTTGGTCTAAACTGTTGCATTGACCTAAATAATCTGGGAAGTTTTCACGCCAATCCCCTTCAGCACCAGCCAAGTCACCGGGAACTTCATAATCAGCAAAACGCTTTTTGCTTCCGTCGGGTCCCTCATAGCGATTATGGTCATTTTGATGATGTGGCTCAATTTGTGAAATCATAAGGAAAAACGGCTTATCCTTATCGTGGTTATGAAGATAATCTATTGCATAATTATTTATGCAATCTGCTCGATAACCTATAAAATCAACTTGTTTATTATCAATATCAAAAACATGGCCGTTATAACCATGTGATACAAACTCTAAAACATCCGCTGCCATCCAATAATCTCGAAATCCAGCACGGTATTCTTCGGGTATAGGTTCACACTTATTGTCATGTTGTGGATCTGAGCCTAAATGCCATTTTCCAACATAAGCAGTTTCATAACCTGAATCGTTTAGATAATCAGCAAGCATTTTTCGGTCACGGGGCAATGCGTATCCATTTACATAAACACCTGTACTTGTTGCAAATTCTCCACACTGCAAGCAAGCTCTTGTTGGACCGCATACTGGCTGACAAGTAAATGTGTTTTCAAACAGAGTTCCGTCCTTTGCAAGTTTATCAAGTTGTGGTGTTACGGGCAATTTTTGACCATAGCACCCCAATGTATCCCATCTTTGCTGATCGGAAAAGTAAAAAACTATATTAGGTTGATTGTTTTTCATTTGTTATTCTCCTTACGTTTATTATTCAAAAGGTTTTATATCATTAGCAATCTGTTGGTCTATTGCAGTCTGACAACTACGAATTGTTGATACTGGTGATTGGTTATTATTTAGAAACAAAGTAGTAAAAAGGCTACTGCGAATAATGCTGTACCAATAAGAATCCCCCAAATCATACACACGATTTGCTAAAACAATGTCAAGCATTCTTGCTGATTCCTCATCATTTGCTGTTTTGGATTTTAGCACAACATCATAATATGCAGGGACTTCATAATTATAAGCCGCACAGTTTATAGCCTCAATAATTGTACTTGTATCTTCAAGGCGTGTGTTTGTTATAGGCACCAACATCATACGAATTCCACCCGAAACTCTTGAATAATAATTGTCCTGTGTTTCCTCATATTTAGGATATGGAATTATTCCGAATTCGCTGATTCGCTGACGCATATCCCCAGCAGTGTAAAATGTATGACCTGCAAACAATGCTTGATTAGATTCAAAAAGCTGTATATCGTTATACCATGTATTTGAACTGTTTGTTGTTTGATACCAACAATTATGGTCGTACATAGTATTCAAAACGGTATCGTACACTTCAAGAAATTTATCGCTGTCAAAGATTGAAAAATACGGAATGTCATTTTCGTCTTTTGTAACGCTTTTTTCATTTGCCGCTACCCACATATTTGGTAAGATTTGTTTTCCAACTGTAACAAAGCCATATGTGTCAAGTTCGTTCGCAACCCCATCTCCATTGTCTGCAAGTACTTCTTGCATCATACTATCAAATTTTTCAAACGTCCATTGATTTGTATCAACAAGTGTATATGGATTATCAAGATTATTATTTTCAATCATTTCCTTATTAAATAATAAAACATTAGTGTAATCATAGACTGTAAGGTTTGCTGCTCCTGCCGCCATAAAATAATTGTTATTAATAGAAACGCTCTTATTTATTCCTGCGTCCCAATAAGGTTTAGATAAATCAATGTTTGGCAAATTGTCATAACGAACTGCAAGTCCCTCCTGCGCCCACGATAAACCGCTACGGTCAAGAATTACTATATAGTCATATTCATCAGTCCCAGCTTTTGCCCAAACTTTACTTTCAGTGTTAACATAAGATGAGGACTCGATAGTTTCAACAAGTTCAACATTAAAACGATTTTCTATTTCAATAGTTGTCTTATAAATTGCATCATTTAAAACGTCCCCTGTCACTTGCTCTGAAATTGAATTTCCGTGAGTGAAATCATTGAGGTATGATAAAATTCTAAACTCCGTGCCATTCATATTAACATCGGCTAACCCGTCTTTTACAAGCTGGGATTCTGTTTCGGTTGCTTCTGCTTTTGTAGTTGAATCAACTCCCGATGTTTCATCGTCTACTTTTTTTATAGTGCAAGCCATAGTTGCAAATGCAACAAAAATAAAGGCTAAAAGCAAAGCAATAACTTTTATTGTCAATTTTTTCATTCACACATTCCCCTTTTCTTTAATAATTATAGTATTTCCTACAATATATATATACTTATACACTATAATTTTAAGCTTTAAAAAGTCTAACGTCAATAGAAAAAAGTCGCATTAATTATGTGAAAAAGGCATTTGTGTGTAACAAAATTAAAAACGTCGTGAAAAGTAGATATTATTAAAAAGAATAAATTAAAAGCCTTTGTAATTCGACATTTTGTGTGTTATAATTACCTTATTAATTTATTCATAATAATAAATTCTATGCAAAACAAACAATTTTAATCGCATAAGAAATTAGAAATTCAATGTTTATCTTTAATTAAAGTAACCTTAAATTTATCATTTTGTTAACCTATGCTATGAATGGTGATATATTTTAAGGTTGTTTTAAGTAATTTATGATAAAATCATACTACAAAAAAAGGAGTGATAAAATGGAAAAAGGTGGCGGAAGACACGAATTAAAACACTATATTAATTACGCAGATTTTTTACAGCTTCGTGCAAGACTACCATGTGTAATGAGCCGAGACAAAAACTCGGAGGCTGGGAATGGTTACAGAGTACGAAGTCTTTACTTTGATAATTATTCAAGCAAAGCGCTTTTTGAAAAACTTGACGGCGTTGATGACCGTGAAAAATTCAGAATAAGGCTCTATAATGGCAATACCGATTTTATTCGGTTAGAAAAAAAGAGCAAAAAAAACGGTATCTGTTTTAAAATAAGCGCTAAAATATCAGCTTCTGATTGTGCAAAAATTTTAGAGGGCAACTACGAAGTTTTAAAAGAAAATGGTAACCCGTTATGTCTTGAACTTTACACAAAAATGCAATATCAACAGTTAAGACCTAAAAACATTGTTGATTATCAACGCGATGCATATATCTTTCCCGCAGGTAACGTAAGGGTAACGCTTGATTATGATATTAGAGGAAGCTCTGATATCAATTCATTTTTAAATAGTGAACTCATAGCAACACCGATTCCAAGAACAATTATTCTCGAAGTTAAGTACGATCACTTTTTGCCAGAACTTATAAGGGGCATAGTGTCACTTGAGAACAGACAAAGCACTGCGTTTTCAAAATACGCAGTAACAAGAATTTTATAAAATTTAAGGAGTAACAAATTATGACATTCAGCGATATTTTTAAAAGCAGTTTTCTGGAGCAAGCTACAGAGGTTTCAATAATTGATATAGCAATAGCATTGTTGCTTTCATTGGCGATTGGACTTTTTATATTTTTCATTTACAAAAAAACTTTTGCAGGCGTTATGTACAGTGCAAGTTTTGGCGTTTCAATAATGGCGATGTCACTTATCACAACACTTATTATTCTTGCCGTAACATCAAACATAATCCTTTCTCTTGGTATGGTTGGTGCATTGTCAATCGTACGTTTTAGAACGGCAGTAAAAGAACCACTTGACATTGCATTTTTATTCTAGGCAATTTCAGCAGGAATTGTAACTGGTGCAGGACTTATTCCTCTCGCAGTTAGCGGTTCTGTATTTATAGGATTAGTTCTTTTAGTATTCGTAAACAAAGAGAGCACAGACACTCCCTATATCGTTGTTTTAAATCTTGCAAATGATAAGGCTGAGGTCACTGCGGT
>Ga0172378_10007356_pt1 | contig 10246 bp, 7 predicted proteins | sample GrowelOW332metaG_FD_119755 | JGI IMG/M metagenome (GOLD analysis project Ga0172378, IMG submission 119755) | Groundwater microbial communities from an aquifer near a municipal landfill in Southern Ontario, Canada - Pumphouse #3_1 metaG | ecosystem: Environmental > Aquatic > Deep subsurface >... | reverse complement strand
GTTGGAGAATACGATGATCGTCGCCGCTTTCATGCAGGCGGGGACGGAACATGCTTCTTTCCGTTCGCCTTTTTTTATGGTCGCCGTAATCATGCCATTATCCTCGGTGATGCCTTCCAAGGTATTGCCCGTCATCTGGCACCATGATCTGACGTCGCTACGGAATCCGGGGTCGGTCGCCTTGACCACGAGGCGATCTCCGACCTCAAGCGTATCCATTTTTTGTTTCAGCGATACGATCGGACCCGGGCATTGCAGACCGCAGGCATCCAGCGTCAATGTTTCGTTTCCTTTCTCTTCCATATTCGCATCTCCTTGATGCAATGTTCTCGCATCCTTTTCCTGCAGAACCGCATGCCAGCTCTTGTATCCTCCCGTCACGTTGGAAACATCCTTGAATCCTCTTTGTCTGAGGATTCTCCCCGCGATATGTCCTCTCAGTCCGATGGCGCACATCAGGACGATCGGTTTGTCTTTCGGAAGTTCGTCCAGATGTCCCCTGATTTCCGCATGAGGATAGTTCACCGCACCGGGGATTGAACCGAGGGAAAATTCCATCTTCGTCCTGACGTCGACAAGCACCGCACCGTTTTTGATCATCTCTTCGGCCTGCTGATAATCGACCAGATGGTCTAGTCCCGCGAGGTCGTTGGAAGCGATGAAGCCAAGCATGTTGAGGATGTCTTTGGCGCTGTTGTACGGAGGTGCATATGCCTGTTCAAATGAGGCGAGATCCTGTACCGTTCCGTTATGGGCGAGCAGGACGGAAAGCACGTCGATCCGCTTGTCCACGCCATGATAACCAACGACTTGTCCTCCGAGGAGCTTTCCCGATGGCTTCTCGTAGACGATTTTCGCCGTCATCTGCGTGGATCCCGGGTAATATGAGGCATGATCCGGCGTGTGGGTGACGGCCACGCCGTAAGCTATGTCCGCTTTCCCCGCGCTTCTGGCGTTCATGCCGACGCTGCCGACGGCGAGGTCAAACACTTTCGCTACGGAAGCGCCATAAGTTCCGGGATACGCAATGGAAGGTTTGCCCGTAACTATGGCATCAGCGCACAACCGCGCCATTTTATTCGCGGGTCCCGCAAGCGCGACGGCCCACGGAGTTCCCGTAAACGGAGACGGATAGGCAATGGCATCTCCGATGGCCCAGATGGAAGGATCGCTTGTCTGGAAATTCTCGTTGACGAGGATGTATCCCTTCTTATCGACATCAAGTTTAGCGTCTTTCGCCAAATGGGAATCCGGTGTCACCCCTATGGAAAGGATCACCATGTCGATGTCCGTGATGGTTTTGTCGGGAAGAACCACATCGAGTTTCTCTCCGTGACGGACGATTTTCTGTAGCGGACTGGACAGACGCAACTCCACGCCGTGACTTCTGAGAGATTGATGGACGAATACCGCCATGTCGTAATCCAGCGGAGTCATACATTGGGGTGCTGCTTCGACGAGGGTGACTGCGATGCCTTTTTCCGTCAGGTTCTCCGCCATCTCGAGTCCGATGAACCCTCCTCCGACGACGACCGCTTTTTTCGCTTTTTTCATAGTAGCGACTACTTTGTCGATATCGGGAATGTTCCTTACTTGGAGAACGGCAGGATCATCGATGCCGGGAAGAGGCGGAACGAACGGCTTCGCGCCTGGGCTGAGAACCAATGCGTCGTATGTCTGTACGCTTTCCTTTCCGTCTTTCCCTCGGACCTTCACCGTTTTTTTCTCCCGGTCGATGGACATGACTTCCGTATCAGTGTGCACCTCGATGTCAAATACGTCGGTGAAAGTCTCCGGCTTTGTAACCAGAAGTCGTTCCCGATCCTGAATAACGCCGCCCGCATAATAGGGGAGTCCGCAGTTTGCGAAACTGACGTATGGCCCTTTTTCGTAGAGGACGATTCGCGCCTCTTCGTCCAGCCTTCTCAGTCGTGCGGCCGCTCCCGCGCCTCCGGCGACTCCTCCGACAACCACATATGTCTTATTGCTCATTGCTTTTCCTCTCCTCTTTTGAGCGTTTGAACGATATATTTGGGAAGGGAAATGTCGCTTGTCTTGATATAGGACAATACCTTCACACCCTCTTCCGTTATGGTAACCACGTTGTTCCTCCTGTCGACGGGGGAACAGGAACGCTTTACCAGCCCTTTTCCTTCGAGTACGTCCAACAATCGCGTCATCCGTGACGGGGAAAGCCCCATCTGGCAGGCGATGCTTTTCCCGTCTTCGTCTCCATGATCCAGAGCGCAGAGCAGGGAAGCTTGCATGAACGTCAATCGATATTTCCGTTTTATTTCATTCTCGACTTTCTGCAGATCAAGAATCAGGCGCCGTAAAGCGCAGAAATCCACCATACTCACCTCGCAAATAATTGCTATTAACAATAATTGATAGTAGCAATAGATTCCAATATTGTCAACATTTCTGCCGGGGCCTTTGGAAGAATGCACGCATAGTGATACGATGGAAAAAACGTGGTACACTCTTAGTCGGTTGTGTATCGAAAGAGGAGATTCGAATGTTTGACGAAGAGAAACTCAAGAAACAAGCACTGGAAATCCGGAGGCTGACTATCATGGAAATCGGTCATTTCGGATCTGGCCATATCGGTGGCAGCATGTCCATCGTAGAGTTGCTGACCTATCTGTATTACTATGAGATGCGAATTGACCCGAAGAATCCGAAGAAAGAGGATCGCGACCGGTTCGTTTGTAGCAAAGGGCATGCCGGCCCCGCCGTATACGCCACGCTGGCCAGCAAAGGGTATTTTCCTGAGGAGATGTTGATGACGCTCAATCAGGGGGGAACGAAACTTCCGTCTCATTGTGACATGACCAAGACTCCGGGAATTGATTTCACGGGGGGGTCTCTCGGACAGGGAATCAGCGCTGCAGTAGGCATCGCCCTCGGGCAGAAAATCAAACATATCGACGCCCGGACGTTTACCGTCATCGGCGACGGGGAAAGCCAGGAAGGCGAAGTTTGGGAAGCGGCGGAGACCGCCGCCCAGTGGAAACTGGACAATCTGATCGCCTTTACGGATTTCAATCGGCTCCAGCTTGATGGGCTGACGGAAAACATCGTCAGTATGGATAACATCGATACCAGGTGGCTGGGATTCGGTTGGCATGTGCAGCGGATCAACGGGCATGATTTCAGACAGATTGACGATGCCGTGCAAAGGGCGAAAACGGTTGCTGGCCGGCCGCATATGATCATTATGGACACGCAGAAGTCCCACGGATTCATCCCCGGCGAGAATACGACGAAAAACCATAGTATGGCATTTAACGAACAACAGGCGAAAGAAGCGGTAGCGGCATTGTACGCACGCGAAGGGGTGAAAGCATGAGAGATACGAAAGACATTCCGTTTATGCGTGACGCCTTGATGGCGTCGGTCAATGATCTGGCGGCGGTCCACGAGGAGATCGTGTTCCTTGACGCCGACCTTTCCTCCTGCATAGGGAGCGAAAGCTTCCAGAAATTATATCCCGGCCGTTTCTACAATTGCGGCATCGCTGAAGCGAACATGGTTGCCGTAGCCGCAGGGCTTTCTTCCATGGGATTGGTTCCGTTCGTACATAGTTTCGCATGTTTTGCCAGCAGACGCGCCTTCGATCAGTTCTTTATCTCGGCCGGATATGCCCATCAGGTGATCCATTTGATCGGAAGCGATCCAGGGGTCCTCGCTCAGTACAACGGCGGAACCCACATGCCGTTTGAGGACATTGCCTTGATGCGACAGGTTCCCGGTGTGGTAATTATCGATCCGAGCGACAAGCAAAGCATGTATGCGCTTACCCAGCAGTTGTACGAAAGCGGAAAGCTTTCCTATACCCGCTCTGGCAGAAAGACGTCGACACAGCGCTATACTCCCGATACCAAGATTCAATTGGGCAAGGGAATCGTTCTGGACGAAGGGGAGGATGTCGGCATCATCGCCACCGGGGAAGTGATGGTCAACGCTGCAACCGAAGCGGTCAAGTTGCTTTCCGCCAAGGGGATCAAGGCAACGTTGGTCGATCTGCACACCATCAGACCGTTGGATACGGAATTAATCACTTCTGTAGCGAAGAAAACGGGGCATCTGCTGATTTGTGAGAACGGTAGGTATTCCGGCGGAGTGGGAGAGGAGATCGCCGCGTTTCTGGCGAAGACCCATCCGACAAAAATGGATTTCGTCAATGTCGGGGAAGCGTTCGGAGAAGTCGGGAACCTTTCCTACCTTACCGGACGATTCGGATTCACCGGTCCGCATATCGCCGAAGTGGCCGAAGCGTTGGCCAAACGTTGAGTATTCCGACCCATGGCGACGCCATGGGTCGTTCTATATCCGGAGGACCGATGAAAATACAACTGGAAACCATCCCGGTGTGGGATGCGATGAAAACGGGCAGCGAATGTTATCTGTGCGACCTGAAGTTGCAAAGCGAGAAGGACGGCGTCGCATTTTTTCTCGGTCCCTCCGTGATGAATCCGGAGACGCGGGTGAATGTCAACGAACATGGATTTTGCCACCATCATTTCGAAAAATTGATCAAAGCCGGAAAACCGCAAGGACTCGGTTTGATGGCGGAGACATATCTTGAAACGGACAGAAAAGCGTGGGGGAAAGCGATGGAATCGCTTCTGCAAGCGAAGGCCGGACGGAAAATGGACAAAGCGGTTGCGGCTTTTTCCGATGCCGTCGCTTCCCGTTCCCCTCATTGCTTGATCTGCAGTCGAGTTGAAGATCGGGAGGTCAGATATCTGTATACCACAGTACGCCTTTTCGTCACCGATCTCGACTTCAAGGCCGCTCTGAAGCGTTCCAAGGGATTCTGCATTCCTCATTTCCAGCGACTTCTCGACGTTTCCAAAGAAGCGCTTTCCGCCGAGGAGCGAAAGGATTTCGTCCAGGCGCTCACCGAAGTGGAACTGTCCAATCTCGAACGACTTCAGCATGAAGTCGTCTGGATGACGGAGAAGTACAAGACGGAGAATTTCGACAAACCTTGGAACGGGTGCGAGGATGCCCAGAAGCGTGTCGTTCGAAAATTAACCGGGATGTGACGTTCTGAGGGGTAACGTGGAAACGATACCGTATACATAATTAATTTCCTTTTAATCTTATTCATATTACCATATTCACATTATATTAGGATATAAACGAGATGATGGAAACATTTTCGGCGTATCGTTCACATATATTAAGAATGACTCTTGAATTTTTTTGTTTAATTCCGTATACCGAAAATGGAAGGAGTCAATCATGGGAACTGAAAATAAAAAAGAACTCTTTGATGGACGGGACGAGCTGGAAGCATTGATCCAGAAAGTCAAACGGGCCCAAGTTATCTACGCCTCCTATCCCCAGGAGAAGGTGGATGCCATTTTTCGTGCGGCGGCGATCGCGGCGAACAACGAGCGTATCACGTTGGCTCGGGATGCGGTTCAGGAAACCGGTATGGGGATTATTGAAGACAAAGTCATCAAGAACCACTTCGCTGCAGAATATATTTTTCATAAGTACAAAGACGAAAAGACATGCGGCATCATCGAGGAGGACGAGGGGTTCGGCATCGAGAAAATCGCCGAACCGAAAGGGGTGATCTGCGGCATCATTCCGACAACCAACCCCACGTCGACGGCGATCTTCAAGTCGCTTATTTCCCTGAAGACCCGCAACGCCATCATTTTCTCTCCCCATCCGAGGGCGAAGAAGTGCACCTGCGACGCGGCGCGTGTGGTACGGGATGCTGCGGTGGCGGCGGGAGCTCCGGAGGACATCATCGCGTGGATCGACCAGCCGACGATGGAAAAGACCGATTATCTGATGACGCATCCGCTCGTCAATTTGATTCTTGCCACGGGAGGGCCCGCGATGGTCAAAGCAGCATATTCCTCCGGCAAACCCGCCATCGGCGTAGGTGCGGGAAATACGCCGGCGCTTCTGGACAAGAGTTGCAACATCAAGATGGCGGTCGCTTCCATCCTGATGTCCAAAACTTTCGACAACGGTGTGGTGTGTGCTTCCGAGCAGTCCATCGTCTGTCACAAAGACATCTACGACGAAGTGAAGCGGGAACTTGCTGCGCAGGGTGCTCATTTTCTTACCGAAGACGAACTGGAAAAGCTTCGGTCGGTGATCATTGATCCGAAACGTGGAACGGTGAGTCCTGCCATCGTCGGACAACCCGCATGGAAGGTCGCCGAGATCGCCGGATTCTCCGTGCCCAAGAGTACCAAAGTGCTTATCGGAGAGGTGACGAGGATCGCCCCGGACGAACCGTTCGCCCATGAAAAACTTTCTCCGGTACTCGCCATGTACAAATGTGACAATTTCGGTACGGGTACCGATATGGTTGTCCATTTGATCGCGATGGGTGGTTTCGGCCATACCAGCGTCCTGTATGTGGACGAGAAGGAACAGGAGAAGATTGATGCCTTCGGCAAGGCGGCTAAGACCAGCAGGGTTTTGGTCAACATGCCGGCCAGTCAGGGTGCCATCGGGGACATTTACAATTTCCGTCTTGAGCCGAGCCTTACGTTGGGATGCGGCAGTTGGGGAAACAACTCCGTTTCCGAGAACGTGGGGCCGAAACATCTGTTGAACATCAAGACGGTGGCCGCAAGGAGAGAAAACATGTTGTGGTTCAAGCTTCCTCCGAAAGTATATTTCAAATACGGATGTCTCCCCGTCGCGCTGAAGGAATTGAATGGCAAGAAAAAGGCGTTCATCGTCACCGACAGTTTTCTTTTTGGCAGCGGAATGATCGATAAGGTCACCAAACCGCTTGAGAAGATGGGGATCGAGTCCGAAGTGTTCCATCAGGTCAAGCCCGACCCGACGCTGGGGACGATCGATACGGCGTTGCAACTGGTCAACGCATTCCATCCTGATGTGTTCATCGCCGTCGGTGGTGGTTCCCCGATGGATGCGGCAAAAATCCTCTGGTTGCTGTACGAGCACCCAGAGGTTTCGTTCGAAGGGCTTGCCTTGCGGTTCATGGATATCCGAAAGCGCATTTATGCATTCCCCCACATGGGAGAGAAGGCGACGCTCGTCTGCATTCCGACAACCAGCGGGACGGGATCCGAGGTGACGCCGTTCGCCATCATCACCGACGAGAAGACAGGAATGAAATACGCCATCGCCGATTACGCGCTGACCCCCACCATGGCTATCGTCGATTCCGAACTCGCCATGGGACAGCCGAAGTCGCTTACCGCTTCTTGCGGCATAGACGTCCTCACTCACGCACTGGAGGCGTTGGCGTCCAGCATGTCCACTGACTATACGAATGGTTTGGCGCTGGAAGCGGCTCGGGTCATTTTCAAGTATCTGCCCACCGCCTACGCAGACGGGACGGACCGGAAGGCGAGGGAGAAAGTCCACAATGCTTCCACCATGGCCGGTATGGCATTTGCCAATGCGTTCCTTGGACTATGCCATTCGATGGCTCACAAACTCGGCGCACGGTTTCATGTACCGCACGGAATGGCGAACGCGCTTCTGCTGACCAACATCATCAGGTTCAACGCCAATGACAATCCGACCAAACAGGCGTCGTTTCCGCAGTATGAGTTTCCGTCCGTCGTTTCACGATACGCCCGCGCCGCGGACTATATTTCCATGGAGGTGAACGACCAAAGGAACACCCCTTATGTAGTGACCAAGCCCGGCATGACGATGGCGGAGAAAGTCGAGGCATTGATTGCAGGCATCGAGGCGTTGAAGAAAGAATTGGACATCCCTTCGTCCATCAAGGAATGGGGAGTGGATGAGAAGGAATTCCTCAATGCGGTTGACGAGTTGTCGGTAAAAGCGTTTGACGACCAGTGCACCGGATCCAATCCGCGCTATCCGTTGATCAGCCAGATCAGGGAATTGTATCTGGATTCCTACTACGGCAAGAAGTGGCACGAGGAAGCGTGAAAGCGAAAACGATGAACAGGCGTCTCAGGATTCCTGGGACGCCTGTTTTGTATTTCTGGCACGTTGTTTTCGTGCTCTCGGTTTGAGAAGAGTCAACTGCCCTTCCTTCTTGTCGGTTCTGATCTTCTGCATACGCAACATGGATGTCTTCATCGTACTGTCATAGTGGTAATAGTCCATTGTCTCCCGGTCCACTCGGTAGATCAGCTGGTAGGGTTTCCCTTTGAGAAACGCCACTGCAAGGGTGAGCCTGCGCTCCGCATACATCCCTTTGAGCCGGATCGCCTGCTTCGCGGAGATATAGTCGGAATACAGCATGATCGTCATGGCGGTTTTCCCCGCCCTGTCATGCAGGATGATATCCGCTTTATCCACCATCACATCAAAAACGAGGTTTTGGGGAAATCCCCGAAAGGACGGCAAGGCGTTCTCCGCCGTAAGTGACAATTTGTTTCTCAGTCTCCGTTCCATATGTTCAGTGAGCCGGTGCGCCACCGCCGCTTTGTTTTTCGTTTCGGAGAATAGATAAGCGTCCGAGGTGATCACATCGGAGAGGGCATCCTGAAAGACGTCAAACAACACGATAGAGGTGTACCGATGATCGGAGCCGAAGTGTTCCATCAGGCGAACTCGACCGTCCATTCCATCTTGGCGACTTTTGCGAGCGTATTGTAAATGGAACAGTATCGCGTTGCAATCTCGAACGCCTTGGTGAATGCTTGTGGATCGGACGCTCCGGTTACGACGATCGTAATGTCGACGCTTTGCAACCATTTGGGAACTTCGTCCCTCTTGACCCCATGCGTGCGAAAACTGATGTGTTCGTATGAAAGATGCATTTTCGCTGCGATATCCTTGAACGTCATGAACAGGCAACCGCTCAAGGCGCCCAGCAGGTATTCATACGGACCGCTCGTGGCGGTGTATGCGTAGGCATCCCCGCCTGGAGTGCTGAACTGATAGTGATCAGGAACAAAATCCGCGCGAACTTCTCTTTCTGTACTCATGACTTAATCATAGCGGGTTTTCTTCAGGAAAGCTAGCGGGACTTCCCGACGGAAATCCCGCGGAAGCGGAAACGGATATTTCCGTCTTATTTCTCTTTTTCCGGAGGCATCCTGACTGCGATGTTGTCCATCGCAAGCTGGGCGTCATCGACCGGGGAAGGCGAGTCATCCATTGAGCAGACTCCTACGGTGTTCTTTGGGAACGCGATGACCTCATGTATGGAACTCTGCTCGCTGACGATCATCACCAGACGATCAATACCCGGTGCGATCCCCCCGTGCGGTGGAGGTCCGTACTTGAACGCGTCAAGCAGGAAACCGAACGCCGCCTGCGCTTTCTCATCGGGGTAGTTGCAGATACGGAAGATCCGCTTCTGCAATTCGATGTCGTGGATACGGATTGAACCGCTCGCGCACTCGTATCCGTTGCACACCAAGTCATACAGATCCCCGATGACCGCACCCGGATCCTTTTCCAAGGTCGGGATATATTCGGCCTGCGGCATGCTGAACATATGGTGCGCCGCCTCCCAATGACCTTCTTCTTCGTTATACTCGAACAACGGGAAATCGATAATCCAGCAAAATGCGAAAGTATGTGGCGGGATCAAATAGAGATCCTTGCCAAGTCTGGATCGGACGGCTCCCAGACTTGCACAGCATTTCTTCCAGTTTTCGTGGGCGATGAACAGAAGCAGATCTCCTTCCTTTGCATTGAACTTTTCGATGATTTCCTGCTCGAGTCCCGCGAGGTATTTGGAAATGCCGCCGGAAAGCGTACCGTTCGGACCGACTTTCGCCCATGCAAGTCCTTTTGCGCCGTACGTCTTGGCTGTCTCCTCCAAACTGTCGATGTATTTCCTCGTATACTCCTCGAGCGGTTTTTCCTTCGACCCGATCGTTGCTTTTTTCACCACTCGTTTCGGATTCGGCGCGCAAATTGCCTTTACATGACCTTTTGCGGCGAGAATACCCTTGAACACGCCGAAGTTCGTCCTTGCGGCGAACTCGTCCACATCCTGCATTTCCAAGCCGAAACGGAGATCCGGCTTGTCGCATCCGTACGTATTCATCGAGTCGTTCCATTTGATTCTTCTGAAATGTTCGGGCAGATCGTAATGGACGACTTCCTTGAATACATGGCCGAACAACTGTTCCATAAGAAGCAGGACGTCATCCCGTTTGACGAAACTCATTTCCACGTCCAATTGGGTGAATTCGAGTTGGCGATCTCCTCGGGCATCCTCGTCGCGGTAGCAACGCGCGATCTGAAAATACTTGTCCATTCCCCCGACCATCAGCAATTGCTTGTACAACTG
>Ga0172378_10007355_pt1 | contig 10246 bp, 5 predicted proteins | sample GrowelOW332metaG_FD_119755 | JGI IMG/M metagenome (GOLD analysis project Ga0172378, IMG submission 119755) | Groundwater microbial communities from an aquifer near a municipal landfill in Southern Ontario, Canada - Pumphouse #3_1 metaG | ecosystem: Environmental > Aquatic > Deep subsurface >... | reverse complement strand
TCCAAACATCTGAAAGCTACGATGAATACATCATTTGGTATTGGCTTCGCAGTCGAGGGTTCACTTGCTTCCTCTGATTTCGGCTTGAGTATTAACTCCATCTACCTGCCACTTCCACTCTTGAACAGAACGTTCCTCAAACCGATTTTCTCTTTCCTTGATGGTGTAGCCCAAGGTGAACTCTACCTTGCAAAAACCGCAGATGGCCTCAGGCCGTACGGGCAGTTATGGGTCGATTCGGCGCGCATGCAGCTGTTCTGGCTGCCCCAGGACATCATCACCATGAAAAACATCAGTGCATCCAGCGATGGAAGTAGGGCGATTACCCCAAGAATTCCCTTCTTTTCCACCAATACGGTTACCGGCAAGACTATTGAAGGGTATGGCTGGCTCGGTGCCTCCTTCGACGGCTTGCGTTTTGAAAATTATGAAATCCACGCAGAAAGTGGAGATCAGATGGTTTTCATTTGGTTGCCGATGCAAGGCTTCGATGCAGACATCAAAACGTATGCCGGAGGAACGTTCAATCTGTTCGGTGTTGGATTTGAGACGTGGTTGGACGGAAAAGTCATGATCCAGGATAGTACCATGACGCTCGGGATCAAGGACTTGCCATCCTGGTATATAGCCAACAACCTTACCACTACAGAATTTGAGGTAGTAACAGGAAAGAATGTTTCATTCTCGTATCCCAATACGCAGAACCCGTTCATTAAGGCAACCATTACTGAGAATCAGAATATTTCTTTCCTGTATGATCATATAACTGATGAGTTTATCGCTGATGGGACGCTTTCTTTCAGAAGTGGGGAAATTTATTACTTCCAGAAGAACTTCTTCATCACCGAAGGGTCGCTTGCTTTGCATACCGATGCTTTGACAGGAAAGAACCAGATTCAGCCGACCATCAACCTCCGAGCAAAAATGACAGACTTTGATGCTCAGGGAGAACGAATAGATATATTCCTAGTTTTGCGTGATTCCGGCCTTTCCAACCTGAATCCGCAGTTTGAATCAATTCCTGCAAAGGATATCAATGAAATTCTGGAGATTTTGGGTCAATCGATCCTGCCTACCGGTGCATATGGCGAAGTGAATCTGTATAGTGTAGTAAGCCTTGCCGCTGCAGCAACCGATGTGGCAGAGCGACTGGGCTACATCGATGCAAGTCAAACAACAGCACTGACAGAGTCCATTCGTATCTCTTTGGGGCTTGATATGTTCAGCATACGCAGCAATATTCTGCAAAATATTCTTTTTGATGCGTTGCCCGGAAGCAACATCGGCGGGGTTTTGACTCCCTTGGCACGGTATTTGAACAACACTTCCATTTTCATGGGCAAGTACGTCGGTCGGCAATTTTTCCTGCAGGCATTGGTTCACCTCAGTGCAATGGAAAGCTCGCGGGTAAAGCGTTCATTCATTTCACCAGACCTCTCGCTTGATCTCGAGCTCTCGCTTGACTGGGTAAACCCGCTGGGGACTTTCTCATTCTTTACCCAACCAAACGAGTTGTCGTTCACCAATATTTTGGATACCATTGGCTTTAGTGTAACCAAACGAATAGTTTTGCGTTAAACAGGTTTATAGAGGAGACATCATGGACAAGCGCCATACACGCTTTCTTGTGGGCATCGTGCTCATTTTAGCCCTTTCTTTTTCCTTCTTGAGTGCTGCTGATACCGACCCTTGGTATGTAGGCAAGCGAATTGCATCCTTTTCCAACAGTGGTTTGCAGAATGTGAAGGAGAGCGTTGTATTGGACATCCAATATGACTATTTAGGTAAAACCTTTACTGACCAGCTGTTTAATGAACTGCAAGGTGAACTGTATGGATTGGAATACTTTCTCTATTTTATTGCCGATGCCCAGAGGACAGGGGAGGGAAACAACGAATTACAAATCGCCATGACCTTCTATGAATTACCCTACATCAAGACAGCAACAGTACAGGGAAATCAGGGAATAAAGACCAAGGACATCACTGAAGTACTGATCGCCAAGGAAGGATTCTTCCTCGATGAACAGAATATCGAGTTATCCAAACAGAAGATCCTGACACTCTACCAGGAAAAAGGATATGCCGATGCTACCATCGACAGCGAATATGTCACAGACGAGACGGCAAATGCAGTAGATCTTAAGTATATCATTACCGAGAACCAGCAGAAGCGTATCGGCCAAATTGTATTCGAGGGCAATGAGCAGCTTTCGTCCGATATGCTTTCCAAGCAACTGTCCTCTAAGCAGGTAAGCTATTTCAGCTCCGGTTACTACAATCCTTTGACTATTGAAACCGACAAGCAAAAGATCATTGCCTTTTACCAGAGCAGAGGCTACATCGATGCAGCCATTCTTGATGTCCGTACAGAGGATATCAGCACAGAGGACGATACGTATTCTCGCTTGAGAGTGGTATTCTCCATTGATGAGGGAGAACAATGGTTCTTTGGCGGCATTCAGGTTGAGGGCAATACCGTCTTCAGCAATGAACAATTCCAGTCCTTGATCTCCATGCGTCAGGGTGTAGTATTGGATGTATCCCGGGTGCAACAGGAAATTACTGCCGTCACAGACCTGTATTGGAACAACGGCTACATTTTCAATTTGATTTCCACCGACCTTATCCGCAACGAAGAAACAAAAACTGTTACGTACATCCTCAAGGTGCAAGAGAATCAACAAGCTGTAATCGAGGATATCCGTTTAGAAGGGCTCACCAAAACCAAACCCTATGTCTTCGAACGGGAACTGACATTTTCGAAGGGCGATATTTTCTCCAAGGAAAAACTGATCCGAAGCGCCCAGAACATTTACAATACTCTCATTGTAACCGATGTTCAGTTTGATATCATAAATGGGACCCAGGAAGGTAGTGTGATTCCCGTCTTCACCGTAGTCGAAGGGAATCAGATGGACATCCAATTTGGAGCAACCTTTGGCGGAAATGTTGATGGTTTCCCGGTATCAGGTTTCCTGCAGTGGTCCGACAAGAACCTTGGGGGAACAGGACGTGATCTGGCGATTGCCACCAATCTCAGTCCCGATACCCAGAATATCTCTGTTTCCTTTACCGATGGTTGGTTCAAAAACAGGCGTTGGTCGAATGGCTTGAGTTTCAACTTTGAACGAAGTGTAAAAGATTCCGCTCTTCAGAGGGGTATCGGCAGCAAGTATTATACCGGTCACGATGAAGACAACGTTGAATCCAATCCCTATCCCTATGGTTATGACAGTTATGCAAGTTATTTGGCGGCCGACCAGGCCCTGCCTTCCTCACGCTACTTGATGAGCTATACCTATTACCGCATTTCGCTGGGGTACAACACCGGCTATACCTTCATGTTCCAACCCGGATCGCTGAATGTCGGTGGTGGTATTACCGTAGGACTCAACTACGCCCAATACGATGACAACGTCTATGATCCGTATGAACGACTGATTGATTTGTATCATGAAAGTTGGCAATTCAGTAATCGCCTTACGCTCTCTTTTGCCTGGGACGGAAGGGATCTCATCGAGAACACCAGCCGGGGGTATTACCTCAGCCAAAGTTTCACCTATGCCGGAGGTATTCTTGGAGGCCTTTCCAATTATATCCGTACCTCGAGTTCAGCTAGTGGATACCTCACCCTGTTTACATTCGATTTGGACGAGAAGCCGGCTAACGTAGTGTTGGGGGTAACCACCAGCCTGAGTGTGATGCTGCCACAGTACTATAATCATTATGAAAGTGGTTGGAATTGGTACGATGCAAAACAAGGTGCAACCCGTTATGAGATGCTCTACATCGATGGCATGAACACCGGTCGCGGATTCAGTGTCGTATTCGATCAGGCATACCTGTGGGATAACCAGATTTCAATCAGTTGGCCGCTAGCTCACAATGTGCTCTCTGCAGAAATGTATGCAAGCGCCACCGGGGTAAGTACCGACCTGAGTTCCATCAAGGCTTCCAATCTTGCCTGGTACTTCTCCACCGGAATTGGAATCAAGCTCAAGGTACCCGGCTTCCCGCTCGGTTTGTATTTGGTTAAGAATGCGAGTTACATCAATGACTCATTTGCTTGGGTTGAAGGTAATATTTTCAAGGGCGATCGCGAGGGGAGCGGACTGAAACTGGTCCTTGCCATCACCACGACATTGTATTAAGCATGGAAACAGAAGCAGAGAAATTGACTCCTATGATGGTACAATACCGTCAGATCAAGGAGCAGCATCAGCAGACCATCCTCTTCTTTCGTCTCGGTGATTTTTATGAGATGTTCGAACAGGATGCTGTTGAGGTTTCCCGTCTTCTCAACCTTACGTTGACCAAGCGGAATGGCCAGCCGATGTGCGGTATTCCTTATCATGCGGCAAAGGTATATATCAAACGTCTTTTGGAGGCCGGCAAGAAAATTGCCATCTGTGAACAGACGGAACTGCCTGAGGGTGGTCGGCAACTGGCAAAGCGTGAAGTGGTGCAAGTTGTCACCCCTGCAACGGTAGTGGAAGAGGACTTTCTTGAAGCAAACCGTGACAGTTTTGTAGTAAGCCTCTCGTTTCAAAAACAAGGGCTATCAATCAGTTATGCAGACATTACCAGTGGGCAGTTTTTCCTGCGCATGGTTGAGAAGGACAGTCGGTATGCGATGCTGCTCAGTGTTTTGCAGCAGGTCAATCCTCGTGAAATTTTGGTCAATGAAGACGATTACTTTTTGTATCAGGATTTCCAATCCCTCATAGACGCTCATCCCGCCATGGTTACAAAACTGCCCTCCTGGCATTTCTCCATTTCTGAAGGATACACGCGACTTTGCAACCACATTGGATCCACATCTCTGAAAGCCTTTGGCTTGGAGAATAAAAATCCTATGCTCAGTAGTGCGGGAGCTCTTCTGTGGTACCTCAAAGAGACGGCTAAAACCAGTCTCAACCAGATAGAAGGGTACACGCTAGTTTCTGAATCCGAGTACCTTCACATTGATGAAGCGAGCCGAAAGAGTCTGGAATTATTAGCCAATCTTGCAGATGGTACTGAAAAATACACGCTCTTTTCCTCCATCAATGCAACATTGACCAGCATGGGAGCACGTCTTCTCAAACAATGGATAGCCAGTCCCTTGACTGATAGGGAACGCATCCGATTCCGTCAGAGCTGGGTTACCCTATTATGTGAAGATCGTGATGAACTTGCCCGTGTGCGGTCGCACTTGAAGATGGTACTGGATTTGCAGCGTCTTTCGAGCCGGCTGGTCATGCACCGCCATTTGCCCAAAGACTTGGTGGGTATCAGCCAAACCGTCCGTGCCTTTTTCAATCTGGTGGATGACAGGTACCATCCGCTTCTCGGGGATGCCCTTTGTGAACAAACTCTTTCATCCTTGGCCATCATGGCAAAAAGCATTGCCGACGGCATCTCTGATGATCATCAAGGACCATTTGAAGAAGGTAAAGTCATTGTAACCGGTTTTGATGCCGAGCTCGATACCTTGAGATCCATCAAAGGTGGTGGCAAGGCAATATTGGATGTGTATCTGGATAAGGTTCGGCAGGAAACCGGTATTACCACACTACGCCTTTCCTCGAACAAAATCCTTGGCCATTTTATTGAAGTCTCTAAAAATCAGGCCGAGAAGGTTCCTTCCACATTTTATCGGAAACAAACCCTGGTCAATGCGGAACGATTTACCAGCGATGAGCTCATTGCCTGTGAACAAAAAATCCTCGCCAGTGCCTTCGAGGCTGAAAAACGGGAACGACAGGTCTATGAATCGTTGGTGGAGGAGGTGATGAACCATCAGCAAGCTCTGCTGGCGATCAGCCGTTTCCTCAGCGAACTTGACTGCCTGCAAAGTTTTGCTTCAACTGCCATTACACATTCCTACTGCAAACCAACATTTACCGATGAGGATGTGTTGGAGTTTGAGGGGGGTAGGCACCCGGTGGTTGAGCAACACCTCGGTACCGGTCAGTTTATTGCAAATGATTTGACCATCAGCAGTACCGGAAAACGTTTTTGCCTGATAACAGGCCCCAATATGGCCGGAAAGTCCACTTTTCTCAGACAGACCGCACTCTTGGTTATTCTTAGTCAAATCGGCAGTTATGTTCCCGCTACAAAGGCTCGGCTGGGTATTGTGGACAAATTGTATTGCAGGGTGGGTGCTAGCGACAACCTTGCTCGCGGAGAGTCCACATTCTTGGTTGAGATGCAGGAAGCAGCCCATATCCTGCGCACCGCCACCCGAAATTCACTGGTCATCGTCGATGAATTGGGAAGGGGAACAAGCACCCAGGATGGTATGTCCATCGCTTATGCAATCATGCAGCAATTGCTGGGCATGCAGGCTAAAGCATTATTTGCAACGCATTATCACGAACTTGCAAGAATCGATACCTCAGCCATCCAGTTGCTTACATTGCAAGTTTCAGAGATGGGAGGTCAGGTTCGATTCCTTCGTAGGGTTATTGAGGGCATTGCAAACTCTTCCTACGGACTCAACGTTGCACGGATGGCGGGAATAGGCAGGGAAGTATTAGCCCATGCCCGCACCTTCCAGAAGCAACACTTTGCTGAGTATGATCTTGGATCCATCCAACCCGATTTGTTCAGTGCGATAGGTGATGAATCGGCACAACAGGTGTTGTACGATGAGACGGAACAAGAGATTCTGTATCAACTACGTTCATTTTCCATAGAACAGTCATCCCCGCTACAGGCCTTGTTGTTTCTCAAGACGCTCCAGGAAAAACTGCAAGCAAAATGACAGGGGTTTTCCCTTCCTGGGTATGTGGTGCCTATCATGCAATAGTCTTTCAGATTCACTGCTTTGCCCAACATGTAGTGCAGAGCTTGCTGCGTCTTCGTTCACAACCTTTTATGCTCTCAAATGTCCCACCTGTGGAAAGCCGGTCCTTGATCCTATCTATGGATGTGATTTCTGTCAGAAGGCCTTGCTTTCCTATGGGTTTTATGATGGGATTCTCGAACACTTGCTTACCGAGTACAAGCATGCCGGCAAGATTATGGCCAGTGTAGTACTCTCCGGTTTATTCGAATCTATGCTACAGAGCTTTGACCATCCTGTTCTGATTCCAATTCCTTCCTCAAGATCTGGCAAACGTTCCCTGGGTTTTGACCACATGGCCCTTGTTACGGCTATACTCGGAAAACGACTCAATCTTCAGTCAATTCATTTGTTCAGGCAAAAAGCCAATTCTCTTTATACTGTACTGTCCCGCAGTCAAAGACAACAAACCAGCAACCTGGAAATAAGAAAGAGAGCTGCGAAACAGATGCAAAAGTTGCTATTGCAGAACAGAACATTCCTTATTCTTGATGATATCTATACTACAGGCAATACATGCAAAAGGGCACAAGAGCTACTTTACACCGAATTTTCAGTCCAGGCATCTATTTGTGTCATCGCACGTGCGTAAAACGGTGCTGTAGTTGACAAAAGTAGAGCAAGTGCGTACTATCAAAGCAGGATATGTTTGATTATTGGGGGATCGCCGGCAGGCGTATCCCTTTTTTATGAATTTTTTTTAGGAATAGTATGTTAGCAACAGGAATACAGAAAAACAAATTGTTTATGGAGTATGAACCACTGCTTAATGCGATGGGGATTGCTTTGGTTGAAATCAATCGCTTAGATCGGGGAAACAGCGTCATCGTTACCATGGTGATAGTCGCAAAAGAAACTGAAGTGAGCATTGATCACTGTGCCAAGGTATACCGCCTTGCGTATCCCCGCATGGAACTCCAGCTAGGTGAACGTGATTTGCAGTTGGAAGTAAGTACCCCGGGACTGCAACGCACCTTCAAGGATGTGTATGAGTTCAGCTTGTTTACGGGCAAGCGGGCCAGGGTTTATGATACGAGCAAGGAAGCTTGGGTCAGTGGAATTATCACACAGGCCGATGAAAAGACCGTTCAGCTCGCACAGGTATATATTGAGGATGAAAAAGAGATGATTGACACTATGTCTGTAGAGTTTTCTGTGATTCAGAAGGCAAAGCTCGACTATAGATGGGAGGACGATTCACATGGCAACTGAAATTGGTGACGCTATCCGGAGTATGGTAGCGGAAAAGAACATTTCCGAAGAGCTGGTTATCAGCACTATCGAGGACATACTTCGTGCAGCGTACAAACGAAAATTCGGTACCGATGAGAATGCCGTCATTGAATTCAGTGAAGACTTCCTGTCTGTCGAACTTGCCAGCCGCAGGAAAATTGTTGATGACGATAACTGGTATAATGAGGTGACAGAGATTCCCCTCAGTGAAGCAAAAGAGATTCACGAGGATTGTGAGATCGGCGACGAGCTGCTTATTCCTGTAGATCTCAAGGATTTCGACCGTATCAGTGTCCAGAGTGCGAAACAGCGTGCACACCAGAGCTTCAGGGATATCCAGAAGGACACGCTCTATAGTGAATACAAGGCCAAGGAAGGCCAGTTGATTATCGGATACTACCGCCGTCAGCTTCCAAACGGGGACATTTATGTGGATATCGGTACTACCGAGGGTTTGCTTCCGAGAAGAAACCAATCCAGCCGTGAAAGTTATGGCAGCAACGACAAGATCAAGTGCTATGTTGAGAAGGTTGAAAAAGCTGAGCGCGGTTTGCGTGTTGTACTCTCCAGAACCAGCCCTGATTTGATCCGAAAGCTTTTCGAGGTCGAAGTACCTGAAATTGCCCAGAACCAGATTGACATCATCAAGATTGTTCGTGAGGCAGGCTATCGTACCAAGGTTGCAGTAGCGAGCCGCAACGACGATATCGATCCTGTGGGAGCTTGTGTTGGGTTGAAGGGAAATCGAATACAGACTATCATGAGCGAGATAGAGGGAGAGAAAATCGATATCCTGCGCTATGACACCAATCCAGTAAACTATATTCGCAATGCTCTTTCACCTGCCCAAGTCAAGGATGTCGTGGTGCTTGATAAAAATATCTATCATGCAGTAGCCATCGTTGAGGATACCCAGCTCTCTCTGGCTATCGGCAAGCAGGGACTGAATGTCCGCCTGGCAAATAAACTGGTCGACTGGATGATTGATGTGAAGACCCAGTCACAGTTCGATGAGATGGATATCGCCAAGGAAGCACGTTTCAAGGCAGAAAGCTTTTTCGGTACTGGAGAACCTGTGTTTGAGGAAGCATTGCCCCAACTCGAGTTTGAAAATACTGAGGTTGCTGTTGAGTCTGAAGTTGAAACGTTTGTCGATGAGGATGAGATTGCACTCTCTGAACTCCCTCTCGATTCCATGCTTCTTAAGAAACTACAGTTCCATGACGTGTATAGTGTTGAAGAATTCATCAACCTTAGCGATGAGGACTTGACTGGGTTCGGCGATTTGAGTGAAGAAGAGATTATCGCGATCAAGGACACCATCAACGAATATGTCGATATTGTTGAGGACGAAGAGGATGGAGAGACCGAGTATGTCTGCCCCAATTGTGGTGCCTCCATCACCATGGATATGACCGTGTGCCCAAGCTGTGGAACAGGTCTGGCATTTGAGGTAGAGTAAAACCATCCAAGAGGAAATAATGACGGAAGAGAATAATAAGCCTAAAGCAACGTTGATCAAGCATGTAGTAACTCCCTCAGAGCAGAAGGAAGAGCCGAAGAGCCCCGCCAAGGAACAGGATACAAAACCTAAAGCCCCGGAAAAACGTCGGGTCGTGGTAGTAAAGAAAAAAGTGGTGGTGGTAAAACCTCAGCCTAAAAGTGAAACGGAACTGAGTACATCTGATAACGCCGTTGAGGCACCTAAATCAGAAGAAAACACCAAATCTCATGACAAACAAGGCGCACAGCATCGCTTAGCTGGAGTGCGTAGAACGCCGCGTCCTTCAACAGACAAACTTACTGCATCCCCGTTGCATAACGGTCCTGTTGTGATCAGGCCCACCAATCTTCCGCCGGTGCCCAATCAGGGACTTACGGTCAAGGATCATGCAGAGCTACAGAATCGTGCACCTGATGCTTCAGCAGTGCAGACTCCTGTTCCTTCAAGCGGACCTCGTATTGCCGGTACGGTAGGCGGTCGTCCTGCACCAGGAACACGTCCTGCGTATCAGGGCACTCGTCCTACATCCGGTTATCAGGGACAGAATCCTCGACCGCAAGGACAAGGCGCACCTGTCAGCCAAGGCTATCAGGGACAGAACCCCCGTCCGCAGGGACAGGGCTATCCCTCCAGCCAGGGTTATCAGGGGCAAAATCCTCGTCCGCAAGGCCAAGG
>Ga0172378_10007354_pt1 | contig 10246 bp, 9 predicted proteins | sample GrowelOW332metaG_FD_119755 | JGI IMG/M metagenome (GOLD analysis project Ga0172378, IMG submission 119755) | Groundwater microbial communities from an aquifer near a municipal landfill in Southern Ontario, Canada - Pumphouse #3_1 metaG | ecosystem: Environmental > Aquatic > Deep subsurface >... | reverse complement strand
TTTTAAATCGAATTGCAAGACAACCAAATTAGTACCTTTTACCGCACAATAAATAAAGCTATTGCGGATTTTATTTCAATGGATAAACAAAATCTTTTGAACTTTCGATTAAAGAACACTTTTACAAACTAATAAAATCAGATCTTTTTATGCAGTAATAAAAAATTCGCTCATACTTATTTCCAATAACAAATATTGATTTAAACAAAAAAGGTTACCCTTTTTATTTATAAGGGTAACCTCTCTATGCTAATAAAAATAAGATCTATTCAGAACGCAGAGTAAAACGTTTGAAAGCCAAAACAGTACAAGCCTTGTTTGCTTCTTTCAAATAAGTTGCAACTGTTTTTGTTGTATCCATAATGTAATCCTGATTCAATAAGCAGGATTCTTTATAGAATTTGTTCATACGACCTTCAGCAATACGTTCAATCATATTCTCGGGTTTACCCTCTTCGCGGGTTTTCTCCTTTGCTATCTCAAACTCTCTTTCGCGAATATCTTCTGGAACATCTTTTTCACAGATGGAAACTGGGTTCATAGCTGCAATCTGCATAGCAACACCATGACCGTATTCTGCAGGAACATTTTCACTTAAAGCAACCATCGTGCAAAGTGTATTTTTTGCCTGGTGATTGTAGCATGAAATGTTTTCTCCTTCAATCGTCATGTAGCCATCAAGTTCCATTTTTTCACCTGTAATACCACTACGATCCGTAACAGCCTGTTCTACAGAAAATCCATTCAACATCAAAGCCTTAACTTCATCCAGCGTTTTGCTCTTGTTGATAACAGCCAAATCAAGAATACTTTGGGCCAGTTTTATAAAATCTGCATTATTTGCAACAAAATCCGTTTCGCACTTCAAAGCGAGAATGGCACCAAAACCATTTTCTGCTTTGCAAAGGACGCAACCTTCTGCAGCCTCACGGTCAGAACGCTTTGCAGCGACAGCCTGTCCTTTGGCACGAATAATTTCGATAGCTGCCTCAATATCATTATTGGCCTCAGCCAATGCTTTTTTGCAATCCATCATACCAGCACCCGTCATTTTGCGGAGCTTAGTAATATCTGCTATTGTAACTGCCATAACTCTTCTGTGTCAATAATTAATATTAGTTATTTTTCTTCAGCTTCTTCAGCTTTGGGTTCTTCTACTACGGCTTCAGGGGCAACTTCAACGACTTCTTCTTCATTCTTATCAATGCGAGCGCGTTGAGTACGACGACGACGTGGTTTTGATTCTTCGTCTTCACCATCTTCGGCTTGAGCCTCAGCAGCTGCTGCATCAGCCTTTTCTAACTTACGTTCTTCCAAGCCTTCAGCAATAGCACCGCAGCAGGCATCCAGCACTGCTTCAATACTCTTTGTGGCATCATCGTTAGCAGGGATAATAAAGTCGATATTGCGTGGATCTGAATTCGTATCAACAATTCCAAAAACTGGAATACCCAGACGATTAGCCTCATGAACAGCAATTTTCTCTTTATAAACATCAATAACGAACAACGCAGACGGCAAGCGAGTTAAATCGGCAATAGAACCAAGATTCTTCTCTAATTTGGCACGTTGACGAGAAATCTGAAGAATTTCGCGCTTTGACAAATTTGAAAATGTTCCATCAGCAGTTAATTTATCGATATTAGCCATTTTCTTCACAGCCTTACGAATCGTTGTAAAGTTAGTGAGCATGCCACCCGGCCAACGTTCCGTTACATATGGCATATTTACAGATGTTGCTTTCTCAGCAACAATATCTTTAGCTTGTTTTTTAGTAGCAACAAACAGGATTTTCTTTCCTGATTTGGTGATCTGCTTTAAGGCTTCTGCGGCCTCGTCGATTTTCGCAACCGTTTTATGCAGGTCGATAATATGAATACCATTGCGCTCCATAAATATATAGGGAGCCATAGCTGGATTCCATTTTCTCTTTAAATGGCCGAAATGGCAACCAGCCTCTAATAATTGATCAAAATTTGTTCTTGACATTGTTTTAATTTATTCGTTTACTTTCTTGTTTGTTTTTCGAACCAACTTTCAAGTAGTCCACCTTGCATTCTTAATGTTCTCTAAGGAGGAATCTCAAAAGTTTAGATACTAAACATCATCTTCCAAGACAGAAAATTAACGTTTACTGAATTGGAATCTGCGACGTGCTTTGGGACGTCCCGGTTTTTTACGCTCAACTTCACGGCTATCGCGAGTTACGAAGCCTTGTGCGCGCAATGCACTTTTATCTTCTGCGTTGATTTTCACAAGAGCGCGAGCAATAGCCAAACGGGCTGCTTGCGATTGTCCAGTAAAACCACCACCAAAGATATTTAGTTGAATGTCATACTTTTCCAGAGCATCAAGAACCTCCAACGGCTGTTTTACAACGTACTGCAGCATAGGTGAAGGGAAATATTCATTGAGTTCTCTTTTGTTTACTATAATTTTACCGCTACCTTCGGTCACATAGACACGTGCAACAGCACTTTTACGTCTGCCTAATGCATTTACTACTTCCATGTCTGATTATTTATACTGATTAATATCAATTGTTTTAGGTGTTTGAGCTTCCTGTTTGTGCTCACTTCCTGCATAAACATACAGATTTGTCAACAACTGCGCGCCCAGACGATTTTTTGGCAGCATGCCTTTTACCACTCTTCTCACCAAGCGATCTGCACCGTTGGGTTTCGCCATAATAGCTGCAGGAGTAATTTCACGTTGACCTCCGGGATAGCCTGTATAACTCAAATAGACACGATCGTTCCATTTGTTACCTGTAAGTTTAACTTTTGATGCATTGATAATGATTACATTGTCACCGCAGTCGACATTGGGCGTGAAAGTCGGTTTATACTTGCCACGCAGTAGCTTTGCAACTTTCGTGCAAAGGCGACCAAGCACCTGGTCGGTAGCGTCTACTACCACCCATTCCTTCTGCACTGTTTCTTTATTTACAGAAATGGTCTTGAAACTTAATGTGTTCACTTTTAAAATTTTAATTCGTTTACCACTAAAAAACTTTCTTTTTGTGCTCCGTTCAAAGGCAGGTTGGCCAAAACCTTTTCCTCATTACATCACACATTGGGCCTCTTTTGAGGCCACTTGATAATAATCGGCGTGCAAAGATACTTATTTTTAATAAACTAAAAATCTTTGTCGAGTTATTTTTTTAAAGTAATAACAAAAAAAACGCCTTTTTCTGTCTTTCGTGACATTTCAGGCGTTTTTTGTTCTTTTACAATTCATAAAATTGATCATCAATCCTTTCATAAAAAAAATGATGAAATTTATTTGACAACTTCTTTCAACTGCACTTTTCCAATATATTTCTTATCTACCACAATAAGTAAAAATGGGTGTATTGTATATGATTGCTTTGCGCCAACTGTTGTTTGATATTCAAATACCAATTCACCAGCACTGTTTTGATGTAGACCGATTGCTTTCATTTCTATTGAATGATCACTCTCAGGTTTTGCAGCTACAATGACATATTGTTTTTTGAAATCTATCGGCGTTGGTCTTCCATTTCTACCCATTACAGCTGCAGCACCAAAAATTTGATCAAATTCGTTTTGTGTATTAATTTTTGGTGATGTTATTGTTTTTATACTGTTTTGAATGAAATAATTATTTGCCAACTGAAATGGGATATTCTGTGTTGTTTGAAGCACCTCATTTTTCACCTTTGTTTTTACGCATTTTGCCATAGAATTTTCAGGACAAAACACCGAGAACAAGGCACAAGCAGCTATTATGCAAACTGAAAATCTCATTTTCTAAAATGATTATTAGAACTCTGCCGTCTTAGGCGTACGCGGGAAAGGAATCACGTCACGAATATTCTGCATACCCGTCACGAAAAGAATCAGGCGTTCAAAACCAAGTCCGAAACCTCCATGAGGACACGTACCATATTTGCGTGTATCCAGATACCACCACATATCTTTCATGGAAATGTTGCGAGCTACAATTTGATCTTTCAGTTTCTCGTAGTTCTCCTCACGCACACTGCCACCAATAATTTCGCCAATCTGCGGGAACAATACGTCGGTGCCTTGTACGGTTTTACCATCTTCATTTATCTTCATGTAGAAAGCCTTGATTTCCTTGGGATAATCGATCATGATAACAGGTTTCTTGAAATAATCTTCCACCAGGAAACGCTCATGCTCACTAGCCAAATCAACACCCCAATAAACAGGAAATTCGAATTTATGGCCGTTTTTGGCAGCTTCTTCAAGAATTTTGATACCTTCCGTATAGGGCAACCGGACAAAATCCTCGGAAACAACAGCATTAAGACGTTCTAGCAATGATTTATCGATCATTTTATTCAGAAATTCCAAATCGTCTTTACAATTATCCAAAGCCCAGCGAATACAATATTTAATGAAATCCTCTTCCAAATCCATTAAATCAATCAAATCAATGAAGGCAACTTCAGGTTCAATCATCCAGAACTCGGCCAAATGGCGCGGTGTATTGGAATTTTCGGCACGAAAAGTAGGACCAAAAGTATAAATGGCACCCAGTGCAGTAGCGCCGAGTTCTCCCTCCAACTGTCCACTTACTGTCAATGACGTCATTTTACCGAAGAAGTCGTCGGAGTAGTCTATTTTTCCATCTTCACCTTTTTTGAGATTATAAAGATTTTTCGTTGTCACCTGAAACATTTCACCAGCGCCTTCACAATCGCTGGCCGTAATCAGAGGAGTATTGAAATAGAAAAAACCATGTTCATGAAAATAATGGTGAATAGCAATTGCCATATTGTGACGAATGCGGAAAACCGCACCAAACGTATTGGTTCTCAAACGCAAGTGAGCATATTGGCGCATATATTCAAACGTTTGTCCCTTTTTCTGCATGGGGAAATCTGATGGGCAGGAACCCAAAATTTCTATTTCAGTAGCCTGCACCTCACTGGCCTGACCAGCACCCGGGCTTTTAGTCAATACGCCATTCACACTTAGGCAAGCCCCCGTTGTAATTTGTTTGAAAAGATCAGCATCAAACTTCTCCGCATCAGCTACAATTTGTACATTTTTAATTGTTGAGCCATCGTTTAAGGCTATAAAATTTACAGCTTTACTACCACGGTGTGTACGCACCCATCCTCTCACATTAACAATTGAACCGTAGGACTCAGAGGTGAGTACATCTACAATTTTAGTTCTTCTAATCTTGTCCATTGTTTTTATTCCTTAAGTTTATTCGAAAGCGCCCATACGAAGTACGCGCACTTCATCTTCCGTAAGGAAGCGCCATTCGCCACGACGCAAATTCTTTTTAGTTAATCCAGCAAAATAAACGCGATCCAATTTAACAACACGATAGCCGAGATGTTCAAAAATGCGACGCACAATGCGGTTTTTTCCACTATGGATTTCGATGCCTACCTGTTTCTTGTCCATCTCGCTGGCATATTCAACGGCATCTGCTTTTATCACACCATCTTCCAATTCAATGCCGTCCGCAATTTGCTTCAAATCACCAGCAGAAACAGATTTATCAAGATAGACATGATAGATTTTCTTCTTCAAAAATTTTGGGTGCATAAGTTTTGACGCCATGTCGCCATCATTTGTCAGGAGCAATACGCCAGTTGTATTTCGATCCAAACGTCCAATGGGATAAATTCTCTCAGGGCAGGCACCTTTAACAAGATCCATAACCGTTTTACGATCTTGAGGATCATCGCTCGTAGTGACAAAATCTTTAGGTTTGTTTAGCAGAATATAAATCTTGTCCTCCAATTTTACACCTTCCTCATGGAATTTGACTTCATCAGTCCTCAAAACTTTACTACCAAGTTCCTTTATTACTTCTCCATTTACTGTCACCAAGCCAGCCTGAATATATTTGTCAGCTTCACGGCGAGAACAGATACCTGCGTTAGAAAGAAACTTATTTAAACGTATAGGTTGCGTGGGATCCACGTTTTCTTCCTTATAACGTAATACTTTCTTCTCACTATATTTTGCAGACGGATCGTAATCCGGGGTACGAGGTTGAAAGCGAGAGGGACGACGTTGTTGATAACCGTCTTGGTGTTGATAACCTCCACTTGAACGACGATCAGGATCAAAACGATTATATGAAGAACGCCCATCAACCGGTCTATTATTATATCCGTCACCTTGTCTATTATTATAGGAAGAATATCCTTCGCGGTACCCAGAATCCGTACGGTTATACCCGCCATCACTGCGATTATTGTCGTATGAGCGACCGGGACCACGCTGATAGCCACCTTGCGGACGACGATTAGATGAGTTATAATTGCCCCCATTATCGTAACGATTATAACTACGTTTTTGATAGCTACCATTTCCTTCGCCAGATTGACGATTATCCATTGTATGTTGATTATATGCTTCACGTGGAGAGAATTGCATATCCTCCTGCACGTCACGATTATTACGATAGCCTCCTTCACGTTGTTGGTAACCACCTTGGCGATAACCACCCTGTTGATAGCCACCTTCTCTTTGCTGATAGCCACCTTCACGACGTTGGTAACCGTTCTGATAGCCACCTTCTCTTTGCTGATAACCACCTTCTCGACGTTGATAGCCGTTCTGGTAACCACCTTCACGTTGCTGATAGCCGCCTTCACGTTGTTGGTAGCCACCTTCACGTTGCTGGTAGCCGCCTTGGCGATAACCACCCTGTTGATAACCGCCTTCTCTTTGGTAGCCGCCTTCTCTTTGGTAGCCGCCTTCACGACGCTGATATCCACCTTGATAACCCTCATCACGCCGCTGATAACCACCTTCTCGTGATTGATAGTCTCCGCCGTTTTCACGTGAACTTCGTGTATCAGTATAAGGCGATATTTTTTCACTAAACGGTATGTGCCTACGAATACGTGGCCGCCCTGTGGTTTCTTTTACTTCACTAGACTCTGCTGGTTGTGAATTGACGTTTTTCTGTTCATTCGCAGAATCATTCTGCGTTTCCATGTTTTCTTCACTCATTTTTTAAAAAATTTAGCCTCGCGGCTCATTTATATTATAATTATTTTCTTAATCATCAAACCTCACGGTCTGAATTTTATTTTGTCTCTCAAATTCCCGTATAGGAATGCGGTGTAATAGCTCTCAGTTCCATTTTTACTGATTCAGATACGTCCAATTTATTAATAAAATCATCTATTGTTTTTTCCGTTATGTCCTGATTCGTTCTTGTCAAAGCTTTCAACGCCTCGTATGGATGAGGATAAGCTTCTCGACGCAAAATTGTTTGAATCGCTTCTGCAACGACAGCCCAACAATTGTCCAAGTCACTATTAATACTTTCCCGATGAAGTAAAAGTTTACGTAAACCTTTCAATGTACTTGCGATGGCAATCATCATGTGCCCTAAAGGTACGCCGACATTGCGCAATACGGTAGAATCCGTCAAGTCGCGCTGCAAACGAGAAATAGGAAGTTTCATACTCAAGAAAGACAGAATCGCATTAGCCATGCCCAGATTACCTTCCGAATTTTCGAAATCAATAGGATTAACTTTATGCGGCATCGCACTCGACCCCACTTCGCCTTCTTTAATTTTTTGTTTGAAATAATTCATCGAAATATACTGCCAGAAGTCACGATCCAAATCAATCAGGATGGTATTGATGCGCTTCAATGCATCAAAAATTTGGCCCAATCCATCATAATTGGAAATTTGCGTGGTAAATTCCTCTCGCTCCAAGCCAAGACGTTCGCTTACAAAGCGGTCGCAAATATTTTTCCAATCAAACTGAGGAAAGGCCACGTGATGAGCATTCAAATTTCCCGTGGCACCCCCGAATTTAGCAGGAAAAGGCAATTGTTTCAAAACAGCGAACTGGCGTTCCAGACGATAACCAAACACGCGGATTTCTTTTCCCAAACGCGTAGGTGAAGCAGGTTGTCCGTGAGTATGTGCCAGCATAGGAATATCTTTCCATTCCTCGGCATAGGTATTTATTTGATCTATAAGTTCCTGCAAAGCAGGCTCATAAACGTTTGTCAGTGCCTCTTTCAACATTAAAGGGAACGACGTGTTATTGATGTCTTGTGATGTCTGTCCGAAATGGATAAATTCCTTATAGGCATCCAGGCCTCCTATTTCATCAAATTTCTCCTTAATAAAATATTCGATTGCTTTCACGTCGTGATTAGTCACTTTTTCAATATCCTTCACACGCTGAGCATCGGTTTCTGTCAACTGTTCGTAAAGCTTACGCAAGCGCGGAAACAAATTTGAATCAAATTCCTTTAACTGGGGCAATGGCAATTCAGCGAGCATAATGAAATATTCTATTTCTACTCTTACACGATGCTTAATTAAAGCATACTCCGAAAAATAAGGTGAAAGGCAGTCAACTTTACTCCGATAGCGTCCGTCTATAGGTGAAACGGCAGTAAGTACATCTAAATCCATGCGTATAATTAATTGTTTTGCAAAGTTACAGCTTTTACATCGAACAATTTGTTTTTTATGATCAAAATCATATTCTTCCGTTCTCTTTTCTTCTAAAAAACCTGTAACTTCGTCAACTACACTTGTTTTTGACTTCCAGGGTGTCTTTTTTGGGCTCTTTTTTACTCGCTTTCGAAAAATTAAGCTGTATATTTGCAAGCCTAGAACGTACCTGCATCGTTCTTTAAAATAAAAACACTTTAATTTAGAATATGGAAAAATCAGAATTATTTGACATCATCTCGCAGTTCTCCATCAATGGCACCGTGAAAGAGGTAAAAACTCTGGGCAATGGGCTCATTAATGATACTTTCAAGGTAACAACAAAAGAAGCAGACCAACCTGATTACGTATTGCAACATGTAAATAATGCCATCTTCACAGATGTAGACATGCTCATGCACAATATCGTAGCCGTTACCACTCACATCCGTAAAAAATTAGAAGCGTCTGGCACTCAAGACATCGACAGAAAAGTACTCTCCTTTATACCCAACCGCAGTACAGGTAAATATTATTTTCTCGCTGCTGATGGTAAATATTGGCGCATCATGGTTTTCATTCCGGATGCCGTGACCAAAACAGAAGTCACTCCGGCATCCTCTTACGACGTTGGTATCGCTTTCGGCAATTTCCAGGCCATGCTCTCTGACATTCCTGAAAAGTTGAGTGAAACCATTCCTGATTTTCACAACATGGAATTCCGCATGCAGCAACTTCGTGATGCCATCAAAGCAGACAAAGCAGGTCGTGTAGCAGAAATGCGCCCTCTCATTGACGCCATCATGACGGATGCTGACGAAATGTGCAAGGGAGAACGACTTTATCGCGAGGGTAAACTACCAAAACGCATCTGTCACTGCGACACAAAAGTAGACAATCTGATGTTTGATCAGGCTGGCAACGTGCTTTGCGTCATCGACCTAGACACGGTAATGCCCAATTTCGTATTCAGTGACATTGGCGACTTTCTACGCTCTGCAGCGAATACAAGCAAAGAAGACGAAAAGGAACTTGACAAAGTAAATTTCAATTTCGAAATTTTTAAAGCCTTTACAAAAGGCTATTTGAAATCTGCCAAGAGCTTTTTGCTCCCCATCGAAATTGAGAATATTCCCTATGCTGCCATGTTATTCCCCTTCATGCAAACCGTCCGGTTCTTTGCAGATTATCTTGATGGAGACAACTATTACAAAATACAATATCCGGAACACAATCTGGTACGCAGCCGGGCACAATGGAAACTCTACGAAAGCGTACGCGCTGCCGTGCCGCAAATGACAGATTTCGTACAACAGTGTATTGCAGAAATGTAGCACATTGCCAGATCGTTAAATATCTAAAAATGAGGAGAAAGACATGATTGTTTTTCTCCTCATTTCTTTACTTCCAAGTATAAATCATCCTTTATTCTAATTATTGGTGTCCAGTAAAAGCTTTCATAACGAGTTATACATACTATTTCGTTCATCCAAATATAAGAGATATTAGGACATCAAAAAGGCTGTGTTTCTTTTAATAAGATCTTTCCTAGAAAAAACTTTTCCGGATTTCAATTGAAGGCGTTTTTACCAGACAAACGAAGAGGTAACTAGATGATTTACACTTCGGGAAACTCAGAATTTCTATTTAAGAGAGAATACGACTAGAATAACCTGTACAAGTAGGCTAAACTACCTTTTTCAAATTTTACCGGACATTCATAAACAGATCTGCCATTTGATATTCTGCGCACAATGAATCATGCCCCATAAAAATTTACTTTTTTAATCCTAAAGTACATCGATCTACAAGA
>Ga0172378_10007353_pt1 | contig 10248 bp, 14 predicted proteins | sample GrowelOW332metaG_FD_119755 | JGI IMG/M metagenome (GOLD analysis project Ga0172378, IMG submission 119755) | Groundwater microbial communities from an aquifer near a municipal landfill in Southern Ontario, Canada - Pumphouse #3_1 metaG | ecosystem: Environmental > Aquatic > Deep subsurface >... | reverse complement strand
CTCACTTGATAACACCCTCTCATAAACAATCTGTATATATTTTTTCTATATTAAACTTCAAATTCCTCTTTTTTTAATTTTATAAGCTATTTTATTATGAATACACTAATGTTTTAAATCAAAATAAATCTTGTTTCCCAGAACTCCTCTTCAATTCCAAACAGGATCCGGCCAATGGTCAACTTACTATTTTGTATCCTCCTGGTAATGATTCTGCAGGACATAGAGCCTTATTATATTAAATCACCTTCATTATCGAAAAGGATTTTACCTAATGCCAGTTTATTTTTTGATGCTCTGGCGGATACTGTAAGCCCTTTTAACGATAGTCTTACACCTATTTCAGCCCATGATAAACCTTCAAAATACTTATAGCAAATTATTTTCTGATTATCATAGCTTAATGTCCCAATAGCGTTAATTATTTTGATAAGTATATTTTTTTGATTATCTCTATTTGTTTTAAGCTCAACTATATTGGGTGCATTATTTTTTATTTTAATATCTATTTCTTTAATTTGATTTTTTATGGAAGGAGCACTTTTAAGTAAATTATCTGCTAACGCCCTAACCGCTTCATTGGTCAATTAAATCACCTCTCTTAAATATTTTTCAGCAAAATTAATTCTTTCAATGGTCCCAGGAGTACTCCATCCGTTACAGATCTCCATATCATGAAATAGTTCCTTAGCTTTTAATCTTCCCCATGTGGTATTCCTCATTTTCGTAAGAGCCTTTGATTCAATCTGCTGTATTCTCTGACGAGATACTTCATATAGTTCCGCAACCTCTAAATTGCTCATATCCTTAGTATCATCCCATCCATAACGTAGTTTTAATATCTCTCTTTCCTTTAAGGTATTTACTTTACTCATTACATCTTCAAGCTCTGCCCTTAGCTCTTTACAGTATATTTGCTCCTCTATATTCTCATATCCATAATCCTTGCCTTCAATAAAGTCCTGAATCTCTGACCCGTTACTATCTTTAGCATGTACATTTAAGCTCGTCTCCTTATTAGCGCTTTTTTGTATGCTATATCTGCTTATTTTTGAGGTAATCCAATAGACAGCATATGTTATGAACTTGCAAGGATTATCTAAATCAGATCTATATTTTTCAGCCGCTATCATTAAACCTACATAGCCTTCCTGCATAAGATCTTCTTTATCAATTAAATTAGTTTTACTTATATAGTATCTATTAACCAATTTATATACAATGCCCTTATTCCTCTCTATGAGCTCATCTAAGGCGCTTTTATCTCCATCCTGGTATATCTTTACTAATTCTTCATTTGTCAATAATTGCACCCCCTTAAGTATATTTGCACCCCTTTTTAGGGTGGCCGAAATGGCCGGATAGATCCTTTTTTTAGGGAGTTCGTAAAGTTCGCGTACTTCCTTTTTAGGGTCTCTATAATCTCTACATACTCCCTTTTTAGGGAGTCTAAAAAGTCTAAATACAAACCTAATACTTTAAGATCTTAAAAAAATTTATTCCTTTCCCTGAAGCTGCTTCAATATGGAATCTAATTTATTTAATCCGGTATCTACTGATCCGCTTAGCTCAATCTTATCCTTAAACATTCCCAGATGCTTTCCTAAGAGCTCCAAAGCCTTTAATTTATCAGCAAATTTTATTTCTCTTTCAGTTCCTAAGCCTTCTTTGGTAGGTATACTCTTAACCCTTATTGAGGCTATAGCTGCAGTATCATCTTCTGTAGTATTTTCCCTTAACGTAGCTTCATCAACATTTATAATATCCGTTGGATTAATGAAGGCTATCCTTGCAAGCTCCCTTATTACTCTATCCTGGTTTATTCCAGTTCTTCTGGATCTCTCTGCAATAGATTTACCTATATACGCGCGAATGTTAGGTTTAGTTAGGTTTTCACTTCCTATCTCTTTTGCTGCTTTTGAGCTGTATCCTGCCCTTATTGCTGCCTGTGTGGCGTTGAGATCTATTAAATATTCATCACAAAATATCTTCTGTTTTAACGATAATCTGGCCATAATCTGTCTCCTTTCATGGTATATAAAGGCAAAATAGGAGCCAGGTAAACTTAATAGCCTACGGCCCCTATTTATTTATAGTACTTTTCTGCTATTTAATTCATTGACATCACAGGATCCTATTAGTAAACTTGCCTTTGTAACTTGGCTATTTCGATGATCATCAAATATATAATTCATTGCATTATTTTTAATTGGATCAGTTGCTGAATAAAGAAAAGTTTGTCTATTTCTTGTATCATTTTTTATATCCTCAACACCAAGATCATTGATATAATTATTTCTTATATCATTAGCAGCCTTAAGCCTTTGAAGGTATGCTGAAAGAGAATCAATATATTTATTGAAATCAGCTTTCAATGTTGCTTCTAATGTATCCAATTCCCCTATAGCTTCTGAGCGTTGATTGTTCCAGTCTGTAGCTGCAGCATTAGCATTAATACTCATGTTTATTCCTCCCCTTCTGTATCATCCGGAAGCATTGACACTGCAATAGACGTTCCAAGAGAGTTATCATATTTTAAACCATCTATTATTGAACGTCCCTTGTCCTCCAAGTCCTTAACCTGATAATCTATGCCATCAAGATAATCTTTGCCATTGTTAGGTATAATATTGTCTGTGTCCATACCTTGTGATCTGAAAATATGGAATAAAGATTTCATTGTTCCATAATCATCTTTAAAGGGTTCTACAAGTGTTTTCAATTCATCTTTGCCCATATCTTTACCAGCAAGTTCTATTGTCTTAAGGGTATTATTCAGCCTTAATTCAAAAGCTAAATCTTTAACTATTGGCTTTTTGCTATTAAGCAATTTCTGTTTGGCAATATCAATTATTCCTGCAGCTGATTTAATAATTTCTTCCTTCTGATTTCTGTATTCTATTTTTGCTTTCTCAATTAACTGTATCTTGTAATCCTCTGCATACATATCACTTTTTTCAATCTCTTTTATCTTACTGTCCCTAATATTTTTTAAGTCATTACAATTTTTTACAATTTGTTTTAGATTTGATTTAATTTTCATAATTCGTTACCATCCTTTTCTCTTAATTATTTTTTCCCTACAGCTTCTAAATCAAGAATATAAAAAGTGTTTTCAATGTATGTTCCACCATTGTTCATTCCCTTTCTATAAGCTGCTATATCACCTATAAAGTTATATACCTTTCCAGGTATTATCTTATCAGCCAGCTCTATTCTTGCCCTCGTAATGGTACCAGTTAATTCCCCATTGCTATTCTCAATTAGTAATTTGCAGCTTCTTTCACCCTTCCAAAGTATTTCTTTTACAGTTCCAATAATATTAATTTCAATCATCTGCTTTTCTCCTTGTAATTATTTTTATATATGGGAAGAGGATTTTTATTTCTCTTCCCTCTACACTCTTATTAAAGTTCTTCCAGCCTGACGCTGCTTTTGATTTATGCCTCTAATAATATTTTCATATATTTTGTCGCCACCAAAATCTATTCTTAAACTTAAATTAATGTCTTTGTCAGTTGAGTTTGAATTGTTATTACCACTAATTTTTGAGACTAGCTTATCTGCAAGAGTATCAATCCAGCCTGTATTGTTTTCTAAAGGCATTACAGCTTCCTTCCCAGCTTCACCTACCATGGCAAGTGTAGGCTGGTTAATAATGCCTCCTTGTGCAAGGTAAGGAACTTTAGGAATACTTATTCCAAAACCTTTGCCCCCTACTCCTGGCACCCAACTAGGAACATCAAAATGGATCTTGTTTAAACCTCCAATTAAAATGTTAATACCGCTAATTACTGCATTGAGCGGAGACTTAATAACTGACCGTAAACCATTCATTATCCCTGCAAATATGTTTTTAACACCGTTCCAGGCTCTTTTCCAATTGCCAGTAAATACACCAGCAATAAAGTTTATAATCCCGTTAAAAATCTGTTTTACTGAATTAAAAATGTTTTTGACATTCCTGAAAAAGCCATTTAGGACCTCTCCAAATACTCCAAATCTCTTTGTCCAGTCTGTACTAAATGCAGTCTTAAGCCAGGTACCAAAGGAAGAAAATGTAGCCCTTACGCTTGCCCATACCGCATTAACTTTATTTCTAAAGGTCTCATTTGTTTGGTACAGGATTACGACTGCAGCAATCAAACCTGCTATTATAGATATTATTAACACTATTGGGTTAGTTGCTAAAATAGCCCACACTCCCTTTAAAGCAGGTCCTATGTTTTTAATCTTGTCAACTATACCTAATATTCCTTTGCCAATTTGAAATGCTTTAATTCCTACTATTATGCCTACAATTGAACTTAATACAAACTGTATAATAGGAAATCCATCACCACTTAAGTAATTAACAAGTCTTGTTACCGCCTCAAGTATTGGATTTAGTCCACTAGCAGCACCAGGTAACAAACTTATAAACCAGTTTATAACTGGCAATATAAATCCATCATATATCCTGAGCCCAAGCTTAACTATAGCCAATATAAGCCTTGTGACATTCTCTATGAATTTTTGAAATGGCGGGCTTGATAATGCTATTCCAAAATTCTTAATCGTCTGTTTTGTGCCTTCGACTGCTCTTTTAAATTCTGCTATAACTCCAGCACCAGCTAAAGCCCAGGCTAGTTTCATGGGTTTAAATATTGAAGCTAATACCTTTTTAACCCCATTCGCAATACTGCTTATCTTACTCATAGCCGCACTTTGAGGACTTAAATCTACGTTCGGCGCTGCCATACTTGGAGTAGATGCCCCTCCAGATGAAGGAGTTGGTGTGCTCATTTTAAGCTGATTAATTTCATCAAACCCTGCAAGAGATCCTGTTGCTTCTTTTGCAGCTTTTTTAATATCAGAAGAAGTCTTTTTACTTTGACTCCCCAGTTCCTTCATTTTACTTATGGAAGTATTCAAGCTTTTAGCAGCTCCATAACTAGCTTGATATGTCTTTCCAAATAAGGTATTAACAAAGGCAGCTATATAAGCTGTTACAGTATTTAACCCTCTCATGAGCGCATTAATTGCAGGAAGCACTGCTTGATATATTGGCATGAATGCAACTTCTAAGTTAGTCTTTATCTGCAAAAGTGAGTTTGCAAATTGAGTATTTGTCATTAATGCGCTGCCAAGGAAGGAGCCAAAAGCTGTTATTGCTTTCATTACTGTATTGAATAAGAACATCCTTATTATCATTCTGTCAAGCATTCTGCTGATCATATTCATACCAGAGGATGCTTTGCTGGTTGAGTTTTTAACTGTGTTTCCTAGTGTATTCACACTGCTACTAGCTTTCTTAGTAGAATTACCTAAGCTATTCATAGAATTATCTAAGTCTACAAGTTTAAATCCTGCTTTATCGGATGCAGCTGTTAACCTGTTTATAGTAGCTTCAGTTTTTAATATTTGTTCTTGGAGTTTATTCTTTTGGGCTTCATTAAATGTACTGGCATAAGCCTCTTTTAATCCCTGGAGTTTCTCTTTCTGTTGTTCAATTTTAGCATTAGTAATATCCAGACTTTGAATTAAATTATCTATCTGCGCCTTTATAGCCTCAAAATTTACTCCACTGCTTACCCTGGTAGTCGGAGGAGCTCTTGGGCTGACATTGCCTAAGGTGCTTGTCCTTGGTACAGCTGAATTTGTAGGAGTATCGTAACTAACAGGAACCTTTATTTTTCTTGAAGAAGATGTTGCACCGGATAAAGCTTTATTAATAGTTTTTTCAAGGCTCTCTTGGATTCCCTTCATTGTACTTTCCATGGATTTTTTGATACTGTTACTTAAAGACTCAGCTATGCCATTGAAGTTTACACCTTGTAGCGAAGCTTTTAACTGTTCTCCTATTTTATTAGCAGCCTCATTTATCTGCTTTGTCAGATCTCCCTGGAGCTCAAGGTCAAGACTAATTTTACCTACACTATCAGCCATATTCTCACCTCACTTTATTTTTTTTTATTTAGTTCTACTTTGCCTTGTATAAAAATCTTTCTATTGATCCATCATCACTTTCTTTTATTAATTCAACAGCTTTGATTACAGTGCTTTTTACAAGTTCTTTAGCTGTCTTTTTATCTTTAGTTTTAAGGTTAAATAAACCAAGTTTTACTCCATTTAAATATGGTTGAACCATTCAGTATCTGTCTTTGTTTTCTTTAAGCTTAAAGCTTAATTTGTTACTGCTTATCGAATTTTTCAAATTTTACTACCACCTTTCTTTTATTTTTGGTGTTTTCTCTGCCTTTGGGCTCCCCTTTCCAGATCGTCGCCTGTTCGCATTGGGTACTCACACACATCAATATTTAATTAAAATAAAAAACCCGGGAATAAGTAATCCTATTTAAAGAATTTACTATATTCCCGGGCTCTTAATTCAGAGCTTCCACTTGTATAAGTGGGGTACTCAAATATTTATTTATCTATAATGATTATAGCATAAAATCCCTTGTAAATATAGTAATATCAATGATTTACAAGGACTTAGATAATCTTGTTCCTTCTGGCCATCCACTTGATGAATATTCTATTTTGGTTTCTTCGCACTGCTGCGAATTTACCTCTTTATGTTTTTAATTTATCGACACCACTGTCGGTAATTTTTTGGTTATAGACACCGCTGGCGGCAACCATTTTTTCCGTGTATTGATTCTTTGCTTTAGGTGAATCGACAGAGATGTCGATTTTACAGATATGCGAATGCAACTTATACTAAAAAGGTTGCACCCTTTACTGCAACTTTATTCAATAAAACATTCGGTAAAAGTTGCAGTAAATACAACATAAAATTAACACCTAAACGCTGTAGTTATGGGCTTTATTAACGCTGTACTCCTCTATTCGTGGTTTTGTTTGTTTATTTTGTAATAGTGCTGCTTTGAATATTTGGTTATTGACACTGCTGTCGAGACACCAAAAATCAAAATCGACACTGCTGTCGTTTTTGAAAATATCAGATCTAGAAATTCATTTAACCCCGTTTATGCTTTGCCCTCTCAAGCCTTTTACCAATCATCACTCCATAATCAAAGGAATCTACTACAATTGAAAAAATACTTCCGCATTTACGCTGCCTTTCAGGTCTTGGATCATTAATTATAGCTTCTAATTCATCTAAGTAATCATTAAATATTGTTTGCTTTCCTAGTATTTCTCTCAGTTTCTTTTCCTCTGATAAAGCATCAATCACTTTTAGTAATTCATCTTGTTTTTTTAATACCTCTGTGTTTTTCAATTTTTATTCCTCCTTGAATTTTTGATCCAAAGGAAGTAAACTTTACTTGTTGTGGTATATGCTTACTTCCTTTAGTAAGTTTATATTATTTTTCGGATAAGTCTATGTAGATTCTTCTATATAGACTTTTTCCTTTAGCTGGATATTCTTTTTTGATAGGGCTCTTAATTTTATAATGATCTAATTTTGAAATATCAGAAATTAAATTTTCTTTCTCTTCCCTAGTCTCAAAAGACACTGTTAATCTGATCATTCATTTTCCTGAAGCATTATCACTGCTTCCCCTAATTCATCCTTGATAAAGCTTAGTCTAGTCCATCCCATTTTTACACCACGATTAAACATATAATCTTCTTCAATACCTTGTAAATAAGCTGCTGCATTCAGATAGTCTCTAAATAAACCCTGCCCGTCTTTTGGAAGTAATCCTTTCAGTTTATCCTGTAAAACTGCAGCCTTTTTATAGGCCGCTTCCTGTTCAGCTTTCTCCTGTTTATTCATATCAGAAAAATTTAGTTCTAGAACCTCCTGGGATTCCATATCAATTACCTTTTCTATTATATTTTTTAAATGCTTGTCCATATTTAACACTCTCCTTTTATTCCATTTCATCCATGGCAGCTGTATACATATAACTGGCCATAAGATCTTTATTATCTATCTCCTGAAGCTCAAAGGTTATCTCAATTAATCTCTCAGGGTTAGTTAATATGTTCATATCCTTAAGTTCATCAATAAGCTTCTGTCTGGTTTCAATGTTATTATTAATCACCCTGATAAACCTTTTAGTATGAAGAAGATATTGCTCAGGACAAACATTTAATCTGTCCTGGAGCTCTGTGACTGCTGCTGTCTTGCTATTATTTAAATCATTTGCATTTTGCATAAGTTCTATTATTTTTTTATTTAGTTTATTCATAATAAAATCTCCTTTAGAATTCAAAAATTTCTACACCGGAAGCCGCTGCAGTCATAGCCTCTTTTAATTTTGCTTTAGCTTCTTCCTCTGTATAAAATGCATCCATAAAATAACCGGTATTGGTATATATGCAATACAGTGCTTTTCCCTGAGTATTAAATTTATACTCACCTGCCCTGTAATATCTGATAACGCTTTCTGTCCTCACTATTCCAAATCCATTTGCTTCTGTTGCCCTAGATCCATCTCTTGATAAACAATACATTCTATTTCATCTCCTATTTAAATCTAAAAAATTTATGTAACGCTCTACGTGTTATCAACTCAAACACTGTAAAATCAATGCTTCAAGCCTTATTTTTATTAAATCTGTAACAATATAACACCATTTTCATTACGTTTATATTAAACAAGCATTTAGGCAGTATATGTATATACACTCTATGCCTAATCCTATATATTTTATTTTTATATATAAATAGTGTTACATTGTTACCTATACCCTTATAACCATTGATTTTATATGCTTTAAAACGGTAACAGACTTTGTTACTCTGTGTTATTCCCGTTACCCATTCTATAAAATCCCCTTTGTGGACCATAGACTTGATCAAACCTCTTTAACTTTTCAAATCTTTTCCAGCCCTCAATATTTGCAAGAATTGTATTTATTTCTTTTGAATCATAATCCTTTATATCTGTCCTTTCTTTACCATAAAGCTCAACCCAAATCTCTAATGCACAAACCTTTTGTCTTAATATTCCATCTTTTGCACTTAATTTTTGCTGACCAAATTCATTACCCTGAATAAATAATTTCCTTTCATATAAGTTTCTCTCATACCAATCCTTAGGCAACAATGTTTCTAAATAATCTCTTATTAGCCCTTCTTTAGGATCAATTATCATATGCGCTTTTTGCTGATCTGCAGCTAGATTTTCTTCATCTTTTGTAAGATGTATACTTTCTCCATTCTTATAAAAATATATTGCCTCTGCCCATATTTGATCTACTTCTTTATCCAAATCCTTGAATATATCTTTTATAGGTTTATTTATCCAAACATCTACTGGCCAGAATCTTCTATTTCCAGTTTTATCTTTCAAAAATTCTTTATCATTGGTAGTTCCACAATACAGACATTGGATTAGTCTCCTAGTAACCCGTTTATCATATGCAAGCCTGGAATTATACTCAGTTTTAGTGATAAAAGTCTTAACTGTTTCAATATCAGCCCTTTTCATTTGTGCAAGCTCTCCAAATTCAGCTATAAGCTTTCCTGACATAACTTCCATAACTGTTTTATCATCCTCTATTTTCTTTAAACTATCGGTAAACCAAATTTCCCTAGCCAATTTTTTAAAGAAAGTACTTTTACCTATTCCTCCGGGTCCAGATAAGATAAGCATATAATCAAATTTAGTGCCCGGCTTATATATTCTTGTTACACCGGCTGTTAACCATTTTCTTATAACAAATCTTACATATTCAGTATCCTCAGCCCCAAGGTAATCCGGCAATAAAGTATCTATCCTTCTTTCTTCATCCCAGGTTAAGCCTTTGAAATATTCCTTAACTGGATGGAATGAATTATTTTTAAAAGCTAACATTAAACCGTCATTGTATTTATTTTGAGTCGATATTCCGTAATAGGTCTCTATAAATTCTCTTAATCCGCTGTCGTCTGTATCGCTCCAGTCTCTCTTTGATTTATAGTTTCTATCCCAAGGAAGATATCCTAAGACCTTGTATCTTAAATCAAATTCATCATAACCTAAGTTACCTTTAAGTAATGGTTCGTTTTCAATGATAATTCTATAGTTTTTAACCGTGCTGTCTAATTTCCCTTTTGTATTAGTTAATTGGTTTACCCATTCAGTATCCTGTTCATTTTCTACTACCCCAAAATCTTCCTGAGCTGCTGTAATTTTTTCTTTTCCTATAGTCTGTTTTACATTCTTATCAGAGCTTGCAAATTCACTCATTTTAGTAAAAGAAGGAAGCCTGTTAACCGGAGTGTCTTCATTTGCTCCATCATCAAGTTCTCCAAACTTATGGATCCTAACCAGGTCAAAGGCATTACACAAAATACCTGAAGCT
>Ga0172378_10007351_pt1 | contig 10250 bp, 3 predicted proteins | sample GrowelOW332metaG_FD_119755 | JGI IMG/M metagenome (GOLD analysis project Ga0172378, IMG submission 119755) | Groundwater microbial communities from an aquifer near a municipal landfill in Southern Ontario, Canada - Pumphouse #3_1 metaG | ecosystem: Environmental > Aquatic > Deep subsurface >... | reverse complement strand
TTCAAAATACCACAAATTTTTTAATACAAAATCATTTACTAATTGAATTTACGGAGTAATAAACATACAGATTATCTTTACAAAGATTGCCAAGGACACGCACACTTTTCGTTGTAATTCCACAAAACAGTTATAGCATACGGTGTAAGGAAAGTTTTTCTGCATACGTTTTTGAACATAAGAGATATAAAAACGTTTCAAGTTCTTGAACGATGCGCTGTGGAGCAAAACTAAAATAGTCATTGCCTCACTGTCTGACATCGTTAACTTGCGGTTTCTGTTTTCTTTTCTTCTTTTGGGTATCTTGCAATGAATTTTCTTTGATGGTTTTATCAAATTCTTTGAAAGACTTGCTAATTATGAAACAAATTTTAGTAACTTTATGCTAGAGGATCATAGTGGCATTATTAGTAAGTTATAATTGTTCAACACTTTAAAGTTGCTGATTTTTCTGCTATATTCTTATTTTTAAGTTACTTTTATTACAACGAACTCACGTTATTTTAAATTAAACATTTCCTCTTTTAATTTTGTATAACTTGTTTCTATTTTTGAATTCGCTGTTAAATCCCAAATAGATGTATTTAATTCTCTAAGGGACAAAATAGACGTTATCCAACCCTGTGTCCAACCAGATTCAATAGCCCAAGCTCCCCAACCCGCATCAGCATTTGAACCCCAATGTTCAAATTTTTCAAAATCAAAAGCTCGCATCCATCCTCCATGTAGTTCGGGATGTTTTTCCGATTTCACTTGTATCCTACATAAGAATTCAGCTAGACGATTAACAGCATTTTCAACTATAGTATCTTCCAATACATAGGATGCTTCATGCAAACCAAGAAATGCAAAATTAGTGGTATATAACAAATCTGATACCGGATCGCCATTTTTCGCAATTAGAGATGCTTCATTTGTACCGTATGCCTCGTTTGATTGAGGTGGAGGATATTTGCCCATTTCAATTCTGCCAAGTTCTTCTCGAATAGCTCCACTTTTATCTTGGAGGATTATTATATCATTTACAACATCAAGTAGCATTTTCCTATTTTCGGGTGTGTTTTTTATCCGTACTAACCAAGATAATGGAAGCAACATTCTTGCTTTTTCTTGCGCAATCCCGTTTGTCCAAACTAATTTGTCAGGATAGTTTTCCATTATAGCTCTAATTCCTTTTTCTGCCATATCAAAGAATAAAATATCACCTGTTTTATTATATGCCCATAGATAGCAAGCCCATAGGTATGCTTCAAAGTGTGGACTTAAATTAATTATATCACGCTGAAAATAATGTTGCCAACCGTTTTTTGCAAAATTTTCTAGATCAATTCTATCGCCTCTGAAGCCATTTTTCCCCGTAGTTCGTAAAAGAGCTAAAAGAGATCTCATCAATTTTTCATCCCATCTGTCTGTTTTTAAAATAGCAGATGTAATCAAAGTTGCCAGAATAAAACGGGCATTATCGTCACCATAACTCGCTTTATACCAACTGTAGTTGCTTATACCCCAGGGTATTAATCCATAAGCGCCATGATAAGCATCACCGTATTCATTCTGTGTTGCTATTGAATTGATTAAGTAAAAATCAATCAGATTTTGAGCAACCATAGAAGACTCTTTATCTTTTAGCACTGCACCTGATGTTGCAAAAGCCATTGCTGTTTCACTCACACAATCTCCACGTACAATTATGCCTATCGGTTGGCTTCCGTTTTCGTTTATTTCTGAGAAAATACATTCGAAACTACCATTACTTCCATTCCCTAAAGGGGAATCCTTGTCCCATTTTATCCTTTCCGTACCTGAATTGATCAAATTCTGTAACGAATCTACACATGAGTCTGCTATCAGCATTTTTGCACTTTTATACCATCCAATCCCTGTTTTTATACTTTTTTTTTGAAAATTTCGAGGCAATTTCTCATTTTTTTTATAGGTTGTAGTAACTTCAGATTCCCATATCAAATCGTTTATCTTCACACCAGGAAGAACATACTCCAAAATTCTTTTCCAAATAGAACCCCATTCTTGCTGAGGAGCAAACCTTCCGGTTACAAAATTACTAAATTGCGTAGTTGAAACTAATATCTGGTTATCTGGTATTTCAAATAACAATGGATCCGTTTTTCCAGTAAGTCCGTAAATTGCAGAATCGAATCCTGCTACCTGAGCTGCAACAATAAATGGGCGCTTTATTGTTGTATCAGAAGAGATGTAATGTAAACCGTTTATTCCCAAAATGCTCAGGCTATCAGGGAGATTTCCGAAAAAATCCGAACTGACAACTGCTCTTTGTTTGGATGGTTTAATTATTTTCCCCAAAGGAATACCAGGTACATAAGATGGATATTCTATGTATGCATGCAGCCCCTTTTCTTTTATTCTTTTATAAAACAGTTCATTTACAATTACTTGATGCTCTGGATATTGTTCTGATAGAATTAAAACGCCATCTCCCTTCCTTGCTTTTTTAAGAAATTCAGCAATACTTGAACAGTTATATATTCTGAAGCTGTCTTGTTTTTTTATTATTTGAATAATATCATTATTGTTTTCGTCACCTACTATATATAGTGACTTATCTATAGAATCTATATTTGTTAAACAAATACTGCTATTTGTTAAAAAAAGTAATAGTAGGAATCCGATTTTTTTTGTATAATCCATTTTATTAATATTAAAAGTGAATAGGTTTCAATATATTTTTTATGTAGGTGATATTAAGAGAATAAATTTTATTAACAATTGTTGATTTGCCATATAAGCCACAATTTTTAGTTTATATATAAGAAAGAATTATTTTTTTATCATTGTGTTTTCTATTGATTTATTTTTACCCAAAGAACTCTTTTACTTTTGTATCGAAATGATTTTTAATCTGACTTTCTTTAGTAAAATTCCAAAATGAAGTTTTTAATTGACGCAATCCAAGTGTTATTGTTATCCAGCTTTGTGACCAACCGCTTTCAATGCTCCATGCACCCCATCCAGCATCACCACTCGACGCCCAATATTCCCAACGGTTATGATCAAACGCACGGAACCAACCTCCATCTAGTTCAGAACATTTTTCGCTTTGAATTTGAACTCTACATAGAAATTCAGTCAGTTTATTCTCAGCAACTCTATATAATTTATCTCCGGTTGCTTCTGCGGCTTCATGTAATCCGATAAAAGCAAAATTTAGTGCATATAGAAGATCAGAACAAGGATCTCCGTCATTTTGAATTATAGGTGATTCGGTAGCTCCGTATTCTTCGTTAGATTTTGGAAGTTGATAGTGTCCTGCTCCGAAGTTGTTCTTTTCTGCTTCAATCTTGTCTGGAAATGTACCTGTTATAGGGTTCTGATCCATATCTATTAAAAGTTTTTTCAACCATGAACGGTGTTCAGGAGTATCTTCAATTCTTATCAGCCAAGCCAAAGGCAACAGCATTCTTGCTCTGTCCATTTGAATCCCAGTAACGCCCCAACAATTTGGATAACCATCCATCATTGTATTGATACCAATTTTTGCACGTTCAAGAAATAAGTCGTATCCGGTTTGTTGATATGCCCATAAGTAACAAGCCCAAAGATATGCCTGAAAATTACCTGAATAACTAACAGATTCAGAGTTATGATAATGTTTCCATCCGGTTGTCATTAATATTGGATGATCGACTCGGTCAGGCACAAATCCCTTTTTTCCGCTTAATCTCAGATTTGCCAGCAAACCCTCTAGAATTCTTTGGTCAAACTGATTTGTTTTTAGAGATGCTCCTGCCAGTATCATACCTAATAAACTGCGAGCATTATCATCTCCGTAATAGACATCATAACCGTCTAAATTTTCATGATATTTTGGAACATCGTTCCAACCAATCAGACCATATGCAGGACTATTCGGATTCGTTCTATCACCTTGTGACATTATTGACGAAAACAACCACTTGCCAATATTTTCTCCAGTTTTTGAATAATTGGGATTTTGAAAGACAACACCTGCTAATGATAAAGTTCCGGCGATTTCAGCATTACAATCATTCCGTCTCCACCATCTTACAGGCTGGCTACCATCGAAAAAAATTTTACTCACAAAGCCCTCGAGCACTCCAAGAGAACCATCGCCAATGACGATAGTGTCAGGCATCTTTCCAATACGTTCATTCATAGGAAAATAACTTTTCGCATATATATCTTCAGTTGCAGAGCCAACAATTATTTTTGAATTATAATACCAATCTATTCCTCTTCTTAATGCCGTTTCTTCTATATTTTCAGGCATTTTGTCGGAAATACGAAAACTTGGACTTACGATAGGTTTCCATTGCAAAGTTGACACTTTTTTATTGGGTAGAAGCCATTGGAATATGTAACCCCAAATAGATTGCCAAGCGTCTATTGGTGCGTATCGAGCAGTGATAAATTGACTAAGTTTGGTTGTTGAAACCAATATGTCATTTTCTCCTTTTTGAGCAATTTGGCCTAATACCGGAAAAACCTTTGACGGTAACCCATATACCGCATTATCGTAACCGGCAACGCGAGCAATTACTATATCAGGCTTCTCAAGAGGAATATCCACGTAATGACAGTCATGGATAGCCAAGATTCTGTTTCGTTCAAGGCTTGGAGCAAATACGTCAGAAGAAATGACAGCTCTTTCCCAACCGGTTTTTTTTATTATACCAATCTCATAACCAGGAAGTGAAGACGGAAATTCTACAAATAATCTTATTTTTTTTTTACGTGCAGCATCAAAAAGACTTAAATCGATTTCGGTTGTTTCTATTGGATAATTATCTGCCAATATCATAACCGCAGAACCGTCTTGTGCATTGGTAATTGCTTCTTGGGGTGTATTGTAACGAGTACAACCGACCTTATTTTCTTTTAAAATCTTGTATAAATCATTACTCTCGTTACAACTTAGAATAATATCATTCTTTTCCGTACAAGACAATAGAAGAGATAAGATACATATTGAACAAAGTAAAGAAATTGTTTTTCTCATTATTATTTAATTTTGGAGTGATAAGTTTTAGTTTAATCTTTTGGGTTTAATTCTCCGCTGCTTACGGCAAGAAAATAATAACATTCTTTGCTGATACCCCGCCCGCTTGCCGCGAGATAGTTCATTTGTTTTGAAATTAATTTTGAAATTTCATTCAGGAATCATTTGAATAATAAATCTCAATTAAATTATCATAATTTAAAAAGAAATAGTTGCAATAATCTGTTGACAAGTAATTTATATCTACAATATTCGAATTGTAAATAAAGGGGAGGCCGTTCTTCAACAGTCTCCCTCGATTATTCTTAGTACCCAGGATTTTGGCTTAAGTTCTTATTCAACACTAACTGATCCGTCGGCAAAGGATATAAGAAATTTTTAACAGGATCAAAACCTATTTTCCCTTCTCCTATTTTATCAAAGTAGGGAGAAATATACCCTTCAGAATTCATCCTAGTTTTGGAAACTTCGTCAACATTATAAGCTGGAGAAAAAGGTTTATTTCTCCACTGTTCGATTTTAGACCCTAGGCGAGGAGCCTGTAATAAATGGGTTGCGTTCCATCTAAACAGATCATCTGTTCTGAATCCTTCAAAAGCTAATTCAACTCTTCTTTCTCTTCTTATCTCATTCAACAAAGGTGATAAGTTGGGAAAATCCCAGTTGGGGTCGGAGAAACCTACACTTGTTTGTCCCGTAAGCATTAGCTTGGGCATACCAACTCTGCTTCGCAATTGATTAATTGTCCTGTCTAACACATCCTGAGTACAAGTTCCTAACTCCGCACGAGCTTCCGCTAAGATTAACAGAGCTTCTGCATACCTGAAAACCGGAACTCCTGTACTTGTGTAATTTCCGGATTCGTCTTCATTTGCGATAAATGGACTTAACCACTTATATATTTGATAACCTGTTGTGTTTGGCCAAGGGGTTAATGTCAATAAAGGCAGCTGAAATTTATCGGTGACACCTTTAAATATTTTCACTGGCATTCCCGGCGTTAAAACAGTCATCTTTAAACGCAGATCTCTGTTGGCTGATACATTTTCAATAGTTGCATCTCCTTTATACAAGGGACTCAGTGTGGTAGGCAATCCATCAGCGCACAGGTATGCATCCACTAAAGATTTCGAAATTCCTTGCCCGTCTGGACCGCCTGAAGTGCGTATTTGCTGCCCCCAAAAGGTGAGATTTAAAGAATAACTGTATTCCCGAGCCAATAACACTTCGGGATTTTTTGATAGTTCCTGACTCGGACTTGAAAATAAGCGCCAGTAACTGAAATTTTGAGGTAATGCCGGATCTGCATATTCATCATATAAATTGTACCTATTGCTCTCAATAATAGCTTCAGCAGCTTCAGCAGCCTGTGTAAAAAAGCGGTTTACATCTCTGCCGTCTCCTTTAAATGCATCATTAGCATGGTATCTTTCCCACGTTCCCTCGTAGAGTGCTATTCTTGCTTTTAAGAGAGACGCAACATCTTTATGAATCCGCCCGGGATCAGTCTGCGATTTGACAGGAAGCATTTCAATGGACCTATCCAACAGATTGAGAATAGAGTCAGCAATAATTGAACGGGATATTCGTGGATCCATCAACTCTTCCGAATCAACATTTAATGTCTTTGTCAACCATGGCAAATCCCCAAATTTTTTCAGTAAATTGAAATAAAAAAACGATTTCCAGAATAAAATTTCACCTAAATATTTTTGTTTAACATTTGAAGATTCTTTCGATTTAGAATAGTTTTCCAAGAAAAAATTAACGCTCCGGATCTGTCCGAAATCCCAACCTCCACCCGATGATGGCACTGTCTGGGTCCCGAAAGTCAATCCGCCGTCTCCCCATCCATAAATAGCAGGAACATTATTATCTGATGATCCATCTGAAGTCCAAGCCCACGAAGATAACGAACCGGGCAAGGATGGATAAAACTGATTGGAATACATCTCCATTTCTGTTTGTGAAAATGATAGTCCTTTGTCTGTTAAAGTATCCTTTGGATAAATATCTAATAAATCATCACAAGATATTAACGTAAACAATACTATAAAAATTCCAATATTATTAAATATATATTTTCTCATAATGCTTTTTTTTTGATTGTTTTAAAATGTAATGTTAATACCAGCCGTGTAAGTCTTGAAAAGAGGATAGGTTTTCCCGTTGCCATAACCTCCGCTAACTCTCTCCGGATCAAAATTTTCATCAATGCCAGAAAAATAGAACAGGTTCTCTCCGTTTAAATAAACTCTTACTCTTTGCAGTTTCGCAACACTTGATATAGTTTGCGGAAGTGTATAACCTAATTGTACGTTTTTCAAACGACCGTAAGCTGCATTTTGCAAGAACCTGGTTTGTACCAATTGATTTTTTGTTATTTCTCCCGAAGCATAGGGTCTCGCAAAATATGCGTCTTTATTAGACTCAGACCAATAATCCGTTGTGGTTTCATAAATTTGCTGAGTCCAGCTCCCGGTAATCCCAAAAAACGGTATATCACCTAACCATACGTCCCTTTTTAGTATTCCTTGCCAGAACATATTGAAATCAACACCTTTCCAATCAAGACCAAACGAAAGACCAAATGAATATCTGGGCGTGTTATTACCGATAACTCTTAAGTCGCCTGGATTGGCATATGTCCTGTCTCCTGGAGAGATTTTACCATCCTTGTTTAAATCCCTGTATTCGATATCTCCAACATGCCATGGATTTCTGTTTATGAATTCCCTCTGATCGGCCATGTTTTTCAATTGTTCTTCAGACTGTATAATACCTACAGTCTCATATCCCCATATTTCTCCTAATTTCTGCCCTTCATAATAAGTGGATAACAGTTTGTTGGGATTATTGTATTTGGTTATTTCGCTAATATAATCGGATAAGGTTAACCTTACGTTATAACCGAATTCATTTCTTAACAAACCTCTCCAACCTACAGTAAGCTCAAAGCCGGTCGTCTTCATGTCAGCATTGTTTGTTTGAGGTACACTGGCTCCTAAAACAGCCGGTAACGCATTTGCCGGACCAATCATGTCCATCGTATTACGTACATACCAGTCAAAAGACAAATCCAAACGATTATTTAAAGCCTGGACATCAAGGCCAAAATCCGTCGTTTTTGCTGTGGCCCAGGTTAGCTTATCGCTTATAAGACCTGGAGTCCCGATATAATTGGGTCGGTCACTATTAATGAGCCACCCTAAGTTCGAATAAATCGGAACACGCGAGAAGAAGAGATAATTGCTGATCTGCTGGTTTCCCAAGTATCCGTATGAGGCCCTTAATTTTAATAAATCTATCTCTTGAATGTTGAAAAATTTTTCTTTTGAAATATTCCATCCTGCAGAAATGGATGGAAAGAATCCCCAGCGTTTCCCTACGGGGAATTTAGAGGTTCCGTCATATCTCGCATTTATCTCAAGCAAATATTTCTCGTCAAAATTATAGTTAAAACGTCCGAAGTATCCAAGATTAACCCACTCGTCAATACCGTCCCACGTGTTTTTCTTCCCGGTACCAGTATTGAGTGAAGGCACATCATCGCTGACCAAATTAGGCACGTAACCCCCGACACTGGATGCGTAATAGCTTTCCAATTGCGTTCCCAGCAATCCGCCAAAGTTATGCAAACCCAACTGTTTGTTGATGGTGGAGAACAACTCTATGTTTTTATAATCTCTGGCCAGATACGATTTCGTAAACGAATTATTTCCATAAAGCGTGTAGGGTGTACCATCCACATTCCAGGCGTATAACTTGGCTTCGTGAGCAGCCCCCTCTTCCAATTGCTTGTTATAAGAAACCCTCGCATTTAACGACCAGTCTTTTATAGGTTGGATTATGGCTTCCCCCACAAATTTTAACTCATTATCTTTGGTGTTCCGGCGGGCTCCTTCAAAATATTGTTTTTGAGATGTCCACATAGGATTTCCGTTAGGATCATAAAAAGGCCAATGAGGCTGGCGGGTATATGCCGTATGAAAATAATTACCCATATTTCCTGCATATTCATAGGGCTCATCCGTTACGCCCATATTCAACATGCTCTGAAACTTGAAACTCAACCAATCTGTCAGTTTTGTATTTACATTGGCTAAAATATTATACCGTTCGAATACGTCTTGTCCGAAGGCATACGCTCCATTCTGTCCCAGGTAACCCAAAGAAAAACGATAATCCACTTTGTCGGATCCACCGCTGATGGCGACGTCATGCTTCTGGCTGAACATACGATCCTTGTAATAGATTTTCATGTAATTAATATTGTCGTTACCAAGCGCATAACTCCACTTGGAAGGATCCCCGGGCTCAGGAACAGTGGTGGGAATGCTCCCCGGATCGGCCATGTATTTCTTTATCCTTTCTATTTGTTCTTGTCCGAAATAATCAGCAATACCTGCATTTTTGGAAGCCACATTCATTACCTCAGCATACGTGAGAGAATTAACCACTTTGGGAAAATTGGTTATCGAGTTACTCGAGATAGAACTGTTAATCGAAACGTTTACTTGTCCTTGTTTTCCGCTCTTGGTAGTAACTAGGATAACTCCAAATGTTGCTCTCGCACCATAAATCGAAGCAGAAGCCGCATCCTTTAAAACGGATATGTTGTCTATGTCATTTGGATTGACCTGGTTCAAATCACCCTGTACTCCATCGATTAATATCAAAGGGGCACCCCCGTTAATACTTCCCTGACCACGGATTTGATAACTGGAGCCTTGACCGATTTTACCCGGATCACCAGGATTGGTTACAATATTTAGGTTGGCGATCGTTCCTTGCAATCCCTGACCGACATTCTGTATGGACCTATTATCTAGAACCTTACTGGTTACCTGTCCGACAGCTCCTGTCAGATTTACTTTCTTTTGGGTGCCGTATCCCACAACTATTACTTCATCCAGTAACTCCGTGTCTTCACTTAAAACAACATTGATCGTTGTCCGTCCGTTTACAGGAATTGCCTGTGATTTCATGCCCACATAACTGAACTCGAGAGTCCCGTTTGAAGGAACATTACTGAGAAGATAATTCCCGTCAACATCAGTCACCGTACCCCGATCGGGACTACCCTGCAGGGTTACGGTTGCACCAATAACAGATTCGTTAAAGGTCGCATCGGTTATCGTACCTCTTACAATAACTGTTTGAGAAAAAGTTATGAAAGCAGGAATACACATAATTAGTGTAAAGAAGCCTTTCATGTTAAAAAGATTTTTTCTTATCATACCCTCTTCGTTTA
>Ga0172378_10007349_pt1 | contig 10250 bp, 6 predicted proteins | sample GrowelOW332metaG_FD_119755 | JGI IMG/M metagenome (GOLD analysis project Ga0172378, IMG submission 119755) | Groundwater microbial communities from an aquifer near a municipal landfill in Southern Ontario, Canada - Pumphouse #3_1 metaG | ecosystem: Environmental > Aquatic > Deep subsurface >... | reverse complement strand
TAGAGCACCTGCCTTGCAAGCAGGGGGTCGTCGGTTCGACTCCGACTATCTCCACTGAAAAACAGCAATATTTTTTATTGCTGTTTTTTTTGTATATATACGTAATATGTTATTAGTTTTTTTATAACTTTGTTAATATTACTTTAACAAACTAACCAAAAAAACTAATTTATGTTAACTCTAACTAATATTTTCTGGATAATTCCGCTATCTGCGGTGATTGCCCTCTTATTCGCCTATCGTTTCTATGTAAATATGAAAAAAGAAGACGAAGGTAATGAAAGAATGAAAACAATCGCTGCACATGTTCGAAAGGGAGCTATGTCTTATTTAAAACAGCAATATAAACTTGTAGCTATCGTGTTTATGTGTATGGTTGTAGTATTTTCAATAATGGCATTTGGATTTGATTTACAAAACCATTGGGTTCCAATAGCGTTTTTAACAGGAGGCTTTTTTTCAGCCTTATCTGGTTATCTAGGCATGAAAACAGCTACATATGCTTCTGGAAGAACTGCCAATGCAGCGAGAACTTCTCTAAATAAAGGATTGAAAATAGCATTTAGAAGTGGAGCTGTGATGGGATTAACAGTAGTTGGATTAGTTCTTGTAGATATATCATTATGGTATATTATATTACATTTCGCTATTAAAGGCGATCCGAATTCTACTCAAAAATTAATGATTATAACTACTACGATGTTGACATTCGGTATGGGTGCTTCTACACAAGCTTTATTCGCACGTGTAGGAGGTGGAATTTATACAAAAGCAGCAGATGTAGGAGCTGATTTAGTTGGTAAAGTGGAAGCAGGTATTCCTGAGGATGACCCACGTAATCCTGCTACTATAGCTGATAATGTAGGAGATAATGTTGGTGATGTAGCTGGTATGGGAGCCGATTTGTATGAATCTTATGCTGGTGCTATATTAGCTACAGCGGCTTTAGGTGCTTCAGCCTTTGCGAGTTTGGGAGTTAGTTTTCAATATAAAGCAGTAATAGCACCTATGCTTATATCTGCTATTGGCGTAATATTGTCTGTAATAGGTATTTATGCAGTAAATACAAAGGAAGATGCTGATTTAAAAACTTTGATGAAGTCTCTAAATCGGGGTGTAAATTTAAGCGCTGTTATGACGGGAGTATTTGCATTCATAATACTATATTTTCTTCAAGTACCTAATTTCATGAATCTTGGTTTCTGTGTAGTTACTGGTCTTTTAGTCGGAATAATTATTGGAAAATCAACTGAATATTATACGTCACATTCATTTAAACCAACCCGAGATTTAGCTAGCAAAGGTCAAACTGGTGCAGCTACTGTAATAATTGGAGGCGTAGGTTTAGGTATGATTTCTACGGCAATACCAGTTATCACTATCGTGGTTGGTATTCTAGTCGCATATCTGTTAGCTGCTCGTGGGGATTTTAGTGATGCGAGCATGGGACTTTACGGCATCAGCATAGCTGCTGTCGGTATGCTTTCTACCCTGGGAATTACTCTGGCTACAGATGCTTATGGTCCTATTGCCGATAATGCAGGAGGAAATGCTGAGATGAGTAAGTTAGGTGAGGAAGTAAGAAAAAGAACAGATGCTCTTGATTCTTTAGGAAATACTACTGCAGCTACTGGTAAAGGTTTCGCAATAGGTTCTGCCGCATTGACTGCTTTAGCTCTTCTTGCATCTTATATTGAAGAAATAAAAATTGGTTTAATTCGTATAGGCGAATTGACTATTACAGTTGGAGACCAAGTTATAGATACTGCTAAAGCGACTTTTACTGATTTTATGTCTTATTACGATGTAACTTTGATGAATCCTAAAGTTTTATGTGGAATGTTTATTGGTTCTATGATGGCTTTTGTTTTTTGTGGCTTAACTATGAATGCAGTGGGACGAGCAGCTTCTAAAATGGTGGAAGAAGTTCGCAGACAGTTTAGAACTATTAAAGGTATTTTAGAAGGAGAAACAGAGCCTGATTATGGTCGTTGTGTAGAGATTTCTACTAAAGCTGCTCAACATGAAATGTTATGGCCATCTCTTTTGGCTATTATCGCTCCTATATTAACAGGAGTAATACTGGGTGTAGCAGGTGTGTTAGGTTTGCTTACTGGTGCATTGGCTAGTGGATTTATCTTGGCTATATTTATGGCCAATAGTGGTGGCGCTTGGGATAATGCTAAGAAGTATATAGAAGATGGTCATTATGGTGGAAAAGGTTCTGATGCTCATAAAGCATCTATTACAGGCGATACTGTTGGTGATCCTTTTAAAGATACATCTGGACCAAGTTTGAATATCTTGATAAAACTTATGAGTATGATTTCTATAGTAATGGCTGGATTAACTATTACTGTTCATCTTTTATAAAATATGCTAATTATAATATAGCTGCTAAGCCTACTCCAAGATAATTACCTATGGCGTAACCGATTATTCCTATCGATATGCCTATTACTACTGCATTTTTATTATGCATTTTATCTGCTATCATAGGAACAAATAATGGAGAGTTGATTAATGCTACTGATGTTATAATAGTGGTGTCTGAATTTATTTTAAATATTTTAGAAAAGATTAATTGAATTATAAGTGAACCAAATATGGTGTAGGTTATATATAGTAAAAACCATATTCCTTCTGAAAAATTAATGTCACGAACATTTACCATGGTAGATATTACTAGAGAGAATATTAGTACAAAATACATACCTGCATCATAACTTTTTTGTGATTTTCTGACAGATTTAGAAAATGAAGATGCTATAGCTAATGTAGTAAGTGATAGCATAATAACAATCATATCTATATCACTTTTTATTAGATATGATAGTCCTACACTTATTATAACTATTAAAAAAGATAGCCCAAATGCTTTAAGGGTTCGAGGAAAATGTTCTCGTGTAAATATATTCTGATAATCGCTGTCTTTATCGTAAATCTCATTAGATTGACCGAGTCTTTTTCCAGATTCTGGATAGCTGTATAGTTTCTGTGCCATCCTTTTTGATTTATATGGAAGTATCCATCTGAATAGCTTAATGCCTATTGACATTAAAAATATAAGGTAGACGAAACTTACTATCATATCAAAAGAATTTATTAATAGATAATTAGTTTCACTGACACCAAGCATCATTTTTAGAGCTGCTAAATTTGGCGTTCCACCGGTATATACTCCTACTAATAAGCCTGAAATATTGTTTAAATTTTCAATGCCAGCTATAGGTTTGAATAAAAAATATCCTGAAACGACAGCTGTTATCATCGCTACAATTCCGAAAATAAGAGATAAAACGGCTGATCTTAGTGGCAAATGTTTGAAATCGCAAGAAAACAAAATTAATGGCATCGCTAAAGGTATCGTAATAGATGATATGATATCTTGAACCGAAAATAATCTATCAGAAAATTCTTCGAATGGAAAAATAACTAGATTCGATAATAGTATTCCGACTATATAAATAGTAAGAATTGGGCCTATGTTTTTGAAAAATTTTATTTTTTTACAGAGTTGAATTATAACTGCTGGAAAGAATATATAAAAAATGATTGATAATATTATTAGGTAGGTCATATATAATTTTTATGTGCAAGTGAATTGCAAATGTAAGAATATTATATAAAATTTCGTAACTTTGTACGATATAATAACTTATATGTGTACCGAAATTAAAACTATATATCTTCCAAATATTGTATCTACTAAGATTCTTAGAGAGGCGATATCTTCTATTATGTCTGATTTTTTTATAATATCTACTAAAAGAGATATATTATATGAAAAAAATATGGAGTTACGTTTTATGCAAATAGCTAATGTTAATGATGCAAATTTCTTATATTCGGATCATTATGTTATTAAAGGCAATGCTAATTCGTGTGAATCTTCATCGCCTGTTATGGAATATGCTCCCGTAATTGATTATCAAGAAGGCAGTCTGCGTGATGATTTCGAATTTGGTGCTATTCGTTTTTTTCGAACTGATGTGGTGAAAGATATATTAAGAGAAATGGATGTAGAATATATGTATGGAGCTTTGTATGATTTGACTCTTCGACTTTCTAGAATAGGCCGGAAAAGTATTTATCATATTAATGAGCCTTTATATTCTGAATATGAGATAGATAAACGCCTTTCTGGAGAGAAAATCTTTGATTATGTAAATCCTAAAAATGCAAATATTCAGAAGGAGATGGAGCTAATCGTTACTGCATATTTGAAGGCCGTCGGGGCTTTTCTAAAACCTGTTTTAGAAAAGTGTGAGTATAATAATGTGGAGTTTCCACGTGAGTTGAGTGTGGTAATACCAGTGCTCAATAGGCGAGATACCATTGCCCAAGCTATAAAATCTGCTCTTAGACAGAAAACGAAGTTTTCGTATAATATTATCGTCGTAGATAATTATTCTACTGATGGTACGGGGGAGGTTATTGATGATTTGCGACAAGAATATCCTTCGAAGATTCTACATTTATTGCCTGAGGTTAAGACTTTAGGAATAGGGGGGTGCTGGAATGAAGCTTGCGAGAATGCAGAATGTGGTAGGTTTGCTGTGCAGTTGGATAGTGATGATACATATTATGGAGATAATGTGTTACAGACTATTGTGGATAAGTTTTATCAGACAGGGGCAGCTATGGTTATAGGAAGTTATAGGATGACGGATTTTGATGAAAATTTACTTTCTACAGGGATTATAGATCATAAGGAGTGGACTCCAGAGAATGGCCATAATAATGCATTGAGAATTAATGGTTTAGGAGCACCAAGGGCTTTTTATACAGATATAGTTAGGGGAATTTTATTCCCAAATGTTAGTTATGGTGAGGATTATGCTATGGCTTTGCGTATATCTTCTAATTATAAAATAGCTAGAATTTATGATGTTTTATATAATTGTAGGCGATGGAAAGGAAATTCAGATGCTTCGCTTAGTCGTGAAAAAATGAATAGGTATAATTATTATAAAGATGGTATTAGATCTTTGGAGTTGGAATATAGAAAAAAAATAAATTACTAATATGGATATAGAAGCTTTATTTAAAGATCAGTTGGCTAATTGGAAACTAGCTACTGATAATTATGCAAGTTTAAAGAAATCTAGAGTAAAAGAGCTTGATTTAGGATGTTATAAGGTTAATGTTCAGTGTAATTATGCTCGAATTATTTCTTCTGGAGCGAAGGTAGATAGAGAGACTATTAAGCATAGAAAGTGTTATTTATGTGATGAAAATAGACCGTCGATTCAGAAAGGTATAAAATTTCATGCTCCTTCAGGAGATACTTATAATGTTCTGGTGAATCCTTATCCGATTTTTAGAAGACATCTGACTATAGTTAATGAAATGCATAAATCACAGACTATTCATTGGTACTATAAGGATATGTTGGCTATGGCGGGAGAGTTGGATGATTATGATATATTCTATAATGGACCACGCTGTGGGTCTTCATCTCCTGATCATCAGCATTTTCAAGCTGTGATAAAAGGAAATTTACCTATGTTTGATAATATTGATAAGTTTCAGAAAAAAATATTTTATTCAGATGCAAATACTATTTGTGCTAATTTATTAACAGGCCCTAGAGCTGCTTTCTATATTGAATCTAATAATATGGAAGGTATGAATAAGGTGTTTGAGACTTTATTTTCTTCTATGAATATCAGGGAGGACGATATAGAGCCTATGATAAATGTATTGACAAGTAAGTCTGCTGGTGTATGGAAGTCTGTTGTTTTTCCTCGTAAGGAACATAGACCTAAATGTTATTATGCTAGCGGAAATGATAGATTAATAATAAGTCCAGCATCTGTAGAGTTAGCAGGCGTTATTATAACACCTTTTGAAGAAGATTTTATGAAAGTTACTTCTAATGATATTTTAGAAATCATGAATGAAGTGCTTATAGATATTAACGAAGTCCAGGACATAATTAAGAAATTTAAAACTAAACTAAATCGTATTCAAAAAAGTGTTAGTGTTGGTATTGTAGAAGATAAGGAAGTTTCTGTTAATTTCTTAACGGAATATAAGATGGGGGATATAAGTGTTAAAGGAAAACAGAAGTTTAGGTATCATAATAATATGATAGAGTGGGAAGGTATTGATTATGCTGCATTGAATTTTTTTTCAGAATATTATGATGCGGGGATTTATGAAATAGAACAAGTAAAGATAGGTAAGGGTTTTCATTGGGAACGTTTGGAAAATCAGAGTTTTAAAGGATCTTTAGTTATTATTATTTCTAATAATCTACTCAATGCTATTAATATAGTTGGTATAGAGGATTATTTAACAAGTGTTATTTCTTCTGAGATGGCACCAAATGCTCCTATAGAATTTTTAAAAGCTCATAGTATAATCTCACGTTCTTGGGTTATGTCTATTATTGAGAAACGTAATTCTGTTGAAGAGTTAGAGAAATTTGATTCTAGTTCTAAAGTGAATAGCGAGGATAGATTAATTACTTGGCAGGGACATGATGATCATCAAGAATTTGATGTGTGTGCAGATGATCACTGTCAGCGTTATCATGGAATAAATAAAAAATATATAGATAAGGCTCGTGAAGTTATAGAAGATACTTGGGGTGAGGTAATGGTTTGTAATGGTGAAATTTGCAATGCTGTATATTCAAAGTGTTGTGGTGGACGAACTGAATCTTATTCTTCATGTTGGGAAGATATAAATAAAGATTATTTGCAAAGTGTGCGTTGTTGTTCAGAGAAAGATGCTATGGAGGATGAAAAAGTGTTTGGTCATGAGTTAGATTTAACTAAAGAAGTAGATGCTGAAAAATGGATTTTATCTTCTCCTCCTTCTTTTTGTGGTTCTGAAAATACAGCAAAGGCCAGCGATTTTATGGTTAACTTTGATAAAGAGACGACTAACTATTATCGCTGGAATGTAAGTTATACTCAAGCAGAAATTAGTGTTCTTATAAATAAAAATCTTAATGATAATTTTGGAGAAATTTTAGATTTAATACCTATTCGTCGTGGACCTTCAGGAAGGATTATAGAATTAAAAGTCGTAGGTACTAAAAAGTCTTTAATTATTGGTAAAGAATTAGAGATTAGAAAAGTTCTTTCTGATTCATGTTTATATAGTTCTGCATTTATTGTTAAAAAAGAACAGATTCATTCTGGAGATGTGCCTCAGAGATTTATGTTATATGGTGCAGGATGGGGACATGGAGTCGGATTATGTCAGATAGGTGCCTCTGTAATGGGATTTAAAGGATATAGTTATAAAGAAATATTAAATAAATATTATAAAGACATTCATCTTGTTAGAAAATACTAAATCTAAAAAAGACATATTATCATATAAGGTTGAGAGAAATAATCCTTGGGCATGGATACCTACCCTTTATTTCGCGGAGGGTTTGCCTTATATAGTAGTTAACACCATATCTGTTGTTTTATTTAAGAATATGGGTATGTCGAATACAGATTTGGCTTTTCTTACTGGCTGGTTATATTTACCTTGGGTGATTAAACCTTTTTGGAGCCCTTTCGTAGATATAATCAAAACTAAGAGATGGTGGATTATTTTAACACAATTAATCATAGCTATTTCTCTGGCAGCTGTGGCCTTTCTCATACCGGTTCATAATTATGTTCGTTATGTACTTATAGGTTTTTGGATTATAGGATTTTCTTCTGCTACTCATGATATAGCTGCGGATGGTTTTTATATGTTGGCACTTGATTATTCTCGACAGTCTTTTTTCGTGGGGATAAGAAGTACTTTTTATAGGTTAGCTACTATTTTTGGACAAGGGATTTTAGTTATAATAGCTGGAGCTCTTGAATCTAGATTTGGAGATATACCTCGTGCATGGTCTATAACATTTTTAATTATTTCTGCATTCTTTTTATTGATAACTTTATATCATAGATGGATATTGCCTCGTCCTTCTTTAGATAAAAGTTCATGTGAATCTTCTTCTGCTATGTCAGGAAAAAGTATATTTCGTGGTTTTTTCAATACTTTTGTTTCATTTTTTAAGAAAAAGAATGTCGTGATAGCTGTATTATTTATGCTGTTATTTAGACTGCCAGAAGCTCAATTGATTAAAATAATTCAACCTTTTCTTTTAGATAGTAAAGAAGTGGGAGGCTTAGGTCTATCAACGATGCAAGTTGGTTTTGTTTATGGGACAATCGGAATTATAGGATTAACGTTAGGTGGAATTTTAGGTGGTATATTGGTGTCTAGGGATGGACTCAAAAAATGGCTATGGCCCATGGCTCTATCGTTAACATTGCCATGTGTGGTTTTTTGCTATCTTAGTATGTCTCAGCCTGATATTACTAATACTGTTTCTATGGTTATTATTAATGCTTGTGTTTTTATAGAACAGTTTGGATATGGATTTGGATTTACTGCTTTTATGTTATATTTGATATATTTTGCCGATGGGCCAAGTAAAACTTCACATTATGCGATATGCACTGCTTTTATGGCTCTTGGTATGATGCTTCCAGGTATGGCCGCAGGTTGGATTCAAGATCATATTGGTTATGTGGGTTTTTTTTGGTGGGTAATGATTTGTTGTTTAGCTACTTTAATAGTAACTGCTCTTATAAAAGTTGATGCGATTTATGGAAAAAAAGAAAATATATAATAATCTTAACTGTTTAGTATTAAGTGTTGTCTTGCTATTACAGTTTAATAGTTTAATGTTATGTGCTAGGTCTATGACTAGTCATGTAGATGTGACAAAAGTTAAAACGGGCATTGAAGTGCTACGTGAGCATAATTTTGACATTCTTAAAGGATTAAGGGTTGGACTTATTACTAATGCGACAGGTGTTGATCATAATCTAAAATCTACTGTTGATATATTGAATGAGGCCTCAGATGTAAATTTAGTGGCCTTATATGGACCGGAACATGGAATACGTGGAAGTGAAGCTGCTGGTCATTATGTTCTTTATACTACGGATAAGGAAACAGGATTACCTGTATTTTCATTATATGGTCAGACTAGAAAACCTTCTAAACTGATGTTAGATGGTATTGATGTTTTAGTTTATGATGTTCAAGATAATGGATGTCGTTCTTATACGTTTATAAGTACTATGGGGGAGGTTATGGAAGCAGCTGCTGAAAATGGTATAAAAGTAGTTATTTTAGATAGACCAAATCCTTTGACTGGTTTAAAAATCGAAGGGTCGATAGTTGAGGATGGTTTTTATTCTTTCGTTAGTAAGTATCCTATTCCGTATATTTATGGTATGACGTGTGGCGAATTGGCCGAGTTTATTAATGGGGAAGGTTTATTGAAAGATGAAAGTGGAGAGAGTTTAAAATGTGATTTAACTGTTATTAGAATGAAGGGATGGAAAAGAAGTATGGATTTTACTGATACAGGTTTGCCATGGGTTTTGACTTCTCCTCATATTCCGAGTATAACAGCTTCATATTGTTATCCTGCTACTGGTATTTTGGGAGAGTTGGGTATTTATTCTATAGGTATTGGATATACTTTACCTTTTCAGATAATAGGAGGAAAGGATATTGATGCAGTTGCTTTTGCTAAAGCTATGAACGACAAACGACTTCCAGGTTTGAGTTTTAGACCAATTTATTTTAAACCTTTCTATGGATTAGGAAAAGAAACTATACTCGGAGGAGTGCAGATTTATATTGATAATTTATCTCTGGCACATCTTATAGATATACAGTTTATAGCTCTAGAAGTACTTAACAAAATGTATCCTAATATGGATCTTTATAATATTGCGAATGCTTCTAGGTTCAATATGTATGATAAAGTGCTAGGGACTGATTATTATCGTAAAGTTTTTGGAAAAAATTATCTGTTTGATGATATAAAAATGAAACTTTACCAAGATGTTAAGCCATTTAGAAAATTATCTTCTAAATACTATCTATATTAATTTTATCAGCTCTTATGTATAAATAACTTAGAGTTAGTTTTAAGATACTATGTTATCATTTGGGAAAATAATTTGAAAGGTAGATCCTTCGTTAAGAACACTTTCTACTTTTATTTTTCCATTCATTTTCTTAGTAAAATCTTCTACCACTAATAACCCAAGCCCAGTACCTTTTTCTCCATTAGTGCCTTGCATAGAGTCTATACTCTTTTTATTAAATAAATTAGCTAGTGTCTCTTTAGACATGCCTATGCCTTCATCTTTTATAGATATTGTCGTTGTGTTTTTTTCTTTATTCTGATATGAAGAAATTTTTATTGACTTACCTTC
>Ga0172378_10007348_pt1 | contig 10251 bp, 6 predicted proteins | sample GrowelOW332metaG_FD_119755 | JGI IMG/M metagenome (GOLD analysis project Ga0172378, IMG submission 119755) | Groundwater microbial communities from an aquifer near a municipal landfill in Southern Ontario, Canada - Pumphouse #3_1 metaG | ecosystem: Environmental > Aquatic > Deep subsurface >... | reverse complement strand
CGCCCAGTATGTTTCGGAATGATACCCTTTAAATTCGGGATATTCAAAACCGGATTCACCGGTGATAGTGTTGTTGTATGATTTTTCCCACAATCCAAAGTTTACTCCTTTCATTCGGTTTTTATAAACGCGGTAAGGGCCATTGCCCAACCATTCCATTCCGGCAATATGCTTCTCAGGAAAGTCGAACGTGATTCCTGCAAATTGACAGTTAGTGGCGGGTTCATAGTTTACATCCAGGTTTACCCGTCCGTTCCCTTCAACCGTCCAGGAGAATGAATCGCCATTGTCAAAAAGAACTTCAATGATGGCCTGGTCAGAGCCGGTATCATGTTTGATTTCCCGGATTTCTCTTTCTCCGCTGACAAAGATTGGTCCGTTAGTCAGAGGCACTGGCTTTCCATTTTTTATTACTTGTAAGATGGTGCCGTTGGTTTTGCTGAAACTGATGGATAACTCACCTGCCCGGATGTTTATTGCATTATCAGTTTCTGTGAGCTCCGGTGTTTTGGCACGAGCTGGTTTAAGCAGTTCTGCAGCTTTTACTGCTGCAGTTTTTACGGGCCAGCTCCAGGTGTTCAGTTGCCGTCCGTACAGATCAGTTGCTGTTATGCGCAGGGCGTCGTACGATTGCCATCTGTCCGGAAGCGAAACTTTTAATATGCCAAGCTGTCCGGGTTCCAGGTTTAAATTTAGCTTTTCGGTCTTTCCTGTTGTTTCTGCGGCTACAGATCCCGGACCGGAAAAGTTAACCCATTGGGCTGTTAAAGTACACTGACTAAGATTGGTGTATAAATATCTGTTTCCGATATGAAATGTCCCGTCAAATTCCGGGGTAATGTAGCGTTTTTCAAAAAATATCGGTGACCATATTTCCTTGATCGTATAAAAACTACCTTCTTTTTCATTGTAAGGTCCCAGAATCCCGTCAGGAGCATGATTGCCATCGGAGTCCAGCTCACCGTTCCGGTCTGTTCGTTCGACCGATTCATCTGCAAACACCCATAGGAAGCCTCCTGCGCAAAGTGGATTACTCCACATCCTCAGCCAGTAATCATCCAGTCCGGCCCCCATGCCGCCATCATATAAACCATGTAGAAATTCGGTCGGAAAAAATATTTTGCGTTTGCTGAACCCGTCAAGCGACAGGTAATTGTAATCGATATAGTGAAGGGTATTGGTTTTTTCGTAATCCTGCCATGGATGCAAAACCTCACGTTTTTGAATATCCAGTTCAGCAAAATCATCATTTAGGTTATTGTTCTCACCTCCTTCATTGCCATTGTCCCACAGAATTATTGAGGGGTGGTTTACATCACGGGCAATCATTTCTTCCAGCAATTTGCGTCCCACCACGTCGTCATACGAAGGCTTTTGCCAGGCTGTGAGCTCATCCAGAACAAAAAGTCCCAGCGAATCGCATACATCAAGAAAATGCGTATCGGGAGGGTAATGTGACATGCGAACGGCATTCATGTTCATATCCTTCATTAGGTTTACTGCATTAATGCTCAGTTGTTTTGATGATGTTCTGCCGTACTTTGGGTGAAAAGTATGACGATCCACACCTTTCATTTTGATTCTGACGCCATTTACATAAATGCCATCGCTTTTGCGGATTTCAACTGTTCTAAATCCCGTCTTTTCGGTGTGCTGGTGCAAAATTTTGCCTTTCGCATCAATTAAACTGAATACAACACGGTATAAATTTGGAAATTCAGGTGACCAGGTTCGGGGATTATCCAACTGTCCTTCAACACGGGTGATATCTCCGTCAATCTTTTTTTTAAGGGTGGTTTCAGTTTGACCGGATAAGTCTTGAATTTCAACGTTTACTGATACGGCTTTTTTTTGTCTGGTAATATACACATCAGCCCGAAATTCACCGTTGGCACGGGCATCTATTGCTACTCTGCATATATTGGACAATGGTTTGGTCTCCAGATAAACCGGACGGAAAATACCTCCGAAGACCCAGAAGTCGGATTTTCGCTCGGCCTGGCTGACAGATACATTATCGGAATGTTTTTTCACGAAAACTTCCAGCTGGTTTTCCTTTCCGTATTTCAGCAGTTTAGTAATGTCGTATCTGAATTGATAAAAAGCGCCCTGGTGTATTGGTCCGGCTTGCTTGCCATTGATTTTTACCAGTGCATCGGTCATAACCCCTTCGAACACTATTTGGATTTCTTTACCCTGCCATTCCCGGGGAACCTTGAACGTATAACGGTATTGTCCGGTTTCGTTCAGTCTGTTTTTAAACTTGTCGAGACCATAGTTATAACTGCCAAAACCCTGCTGTTCCCAGCAGGACGGAACAGGGATGTTTGTCCATTGACCACTTTTCATGCCTGCCGAGCAGTAAAATTCCCAGTTAACTGTATGGTCGGCTCCGGTTCCGGAAAGATAAGTGATTTCTGTTTTTTGGGCAAACAGAAAATGTGACAGGAATAAAAAGAAGAAAAGATTGATTAGCTTCATTGTTTTTGTTTAATGATTAACTATAAATAAGCGTTACAGATTTATTGGACTAAAGATACAAAGATTTTAAAACCTATTGAAGGCTACTTCAATAGGTTTTAATTTTAAGAATGCTTTGCTTATGCATTTGCTTCTGGGTTTTCATTTGGCAAGACAAAAGAATGCTTTTTGCGTAAGATTTAATGTACTCAATTCTAAATTCTTCTTTCATAATATTATTTTTTATGTAACGCTATTTTAGAATATTACAAAGTATACTCGTAAATTCTTAAGAGCAACAATGAAGGATTATAAATTTATTATTTGTAATAAATCAAAACCATATCAATAAATTGTTGATATGGTTTTGATTATATTTGACAGATTTCAAATTCATATATTTTTAATAATATCTTAATCTGTCAAAGAAAATTTAAAAAAGAATATGACCACTTATTTATATGCTTCGTTTTGCACTAAATTAGGATTAACATCTATTTCATCCTGCGGAATCGGAAAGACATAATGCTTTTCCGCAGTCGTAATTCCAATTGCTGTCATTCGTTTAGAAATTGCGTCCATTCGCTTCAAATCGAAATAAGCCTGTCCTTCTTCGCAGAATTCCCATATACGTTCCTGCAAAATAGTATCCCGAAGGGTTTCTTTTGTAAAATCATCTGGGGTTAAGGGCTCCAGGCCAGCTCTTGCCCGTACGATATTTATCCCTTCAACTGCAGCAATACTCGGTCCATTAGCTTCATTTTCAGCTTCAGATTGTGTTAGCAGCACATCAGAATATCTGATGATAGGTATATTCATAGCGTAATCGGCCGTAGCTGTCGCATTGACATCGGTCATATCAATAAACTTGTTAAAGTGGGGTATTGTGATGTTTCCCGGATAAGTGTAAAGGTTTTCGGGATGCGCATAACCATAATAAGATAATACAAAGGTTCTTGAACGTCTTTTATCCGTTTCAGACATGGAATTGAAGAAATTCTCATTCACTGTTAGTGATGACCATCCGCCGAGCTTGATTTGATCACCGTTACGTATTCCGGTAAACGTTGGAAAATCCCGGCCGCAGCTCATCTGACTCTCACATTCCAGACTAAAGATGTATTCCGGTCCATGTTCATTTTCAAGTAGGAATACTTTATCGTAATCATCCCATAAGTTATAACCGTAAGCTGTATTTGTCATGATTTCTTTTGCTTCTTTTGCAGCTTTTTCCCAATTCTCTGTTTTATTCCATGGCTTTCCTCCCATTGTAAGGTAGGCTTTGGCAAGCATAGCTTGTGCAGCGCCAGCGGTTGCTCTTCCTATATCGTCTCCTGTGTTCTTTGCTTTTAGTACAGATTTGGCATAGCTGAAATCGTCGATGATCAGTTGCCAGACATCATCATCTGTTCCTACATTAGTGGGGTTAATATCCTCCATATTGTTTTCAGTCATTAACGGGATATGATCAAAAAAGCGTATTAGGTAAAGATAAGCCATTCCTCTTAAGAATTTGGTTTCACCAACGATTTGCTCCTTGACGCCTGTTGTTGTAAATGTTACTTGTTCAATATTTTGCAAAACCGTATTGGCTCTGCTGATCATCTTATATAATTGTCCCCATATCTGAGGAAATCCGGTTGAGCTTGTCGTCCAGGTATACTGATCCATTTCGGTGCGCCAGGCTTCACCTGAATTATTTGGCCATGCAGCTTCCCCGGGTAATTCGGCAGCCAGCCATACCTGTCTCCCCCATCCATTTTGAGAAAGCATGGCATTGTATACAGAATTCAAAGCAGCTTCGGCATCTGCTTCCGTTTTATAAAAGTTAAGAGGAGTCATGCTGCTGTATACTTTTTCTTCCAAAAAGCTATCGCAACTTATGAAACTTAATATACTGATCAGAATAAGGATCTGTTTTTTTATATTCATAACATTTCAGATTTTAACGGTTAAAAAGAGGTACTAACTCCAAAAATCAAAGCTTTGGCTGCAGGATAGGCATTATAATCCACCCCCATTTGCAAATTGCTGTTGCCCTGAGAATTCACTTCCGGATCAAAGCCTGTATAGTCAGTCAGTGTGATCAGATTTTGACCGGTAACATATAATCTCAGTGAATTTGTGAATTTTAATTTAGTGAAGGTGTATCCCAGGGTGATGGTCTTTACACGCAGGTAAGATCCATCTTCAATCAGCCATGACGACTGAAGAAGAAGCGGATCGACGGTAACGCGTGCCCTGGATACATCCGTATTTGTATTAGTCGCAGTCCATCGGTTCAGAATTTCGCGGCGCTGATTTCCCCATGGCCCTGAAACATTGGTTTCTGCACGCTGTACATTGATGATGTCATTTCCATAGGATCCCTGCATGTAAACAGTTAGATCAAATCCTCTATATTCAAAACTATTGGACCAGCAAAAAATAAAATCAGGATTTGGATCACCAACAATCATCCTGTCGTCTGTATAATTGATAGCACCATCTTTGTTCTTGTCAACAAAGCGGGCTGCTCCAAGTTTGTCATTCGTAGACGATCTTGGTCCGGCCTCCAATTGCGCCTGATCCTGGAATACTCCATCATATTTCAAAAGATTCCATACGCCAACCGGCATACCTGGTTCAAGCCAGCTTCCATTCACTTTTAAGTGACCGGAAAGTGAACCTTGGGTGGAAGGCGTGTACCCCGGGATGTCTAGTACCTTATTCCGGTTGCGTGACCAGTTTACCTGGGAATTCCAGTTAAATTTTCCTGCAAAAATATCACCTCCGATACTGACCTCCAATCCTTTGTTCTCAATACTGCCAATATTTTTAAAGATAGAAGAAAAACCGATCGTTTGCGGAGTACTGATATTCCACAATAAGTCGGTGGTTTTTTTGTAGTAATAGTCGACGACCATTGTTAACCGGTTTTCAAATGCACCCAAATCAATACCTACGTCGGTAGTCGATGTTGTTTCCCATTTTAGGTCAGGGTTAGGAATATTATTTGGCCCTACTCCTGAATTCAGCATTCCGTTAAACGAATAGTTCATGGTGCCCATCCGCGCCAAGGACTGATAATTGGCAATATCCTGATTACCGGTTTTACCATAGCTGGCCCGGAGTTTGAGGTTGCTTATAACAGAGTATGGATTCATAAAATCTTCTTCTGAAATTCTCCAGGCAGTAGCGACAGATGGGAAAAAAGCCCATTTATTGTTCGCACCGAACTTTGAACTGCCGTCGGCACGCCCTGTTAGCGTCAGGTAGTAGCGTCCTTTATAGATATAATTGATTCGTCCCAGCAAGGAAGCAAGTTGACTCTTTTCTTTCTCTGAATTTGGCATAGAATAGGTGGTTCCGGCATCCATATTATCAGCTCCATAGACATCGGTTGGAAAATTAGTAGCCGCTGCGCTGAAAAAAGAGTTATGGAAAGTTTGCCAGGTGAAACCTCCGGTTACATTAAATGAATGATTGCCAATTGACCTATCATAAGTCAGAATGTTTTCATTCAAATAGGAAGCCATTTTACGATTAGACTGAGAAGCTGACCCATTGGCATTATAACCAATTACCGTTTCCGTTGGCCAGTATACAGAACGGTTTGCACTTGACATATCCGTACCGAAAGTCACTTTAAAAGAAAGATCATTTATGATTTTCCATGTGGCAAACACACTGCCTAAAATACGGTCAATTTCCTGGTAATTCGTTGCAAGTTTGGCAATTGGAACAGGATTCTGAATTGTTGATCCTCCGGGAGTAGGATTCATAAGGGTATAGGATCCGTCAGCTTGTTTAACCGGTACGGTAGGAGGCATCAATATGGCAGAGTTGACAACTCCGGCATTATTTCCGCCATCACCTTCCGAAAACCCTATATTACTCCATACATGACTTGCTGTTAAATTTGTTGATACAGTCAGCTTATCACTTATTTTTGAATCGATGTTGGTTCGGAATGAAGCTCTGTTAAAGTCGGTTCCTTCCACAATACCTGTTTGTCCGAAATAACTTCCGCCAAAAGCATAACGTACAGACTCATTTCCTCCTGAAATACCTAAATTATAACTATGGATAGGTGCTGACCGAAAAATTTCATCCTGATAATCTACGCCCTCACCCAAGGATGTAGGATCAGGGAAATTATATAAATCACTGCTATTTGGGAATGCCACACCTAATCCATCATTGGTTCGTGCCTCATTAACCAGTTCTGCAAATTCCCTGGCGTTCATCATATCCAGTTTGTTGGCTATCTGCTGAATACCCGAATAACCATCAAAGGTAACCTGCGTTTTTCCAATCTGACCTCTCTTTGTGGTGATTAGCACAACTCCGTTTGCACCACGTGCACCATAAATAGCTGTTGCTGAGGCATCTTTAAGAATTTCGATCGATGAAATATCGCTGGTGTTTAACGTTGCCAATGGATTTTGTCCGGCACCGCTTCCTCCGGCTGAAGTTCCGGCCGAAATAGGATACCCATCCACAACATACAGCGGCTCATTGCTGCTGCTCAGAGAATTCCCTCCGCGAACACGTATTAGTACCTTTCCGCCAGGTGCAGATGATGCCTGAGTAACCTGAACTCCGGCTGCCCGGCCCTGAATAGCCTGATCGAATGAAGTAACAGGTAGTTTTTGAAGATCTTCGGCTTTTATGGAAGAAACTGAACCAGTTAAATCACTTTTTTTTACTGTACCATATCCAATGGCGATGACTTCTTCCAGCCCTATGGATTCTTCCTTCATGGCTATACTAATGCTGGTTTTTCCGGAGACTGTTATTTCCTGAGATCTCATTCCCATAAATGAAAATAATAGAGTTGCATCACCAGGCACTTGGGGTAATGAATATTTTCCTTCAGAATCAGTAATGGCACCAGTCGTTGTCCCTTTCACTACCACGGTTACTCCCGGAAGAGGTTGACCTTGTGAGTCAGTAACCCGTCCCTTAAGTGTCCGATTTTGCTGCTGAAGGGTCTGGGTGCTGAAATCTGTCAGTTCGTTTTTATCCAACGGATTAATAAGGATCAAATTTTTGTTTGTAATCACATATTTAATACCGGCATCACTAAACAATACATCCAAAATATCCTTTACCGTTTTATTCTCAACGTGCAGGTTAACTTTACGGTCCATGTTAATGGATTCATTAGAATAAATAAAACGACATTTCGTTTGCGCTTCAATTTGCTCCAGCACATATTTAACGGAACTATTTTGCAAGTTCAGAGATAATTTTGTATTCTGAGAATAAACAGTAGCTGAAACATGTACTGTGAAAACAATTAATAAAAAAACAGTGAGTTTCATAATCCTCAACAATTTTTTGGGAATCTGGCATATACCAATCCCTGATTCATAATTTTTTTTCATATGTTTGTAATGTAATTAGTTATTAGATACAGACTAATGCGTTTACATTAGTTTATTTTTTAACGACAGCGGGAAATGCGGAAACATTTCCCGTTTTGTTATTGCTTCATAGGCAATGATTTTTTGTTATAACAATTTCTTTTCCTTTCATCTTGTATTGTATCGGACTTAATTTACATAGTGCATCCAGAACATCAATAATAGTTTCCTCGCTTAGCACTCCAGAATAATGAATGTTTTTTGTAAGTTCAGAATCTTTGATTTGTATATGCACATCATACCAACGCTCTAACCGGGTACAAACTTCTTTTAATGACATGTCGTCCATGTAAAGTTTGTTTTCCATCCAGCTTAACATATGAGCAGGGTTCCCGGCGAAATAATCCAGACGATTAGAAGTTTTATTAAAATTGGCAATCTGTCCGGGTTTAAGGATCAGTTTCTTATGAGTTGGCGTCGATAATTCCACCTTACCCTCAATCAAAGTTGTTTGGTTAATATGATCTTCGGGATAGGCATGAAGGTCAAAACGAGTACCTAGTACCCGGACTTGCAGACCATCCGGGGTTGTAACAACAAAAGGATTTCCAGTTTTTGAAACTTCAAAAAATCCTTCTCCGGAAAATTTCACCTCACGGATTCTGAGCAATGAGTTAAAATTATATTTCAGGGTTGAACCTGAATTTAATTTAACAACAGTACCATCGGGCAAGGTAACTTCGGAACGGTCTCCCCAATTGGTTGACAGCAAAACAGAAGAATCAGTTTTTGTATATATGGGTAAAAGATGAAGAGAAAACAAAATAATAATTGATGCTGCCATCCCGGCAAGAGCATATCCCAGATTTCTGATCTTGTTCTTCTTGATTTGCCGTTTAATAATGACGTGATCTACCTTTTCCCATGCATCCAATGAATTTGATTTTTTCGATTTGTCCATTATTGAGACAGTCTGCCAGATCTTCCGGATATCAAGATATTCTTTTCTGTTTTCATCCGATCCATGGATCCATTTTTTTACCTCATCATCTGCAGGATTAGTTCGTCCGTCAGTTTCCGTTAAATAGTCAACCAGCTTTTCATATATATTCGAATCATCCATTTTCATTCTTTTACTTACCAGACACACTAAAAATGAAAAAGTCCTATTCAAAATTCATATTTTTTTAATCTTAGGGAGCTTTTAAGTAATGCGAAATATTTAATGTCATAATTTTAGTTTACAACTAATTATTATAATTGTGTTTACGAAAATAATAAATAGGAAAGTGGACTTAAATGGAGTGAAAAGTGTTTTTTTATGAGCATACATAAAACGAACAGTATGAATAATAAAACTAGATCATTTGCTTGCCATGCAGACATGAGCGGATATATTGCAGCGATTTCCAAATTTGATTTTTGATGGTTTTCACCGAAATATTGAGCTGTAGAGCAATTTCTGTATGTTTCATGCCATCAATCCTGCTCATTATGAAGATCTGTTTACTGCGTTCCGGAAGTGCATCAATACAAACTTTTACCTGAATCAAAAATTCTTCATATTCGAGGAAATTATCTTCAGTTTGCAGTTCCTTCTGCGGTAGAGTACTGATGGCTTTCTGCCTGTTTTTTTTAGAACGTAAATAATTTAATGCTGCATTTTTTGACGATTTGTAAAGATATGATGAAATCGTTTTACTAATATAAATCTGTTTCCGGTTTGTCCATAATTTTATAAAAAGCTCCTGGACGATATCCTCCGAAGCATTTTCATCTTCCGTATATCCAGACACAAAAATGCATAATCGATTGTATAATCTGGTAAATAATTTATTATAAGCAAGATAATTATCTTTTTTTATATCAAGAAATAATTTATCATTCGATTGTTTCATAAGAAAATATGTAATTCATTGTAATAATAACCAAAAAGAATAAAAAAACAATCTAAACTTTTTGAAAAGATGAAGTTAACCTATTTTGCTTTTGAGGAAAAAGATATGAATGCTCATAAATTGAGAAAAGACTACAGAAAACGAAGAAAAAAACCGGAAGTATAATGTCAACTATATTTAGATTTCTGTATTGTAAGATATATTAGGTTAAATTTATTTTTTGTAAAGATGGGATCAATTGGTCAATGGAGAGCGATTATTACTATTGATATTAATATATGTTTTACTAAATTTTCTGAGACGTATCAAATTAGATAGTTCATTTATGTCTTTTTCAAAGACATAAAACAATACCTGCAACTTGATAAATGTCAGTGAAATAATTTTGATTCGCAAATTGAAGCCACTAAGGTATTATTAATGCATGGGATTCCGGAATTTGTTTAGGCGTTTTTCATTTAGCATTTTTTGCACATCTGAATCCTGTATTAAAAAGTGATGTTTCAATAGAATTTTTAGAACGATAATATACAGTAAAACTT
>Ga0172378_10007347_pt1 | contig 10251 bp, 12 predicted proteins | sample GrowelOW332metaG_FD_119755 | JGI IMG/M metagenome (GOLD analysis project Ga0172378, IMG submission 119755) | Groundwater microbial communities from an aquifer near a municipal landfill in Southern Ontario, Canada - Pumphouse #3_1 metaG | ecosystem: Environmental > Aquatic > Deep subsurface >... | reverse complement strand
CTGTAAGTTCAGCTATATTAATATGTTTTGTTCCATCGTTATCTTTTTGAATCCAATATGTAAAATTCCCTTCCTCATACATTTTTGACGAGCATCCAAATAATGATAATAATAAACAAATAAAAAGCATCAAAAAACCTATTAATTGTTTTATTTTATTGAATGTTTTCATATTATCTCTCCTTTCCTATATTATTTTTTTATCCACTTAGCATAAAGTTTTGTTTCTTGATATATTGTTCTCATCTCTGTTTTTGTTTCTGTTTCTAAATCAGTTGATTCTTCTTCTATTTCCTCAAATTGTTCATCAGGTAAAGTATCGGCTTCAAAATCCCATTTATTTATACATTCCGTTTCTTTATACCACCCGCCAAATTCATATCCTTCTCGAATAGGATTTGCTGGAATATATTCGATTTTTTCTCCATAATCTACATCATCTATCCAATACCAAAAACTATCATCATTCTCATAATTATAATAATAAGTTATATTTGCCGGTTGCATTTCCGAATAATCACTTATATTTTCACGAGCATTAATAATATAATAATAAATTAATTTTTGAACATAACAATAAGTATTAATAGCATTTCGTACCCCCCCCCTATTATTGCATTTGTTGGTTCTATATCTAGCAAAATGGTTTTTTTTAAATTTATGCAACTATCGAATGTACTATTATCAATTACACTTCTATTTGTTGGAAAAAATATTTTTTCCAAATTTTTACTTTTCCAAACTAGTCCAGAAGACTGCATACTTAATTCCCATTTATGTAATGCCTGAACTTTTATTCCATCAATTTCTTCAGGAATTACTAGCACTTTTTGTTGTTTCCCTAATTCTGTAAGTTCAGCTATATTAATATGTTTTGTTCCATCTGGTTATATTGTAGTTTTACAATTAAAAAAAATGTTATTACATCTGAAGAATATTATTTATTCTAACTGCTGCATCAATTTTCTGTGGTGTTACTATTTCTTCTTTTTCCTGTCCTTTTTCTGTCATGCCCATTATCTCTATCTTCGTATCATATTCATAACAAGTGAATAGCTCAATTTCAAAATAATTTTCATTTTCTTGAAGAGTAGGTATACTAAAATCAATTGGCTCATCAATACAAGCTACTAATAAAACCATTGATATGATTATTATGATTACTAAAATACTAAATTTCCTTTTTCTATACATAATTTAATTACCTTTTTATATTTTATTTAAAAATTAAAATATTGTTTTCATTGTATTTTTAATTCTCATTTTTATAATACCCCCATATTATTTTATTTTTTCCACCCTGCATAAAGAGTGATTGTTTCTTCTCCCATTGTTATTTCTTCTAAATTTATTATATTTATACATTCTTTTTCCACATACCACCCTGTAAATTCATATTCTTCTCTTATTGGATTTGCTGGAATTGTTTTTAATTTTTTACCTTCTTCTAAATGATCCATCCAATAAATTCCTTCGTTAATTTCATTTTCATAATTATTAAACATTTCAATATTAGCTGCAGTAAAACTCGATTCACTGTATGAAGTATATTCTAAAAATGTTGTTCTTGATTTCTCATAAACATATTTGGGATAACCTCCACCGTAAGTGCTTTGTCTATTAAATCCCGACCTATATTCTTCTGGATCAGTTGACAAAAATATTAATTTCTCCAATTTAGGACAATATTTAAATAAATATGAACGATCAACATCTATACCTGCTGGTATAAATATTTTTTTCAATTTATCACTTCTCCAATAATTAGTCCAGGCTCTTTGGTTCCAGATTATACTTTTACCATCAATTTTTTCTGGTATTACAATTTCTTCTTTTTCTTGTCCTCTTTCAGTCAAACCTAATATATTTACCACATCACCTTGTGAAAAATGATACATATAACATGTAAAATATTCTGTTTCAAAATAATTCTCATCTTCTTCAATAGTAGGTATACTAAACGCATTAGGCTCAACATGGCAAGATCCTAATAAAACCATTGATACTATTATTAAAATTACTACAATGATACATTTTATTTTTTTATACATAATTAATTTCCCTCATATTCTATTATTATTTTCCACCCTGCGTAAAGAGTGATTTTTTCTTCTCCCATTTGTATTTTTTCTAAATTTATTATATTTATACATTCCTTTTCCTCATACCAGCCTGTAAATTCATAACCTTCTCTTTCTGGATTTGCTGGAATTGTTTTTAATTTTTTACCTTCTTCTAAATGATCCATCCAATATATGCCTTCGTTAATTTCATTTTCATAATTATCATAAAATTCAATATTCGCAACGACAAAAGCTAATTCGCAGTACGATGTATATTCTATAAATAAGAGTCTTGCTTTGTCATAAACAAACATTGTACAACCTCCGCCATATGTATTTTGTCTATTAAATCCCGACCTATATTCTTCTGGATCAGTTGACAAAAATACTAATTTCTCCAATTTAGGACAATGTTCAAATAAATATGAACGGTCAACTTTTATCCCTGTTGGTATAAATATTTTTTTTAAATTATCACTTTCCCAACGATTTCCCCATGTTGTTGTACTCCATACAATATCTTTACCATTTATTTTTTCTGGAATTACTATTTCTTCCTTTTCTTGCCCCCTTTCAGTAAGTCCTAATATCCTAAGAAAATCAGAATTTTTGTAATCATAACAGGCAAATAATTCTGTTTCAAAATAATTTTCATGTTCCGTTACACTTAAAGACCCTAAAGGCTCGACATTGCAAGAAATAAATAATATTGGCAATACCATTATTATAAATGCTAAGTTAATATATTTGATTTTTTTATACATAAGTAATTTTTTTTTCATTCTATCTCCAATTTCAATCTAATCATTACATAAGCAGCATTAGCGATATTAATCACTAACACTAAAATTTATTTTATTGTTGGTTTCTTTAAATTTATTTAATCTCATAATTAAAAATTCCCAAAAACTTTTAATCTAATTAAAGTATATATCCTAAAAAATTGTTTGTCAATTTGTTTATTTGTAGTATTTTTTTCGATTTTTGATGTATTGTAGTTTTGCAATTATACTGTTATCTATCATTACATTTGCAGAATATTATTTATTCTAACTGCTGCATCTATTTTTTGTTCTATGTCAATATGGCTATATAAATCCATTGTGATTCCTATTGAGCTATGTCCTAAAATTGTGCTTGTAGTTTTCATATCCACACCGCTTTTAAGAAGTAAACTTGCACAGGAATGTCTTAAATCGTGAAATCGGATATGGTTTAGATTGTTTCTTTTGGGAATATGTTGATTTTGATATACATAGTTTATTAAAACTTTTAAATTATAAGATAACTCATCAATTAATATCAATTTTATGCTTGCACAATTATTTTCATTATTAACAATATCCACTACTTTAATAAGAATTCAATATATCAATTATTTTCATTATTAACAATATCCACTACTATATAATGAGAATTCAATATATAAATTATTTTAATCAAAGTATATGAACAATCTATTTCAAAACAATTTATTTGTTCTATTCCTATTACTTGTACAATTTTTTTTATATGCATAATTACATACATATTAATTATAATCTGAGCTCCAACTCTACCTAAAGGTGTTTGCCATTTCGATTTTTATAAATTACTACTGAAAAAAAATTAACAAGTTAATTTTAATTTTTTCAACCAAGATATAATACTTGACATACGATAGTATGCAATGTATAATACTATGCATAACAAAGTATTCATAAATTTACGATTTAATAAGGGTAAACTATACAAGATCTTAGTTAAAACAATATTAAAATGTTTAAACAGATTAATTTCAAGCAAATGTCCGACATGTGTATTTGATAGCCATAAGTCTTATTTAATCAAATTTTAATATAGTTGATAAAAGGAGAAAAAAAATGATAAAACCACTTAGTCCATTAAAGTATTTTAAAGAAAACAAAAAGAAAACAGCTGTAATTTTTATTACATTATTTTTGGCAGTATTATGCATTTCAATTATAACATGTACATTTACATCAATATTGGCAACTGCTACAGAAGCAAACATTGCGCCACTTAGGGAATTTTCATATATTTCGGCACCTAATGGAAATATGTTCATTGACGAAACAGTAATAACAAAAATTTCAGATATGGAAACAACCCAAAGTATTTATAGTGTTATGATAGAATACACATTATTAAAAACTATTATCGGGAATACTTCCTCTCCTATTGTTTTTATTAATGATGATGAAAATTTTAAAGATGTTTTTAAAAAAACTAACCTTTCACTTATTAATGGAAGGATGCCAAAACAAGATGAATATGAAATCATAATGCACAGTAATGTATTGACAAATAAAAACCTCAAAGTCGGTGATACATTTGGTAATGAAGTTGATTCTAATGAAATGATAGGCGGTACATATACAATAGTAGGCGAATTTATAGGTGATTCAATAATGGGATTTGGTTCCAAAAATTTTTATTTAAATAGTCTACAAAATTCAGGTATTGATACTGATAACTATACTTTAGGTGCAGTTATTTTTCCAAAAATTGGTGACTTAGAAGCTATGAATAGCAATTTGGAAACTCTTGATAAGACGGAAGCTTCCATAACAACCAAAACTATTGTTTTAAAATTATTCGACGAGCAAACGGATAGCCTCAACTCTATTTTGACATTGCTTATTCTTATAATTACATTTGGTATGTCTGTTTCTGTCGGTGCTTTAATTTACACCTTCTATAATGCAAGAAATAATGAATTCGGAATACTTTATGCTATTGGATATAGCAAAAAGGATGTTAAAAAGCTTATATATAAAGAAATTTTATTTATATCAATTCTAAGTTGGTTTTTGGGCTATTTTGCATCAATTGGAGTTTTGAAAATAATCGATATTGTATTATTTAAGCCTTTAGGTCAAAATGCGGTATTATTTTCTATCTATGCAATATCTTACACTTTAATTGTTCCTGCATTTGTATTTTTATGTGCGACAATTCCTATTGTAAGAAGTTTATCTAAAAAAGATTTAGTAAACGTAATTGAAAGGAGGGGTTAAAAATGTTAGTAGTAAAAAATTTGAATCTTGTTTATCCTGATGGAGATAAACAAAATATAGTTCTATCTGATATTAATTTTAGAATTAATGAAAGTGAAACAGTAGTATTCGTAGGTCCATCTGGTTCCGGTAAAAGTTCACTTATTTATCTTTTAGCTGGTCTCAAAAAACCAACTAGTGGTAATGTTATATTTAATGGTAATGTTTTGTCAGGCAAAAATGATACAGCAAAAGAGAGATATGAAAACTTTGGATTTATTTTTCAACAACATTTTTTGATACCATATTTAACTGTTTTAGAAAATGTGTGTGTTGCCATAAAGAGCAAAGATTCAAGAATAAAATCTATTGAGATATTAAAAAAGTTGGGACTTGAGGACCATTTAAATAAGAAACCCCATCAGCTTTCCGGGGGGCAAAGGCAACGTGTAGCAATTGCAAGAGCACTTGTAAAAAATCCTAAAATACTTTTTGCGGATGAACCGACTGCCTCTCTTGACCATGCAACGGCGCTAGAAGTAATGGCTCTTTTACGTAATATGAAGCATAATACTACACTAATAATGGCTACTCATGATACATCTTTGTTATCACCAGAGGATAGAGTTGTCACTGTATATAATCATATGATTAATGAAAATTTAGAATTATAGTATGAAATTGATTTTGTCCAGACCATAATAAGAACAATAAAACAAAAATAGCTTTTAACATCTTCTTTTCATTATCACTATCAAACACACTTGTCACCTTTATACCTATTTTTTTATCTATAAAAAGCACCTATCTATTTTATTAGATAGGTGTTTTATATTTATAATTTATTATAAATTGCACACCGAATTAGAAAACTATGCTAAAAATGGTAATCTGTACATGTTATTGATGTCCATTCTCAGTTTTGTCTTAATTTGGCTATTGAAAGCTATAAATATAAGATACAATAATTTTCATAGAAAATATAGAACCAATTTGCCAAGGCTTTTAATCGGCTTTAACATTTTGATCTATGCCGTTTTTAGTCCTTTACTAAGTCCCGATATATCATTTAATTACAGCCATTTAAAACACCTCCTCCGCTTTTCTTTGGAAAAAGAAAAGCTAGGCAAAAGAAATCTACTATTTCTCACCTAACTTTTAATCATTTCTTGTTCCTTGACATAAATAAAGCAAGTCCATAAACTCGCATTATATTAATATTTTTATAATATTATCTATGAAATACATTTGCAAGGAATATACCTATAAATATAAATATTATAAATAAATTTTACTTTCACAAATTTTTTCTATCTGCATTAGTTTTAATTTATACTTTAATTTTTTTTCATAAAAAATGCACCTCCAAAAGTGTCTAACTTTTGAGGTGCATATCAATTATAATAGATTTTTTTTTACTCTTTATCTTTTAATACTTCAATTTTTATATCAGATAACGCCCACGAACAACAAGTATGTATAAATCCATTTTGAATATCCGCAATTCTTCTTCCATCAGTGCTATCTGGAATAAACACATCACCAGAAATTAGCCTAGACCTGCAACAACCGCATTCGCCACTTCTACAACGAGAAGGAGTCTTTAATCCTGCTCTTTCTATTGCTACTAATATTGGCTCATCGGCTCTCATATCAATTGTTTTTTCTTCGCCATAAATAATAACATTTAATTTATATATAGCTTTAGAATCGCCTTTATATTTATCAAATGCATTAGGGCTTGCAGGCGGAGTCAATAATTCTTGTCTTATATGTTTTTTATCTATTTTCATCTTTTCAAGTTCTTTGCTTGCAAAATCATACATAGCCTTTGGTCCACATAAGAATACACTAAAAGGTGCATTTGCATATTTGTTTATGATTTTTTCATTAATAAATCCATTTTCGTAAGCATCATTTTTTTCTTCACTAAGCACATATACGACATTAACTTTATTACACTCCTTAGTAATTTTATCAAACTCATCTTTAAATAAAATATCGCTTTCTTTTCTACTTCCAAACAAAATTGTTAGATTAAAATCTTCAATTCCATCACGAATTGCATATGCCATTGATAAAAAAGGAGTTATTCCACTGCCACCAGCTATAGCTAGTACATTCTTTTCATCACGAATTGCTTCATAATAAAAATTACCTTCAGGTCCTGACAAAGATACTTTTTCGCCTACTTTCCAATTCTTCAAAATATATTCTGACACGAATGAATTTGCAGCTTGCTTAACCGTAATTGCATATTTGCCTTCTTTTACCCATTTAGGAGAACTACTAATAGAATAAGCTCTTGTGGTAAAAGTTTTACCAATATTCAATTTTACGGAAACATATTGACCTGCTCTAAATATAGCAAGTTTATCTGCCGTAAAGACAAAAGTTTTTGCATCTTTATGTTCTATAATTTCACTGATAACCACATTTTGATTATTTGGATGCATTGATTTTGCTAAATTATTTACCCCAAAAGTATTGTTTATATTTTCCGTCGACCCTGATGCCATTTGTGCTCTTCTGTCAGGAACAATTTCTTTGAAATGCAACATATCTAGTAATCCAAGAAATTTCAAATGAAAATTAAATTTTTCCATTTACTTACCCTCCTTTTCTTTTGCCATATCTGCAATTGTTAATTTTACTGCCAAATCGCCCGACATATATGTAGAACTATAACCATATAATCTAGGACCATAACCGCCTGCAAATCTTATATTAGGTATTCTTTGATCTTCAGAAATCATCATTAATCTAGCAAGTAGACCATCATTACCACTAGCAGCATAAGAATACATAGTTCCTTGAGGATTAAGTGTATACCTTGCCATAGTAATTGGAGTCGCAATTTCTATCTCTTCTATATATGGTACTAAACTTACATTTAATTCTTTTTCAAATACCGCAATCATTTCCATAGCAATTTTTTGCTTTTTAGCCACATATTCATCTTCGCTAATATTTGCCCAAATATCTTCTGTATAAAATGTTGTAAAACTCATTATACAAGTACCTTTAGGCGAACAATCAGGATTTGCCCTATTCAAACAAACAGTTGCTTGCATTGGTTCTTTATGGAAATTTCCAGCACTTTTTACTTCTTTAACTGTATCCATAGTGTCATAAATAAAATAACTATATTCATCAATTCCAAGCTCATCCGCTGTTTTGTTTAGTCCCAAATAAACGCAAAATCCTCTTGCTCCAAATTTTCTAGCATTGATATTTTGTTTTGTCTCATTAGGAATATATTTATTATCCATCATCTCGCCAAATACTGCATTAGGTGAAATTGCAGGTATCAAATGTTCACATTTTACACTGCCTGCACTTGTATCTACTCCGACTATTTTGCCATTTTCCATAATGATTTTTTCGGCTTTTACATTATACCAAATATCACCACCATTATCCCTAATAACTTTATCCATAGCAACCGACAATCCGTGCGAACGATTTTTAGGAATATACGCTGCTTTTGCAATATATTTATATACCATAGCAACATAAAAAGCAAAATCAACTTCTTCTAAATCAACACCCGTATAACACCAGTAAGCACCTAATATTTTTTGGGCTTTAATTGGCATTTTTAATTTTCTAAGAACTTTACCTACTGGATAATAGGCACATTTTAAGAAATTAGCATGTTCTTTCATCATAACTTTAGGGTCTGCCTTACCGTTTGATTTGCCTATAGCTTCTAGTGCATCCATTATGTTTTGTGCTAAGTAAAAGAATTTTTCCACAGATTCTCTACTTCCTGGCACATATCCTTCCATTTTATCTATATAATCTTTAATTCCAAACGGCATAGTCACATTAAGGTTTTGTTCACCTTCTTTTCTTGTTATTAACCTATACGCTTCAGGAACTTTACACCATTCTACATCAGCCCCATAAAAATCAAGTAGCATTCCTACATCGCCTCTGTCATCTGATGCTCCTATACCACAAAATTCGTGCAAAGATGGTTCAAATTCAAAACGACCTCTTTTAAAACTTGTTGCAAACCCACCAGGCAAATTATGCTGTTCTATTAACAAAGTTTTGTAGCCCCTTTTTGATGCAGATGCTGCTGCAGAAAGACCGCCGTTGCCGGCACCAATTACTACAATGTCATATTGTTTTTCCAAATTAACCTCCTTTATTTTTTATATTTTTTTGACAATTCATCAATGCCACTTTCAAAAATAACTTTAATTGTTTTGATAGCATTTTCTTTATCTTTACTTTTTATATTATTAATTAATTCTTTATGAATTTTTATAGATTCTTGTTTTGCTTTTTTTGAGGTAAAGCCTTGTTTTATGAAAAATATTATTGATTTTTCAAACGCTTTAACAGTCATTGCGTATAAAGAATTACCCGATGAAGCAACTAAAGCATGATGAAAATTAAAATCATAATTACAAAACTTTTCATCATCTAAATGATTTTCCATTTGCTTTATATTATAATCTAATTCTTCTAAATCTTGATTAGTACAATTTTTTATTGCAAGCGATACACATTCATATTCTATTAATTTTCGCATATCCATCATATTTTGAAATAAAGAATAATCCATAGTAGAATTATCATAATTCATAAGTGCAAACAAAATATCAGGTGTGCCTTTTTTTAGAAAATCCATAACATAAGTACCTTTTCTAGGAACAATTTTCACAAAACCCTTTGTTTCAAGTTCTAAAATACACATACTAATAATTCCACGACTTATTCCCATTTCTTTCGCTATTTCTCTTTCAGTAGGTAACTTATCTCCTGTTGCAAAAATTCCTGATAGTATTTTTTCTTCTAACGCAATTAATGCTTTATCTTTTATGCTAGTATTTTCTATTTTTTCAAATTCCATTTTCTAATTACCCTTTATATATATTTTTTTGTGGCTTAGCCACCAATCAAATTATAGCATTATTATATTTAGACTGTCAATACCCAATTTTTTGAATTAAATTTTACTAAAAAGTAAATACTTCCTAAAATTTGTTAAAATATTTCGTATAATTTTTTTGCTGATTCTCGTGTTATATAAGTGTGCCTTATAGAATGGATATTAAAATGTCACAATTTACCTTTTCTATTACACTATTAAGCCAATGGTCCATAGTAAGCTAATATATTATTTCTCCGATGTAATTAAAAAATACTGCATTTTTTTATAGCCTAATATAAGT